>Ga0308164_10001843_pt1 | contig 22845 bp, 17 predicted proteins | sample PhyTR2_FD_201031 | JGI IMG/M metagenome (GOLD analysis project Ga0308164, IMG submission 201031) | Phyllosphere microbial communities from UC Gill Tract Community Farm, Albany, California, United States - DLSLT.R2 | ecosystem: Host-associated > Plants > Phyllosphere > Unclassified | place: USA... | reverse complement strand
TCGTACCGGCTATGACGTAGTCGTGCCGTCCAACCATTTCCTCGGCAAGCAGATCAAGGCGGGCGCTTTCCAGAAGCTCGACAAGTCGCTGCTGCCCAACTACAAGAACCTCGACCCGGCGCTGCTCAAGCGTCTGGAGAAGAACGATCCCGGTAATCAGTACGCCGTGCCTTACCTGTGGGGCACCAACGGCATCGGTTACAACGTCGAGAAGGTCAAGGCGGCGCTGGGTGTCGACAAGATCGACTCCTGGTCGGTGCTGTTCGAGCCGGAAAACATCAAGAAGCTGTCCAGCTGTGGCGTAGCGTTCCTCGACTCTGCGGACGAGATGCTGCCGGCCATGCTCAACTACCTCGGGCTTGATCCCAACAGCACCAAGGAAGCCGATTACAAGAAGGCCGAAGCCAAGCTCATGGCGATTCGTCCTTACGTGACCTACTTCCATTCCTCCAAATACATCACGGACCTGGCCAACGGCGACATCTGCGTCGCGGCCGGTTTCTCGGGCGATGTGTTCCAGGCCAAGGCCCGCGCCGAAGAAGCAGGCAAAGGCGTGAAGCTTGCGTACAGCATCCCGAAAGAGGGCGGCAACCTGTGGTTCGACATGCTGGCGATTCCGGCTGATTCGAAAAACGTCAAAGCCGCCAGCGCATTCATCAACTACCTGCTCGATCCCAAGGTGATCGCTCAGGTCAGCGATGAAGTCGGTTACGCCAACCCCAACCCGGCCTCGGGTGAGTTCATGGACCAGGCGATCCGCACCGACGAAGCGGTCTATCCGCCGCAGGAAGTGCTGGACCGGTTGTTCGTGAACAGCGAGTTGCCACCCAAGGTGCAACGTCTGATGACCCGCAGCTGGACCAAGGTCAAGTCGGGCAAATAACAATCCAGCGCCCGGCCGTTTTGGCCGGGCTGCCTATCATGTTGGGAGTTTCACCCATGGCAGTTGCCTCCGGCGCCTACAAGAAAGCCCTCGAAGGCGGTCAGCAACCCAAACAGGTGCTGGTCAAGATCGATCGCGTCACGAAAAAATTCGACGAGACGATTGCTGTGGACGATGTGTCCCTGCAAATCAACAAAGGTGAGATCTTCGCCCTGCTCGGCGGATCGGGCTCCGGCAAGTCCACACTGCTGCGCATGCTGGCAGGCTTCGAACGTCCGACCGAGGGTCGCATCTACCTCGACGGCGTCGACATTACCGACATGCCGCCGTACGAACGTCCAATCAACATGATGTTCCAGTCCTACGCGCTGTTCCCGCACATGACCGTGGCCGACAACATTGCCTTCGGTCTCAAGCAGGACAGGCTGGCCAAGTCGGAAATCGACGCCCGCGTGGCCGAAATGCTCAAGCTGGTGCAGATGACCCAGTACGCCAAGCGCAAGCCGCATCAGCTTTCTGGCGGGCAGCGTCAGCGTGTCGCCCTGGCCCGCTCGCTGGCCAAGAAGCCCAAACTGCTGCTGCTCGACGAGCCCATGGGCGCGCTGGACAAGAAGCTGCGTTCGCAGATGCAACTGGAGCTGGTGGAAATCATCGAGCGCGTGGGTGTGACCTGCGTGATGGTGACCCACGATCAGGAAGAGGCCATGACCATGGCCGAGCGCATCGCGATCATGCACCTGGGCTGGATCGCCCAGATCGGCAGCCCGATCGACATCTACGAAACCCCGACCAGCCGTCTGGTGTGTGAATTCATCGGCAGCGTCAACCTGTTCGAAGGCGAAGTGATCGAGGACATGGAAGGCCATGCGCTGATCCGCAGCCCCGAGATTGAGCGCAATATCTATGTCGGCCACGGCGTAAGTACGTCCGTGGAAGACAAGAGCATCACCTACGCGCTGCGTCCGGAAAAACTGCTGATCACCACCGAGCAGCCGGGCTTCGAGTACAACTGGTCGCGGGGCAAGGTCCACGACATCGCCTACCTGGGCGGTCATTCGGTGTTCTACGTCGAACTGCCTGGCGGCAAGCTGGTGCAGTCCTTCGTGGCCAACGCCGAGCGTCAGGGCGCACGTCCCACCTGGGGCGATGAAGTCTACGTGTGGTGGGAAGACGACAGCGGCGTGGTACTGCGCTCATGAAAATCCGCAAGATCAAGCGCGCCTTCGAGCGCATCAAGCCCACCGGTCGGCAGATGGTCATCGGCGTGCCGTTCCTCTGGCTGTTTCTGTTCTTTGCGCTGCCGTTCCTGATCGTCATCAAGATCAGCTTCGCCGAGGCTGACGTCGCGATCCCGCCGTACACGGAAATCTTCAGCTACGCCGAAGAGAAACTGCAGTTGGTGCTGAACCTCGCCAACTACACCTTGCTGACGGGCGATGACCTGTACGTTTCGGCGTACCTGGGTTCGCTGAAAATGGCCTTCATCAGCACGCTGCTGTGCCTGCTGATCGGCTACCCGATGGCCTACGCCATCGCCAATGCGCGCAAGGACATCCAGACGGTTCTGTTGCTGTTGATCATGATGCCGACCTGGACCGCGATCCTGATCCGCGTCTATGCCTGGATGGGCATTCTCAGCAACAACGGCCTGCTCAATGCGTTCCTGATGTGGCTGGGCCTGATCGACGAGCCGTTGCAGATCCTCAACACCAATCTGGCGGTGTACATCGGCGTGGTCTATTCCTACCTGCCGTTCATGATCCTGCCGCTGTACGCCAACCTCGTGAAACACGACACCAGCCTGCTGGAAGCCGCGTCCGATCTGGGGTCGAGCACCTTCAACAGTTTCTGGAAGATCACTGTGCCGCTGTCCAAGAACGGCGTGATCGCCGGCTGCATGCTAGTGTTCATCCCGGTCGTCGGCGAGTTCGTGATCCCCGAACTGCTGGGCGGGCCGGAAACCCTGATGATCGGCCGCGTGCTGTGGCAGGAATTCTTCAACAACCGTGACTGGCCCGTGGCTTCGGCGCTGGCGGTCATCATGCTGCTGGTGCTCATTGTGCCGATCATCCTGTTCAACCGCAGTCAGGCCAAAGAACTGGAGGGTAAGGCATGAAGACCTTTCGATTCTCGAACCTGATGCTGGTCCTCGGTCTGCTGTTCATCTATGCGCCGATGGTCATTCTGGTCATCTACTCGTTCAACGCCTCGCAACTGGTGACGGTCTGGGGCGGCTGGTCGGTGAAGTGGTACGTGGGCCTGCTGGACAACTCGCAACTGATGGGCTCGGTGATGCGCTCGCTGGAAATCGCCTGCTACACAGCCATCGCGGCCGTGGCGCTGGGGACGATGGCGGCGTTCGTGCTGACCCGTATCACACGCTTCAAGGGCCGGACTTTCTTCGGCGGGCTGGTCACGGCGCCGCTGGTGATGCCGGAAGTGATCACCGGTCTGTCGCTATTGCTGCTGTTCGTGGCAATGGCGCAACTGATCGGCTGGCCACAGGAACGCGGCATCGTGACCATCTGGATCGCGCACACCACGTTCTGCGCGGCTTACGTGGCGGTAGTGGTGTCGGCGCGTCTGCGTGAGCTGGACCTGTCGATTGAAGAGGCGGCGATGGATCTGGGAGCGCGTCCGTGGAAGGTGTTCTTCCTGATCACCATCCCGATGATCGCGCCATCGCTGGCGGCGGGCGGCATGATGTCGTTTGCGCTGTCGCTGGATGACCTGGTGCTGGCCAGCTTCGTCTCAGGGCCGGGCTCGACGACCTTGCCGATGGAAGTGTTCTCGGCCGTGCGTCTGGGCGTGAAGCCTGAGATCAACGCGGTGGCGAGCCTGATTCTGCTGGCCGTTTCGCTGGCGACTTTTCTGGTCTGGTTCTTCACCCGCCGTGCGGAAAACAACCGCAAACGCGCGATCCAGCAAGCCATCGAGGAAAGCGCCGCCGATTCCTGGAAACAACCCGACCCACGCCGCGCTCCGGCTGCGTGACACTGATCGTTCCTACGCTGCGCTCATCGTTTGATCGTTCCCACGCTCTGCGTGGGAATGCCTCCCAGGACGCTCCGCGTCCGCTCTCGAATGTGGCGCAGATGCGTGCCCAGGCTCCAGCGTTATCCACGTCATGCGCTCGGCTCACTGAATCCTCAGTCTGTGCCATTTGTGACGCAGAGCGTCACGGGATGCATGCCAACGCGGAGCATTGGCACGATCAATATCGCGCAATGATCGTTCCCACGCTCTGCGTGGGAATGCCTCCCAGGACGCTCCGCGTCCGCTCTCGAATGTGGCTCAGATGTGTGCCCAGGCTTCAGCGTTATCCACGTCATGCGCTCGGCTAACTGAATCTCCGTCTGTGCCATTTGTGACGCAGAGCGTCACGGGATGCATGCCAACGCGGAGCATTGGCACGATCAGTGTTGAGGCCGGCTTGTGTATAACGATGAGCACGATCAGTGTCCTCGCTCACTGCCCCGGCACGAACCTCAACACCCCTTCGGTATGCTCGACCACGTCCTGTTCGCTGAAGTGCTGTTTCATGTATTCGCCATTGATGTAGGCCTTGGCCTGATCCGAGTAGTGCTTGTCGAACGGTACGCCGCTCTGGCCGACGGGGTTGATGCCCAGGCTGTTGGCCGGTTCGGCGAAGTCGATGATGCGGCGGGTCGAGGGGCCGTAGTTCACGGGCCACGGCGCAGGGCGAATGCTGGCTGACAGGTTGTTCGGCACTTCATGCGTACCCGGCGCCGGGTAAGGGCCGACGTTCAGCACTTTATCCAATGGCTTCTGTGAGCCCAGCGGATGTCCATGGGTCAATGTGTGCGCTCTGCCCCAGACCCATTCGTCCGGGTTGGTGCCATACAGGGATTTGAGGTGCGAAACACTGGCGCGCCAGGCGACCTTGACGGTGTTGGCGCGGCTCTCTTCGTGAGGTGAGTTGCGGTTGTTCCACCAGGGCGAGTCGGCATCAGCGGCCAGACGCGGCAGCGCCATGTCCAGCGAGCGTGTCGTCAGGAGCGTCTGGAACAGGTCATCGCCCAGTTCATCGTGGAAAGTTTCTTCAGTGATGTCGAACAGAAACTGGTTGAACAGCGTCGCACCCACCGAGTCCAGCGAATACTCGCCGTTCCAACTGGCCATCCGCTCCACCAGCGCCAGTTCCTCGGGGTCGCTGACCACGCTGCGCAGCACTGGAATCAGCGGCCGGAGGATGCTCGGCGCGTAATCAGTCCGTGTGCCCAGTTGCAGTTTCTTGTTGGCCTCCACATCCCACTTGACCGAGGCGTCGCTCAACTGACGATCAAGCTGCTGGCCGCGCTCAGGCGGGTTGTAGTAACCCGGAATCTGCATGCCGGTGGGCGAGAGCGGCTGGAAGTTGGCCGACACGATGTAGCCACGTGCCGGATTCTCTTCCTGCGGGTTGGCGCTGAAAGGGTAGAAACCCAGTTTGTCGGCCTGCGCCGTGCTGCCATCGAGGATGTAGGTCGGGTTGACGCCTTCCGGCCGGATCGGCAATTGCGCCGTTGCCCACCAGCCGATGTCACCCTTGGCGTTGGCCCAGACGATGTTCAGGCCGGGCGCCTGGATCTTCTCGGCCGCGCTGCGCATCTTCTCTCGCGTGTCGGCGCGGTTGGCCTCGTAGAAGCCGTCCAGCACCGGGTTGTCCGACACCAGGAACGACCACCACATGGCGATGGGCACCTGTCCTGCATTCTTGCCCATCGCGTCATTGACGACAGGGCCGTGCGGCGATTCCAGAAGGCTCAGCGTGACAGGCGCTTGGCCCTTGACCGCAATCTGCTGTTCGGTGCGGGTCATCTCGACCCACTGATCGTGATACCAGACCTGATTGGGGTTTTCGGGATTGGTCTTCTCGGCGATCAGGTCCATGTCGTCGTTCTGGAACATGGTCAGGCTCCAGCCGAAGTCCATGTTGTGGCCCAAAAACGCGAACGGGTTCAGCGGCTGAAAATGCCCATACAGCTCAAAGCCCGGTGCTGACAGCTGCGCCTCGTACCAGGCGGCAGGCACCGAGAAACGGATGTGCGGGTCGCCCGCCAGAATGGGTTTGCCGCTTTGCGTGCGGCTGCCGGAAATCACCCAGGCATTGCTGCCTTCGAATTGCGGCAGGCCGGCCTGTTCAAATGCTTCATTACTCAGTTTCGCCAGCGCACCAAGGCCTTTCCAGTCCGCGCCGGTCAGCGCGGGTTTCTGGTCCAGCATGCCGTTCGGGTGCCAGTCCATATCGAAAACCTTCAGGTACTGCGGGCCCAACTGGTCGCGCACATAGGTCATCAAGGGTTCGGTACGCAATGCCGAGGCAAAACTGTAGGCCAGATAGCCACCGATGCTGAGCGTGTCTTCAGCGCTGAACGGCCGCTTGGGGATGCCCAGTGCGTCGGACTCCATCGGCCTTGCGTGGGTATCCTGATATTGATTGATGCCGTCGAGATAGGCTTCAAGGGCCTTCCACATCGGCGTGTTCTTGTCCTGACGCGCCACATAGGCCGCCGCGTGATCGCGGATGCGCAGGCTGCGGAACAGCTTGTCGGTCTCGATCAGATTCGGACCCAGGATTTCGGCCAGTTCGCCACGCGCCAGACGCCTTATCATTTCCATCTGGAACAGCCGGTCCTGAGCCTGGACATAACCCAGGGTGCGGTACAGGTCTGCTTCGTTTTCGGCACGTATATGCGGCACACCGCGTTCGTCGTAGCGCACGCTGACCGGCCCCTGCAGACGGCTCATGGCAATCTCGCCCTCACGCACCGGCTGTTTGCTGTGGATGTACCAGCCTGCGCCACTGGCAACGATGGCGATGATGATGGCAAGGGCGATCAGGCTGCGTTTCATCCGGGTCCTCAATGGGTGGCGTATTGCGGGGATGAAGGCTACCGTTTTGGCTCAGGACTGGGTAGTGAAGATACCAGGCAGATACAATGCGTGAGTTTTGTGAAAGACGTTTAACTGTGTCGGTCTGGCTTGTCATGTCCAGGCAGACAGAAGACTATCCCTGCATCATCTGCTCGCGGCGCTCGCCCGAATCTGGAAGGCCCATGTCCGTAACGTTCGACCCCGATAATCTGCGTGCCAGCCTGTTGCCGCTGGGCATCATCGATCCGCTTTCGCCGGATGGACAGGCGTACCAGCGCTTCTATGGACTGGGCGGTCTGGGCGGGGAGAACGTCATTCGCAGCTGGCTCGGGCGACTGGATGTGGCGGGGTACGAGATCGTCGGGCAGGTGTGGATTCCCGAGAATGCCGTCGCGACACTGTTTCTGTTCCACGGTTTCTATGACCACATGGGCCTGTACCGGCACGTGATCGAGTGGGCGCTGGGGCAGGGCTTTGCGGTGATTTCCTGCGACCTGCCGGGGCATGGGCTTTCCAGCGGCAGCCGCGCAAGCATCAACGACTTCGCGGAATATCAGGCCGTGCTGCAGCAACTGCTGCTGGAAGCACAAGCCCTCAGACTGCCGCAGCCCTGGCACCTGTGCGGCCAGAGCACCGGCGGTGCCATCGTGATCGATCATTTGCTCAATCAGGGTGCCGACAGCCCAGCGCAAGGACAGGTCATTCTGCTGTCGCCACTGGTGCGCCCACGCGCCTGGGGCTGGTCGCGGCTCAGTTACTACCTGCTCAAGCCCTTCGTGACCGGTATTGCCCGGCGCTTCACCGAAAACTCCAACGCCCCGGCCTTCCTGCCGTTCCTGCTGGCCGACCCGTTGCAGCCCAATCGACTGCCGACCGCCTGGGTCGGTGCGCTGGCGCAATGGATCGTACGTATCGAAAGCGCGCCACGCAGTACTCGCAGCCCGTTGATCATTCAGGGTGAGGCGGACATGACGGTGGACTGGCTGCACAACCTGAGCGTTCTGAAGGACAAATTCAGCGAACCGCAGATCTTCATGCTCGGCCCCGCTCGCCATCACCTGGCCAACGAACTGCCGGAGTTGCGCGCACGGTACTTCGATTTTCTGGCGGAGCGGTTGCGTTAAGGCTTCTGGAGAGTGCGGGCCGAAAATGCTTTGACCTGACGGCGCAGACGGACGTTGTCGACGGCCAGCGTCACGGTCGTGATCAGACCCAGCACGGCAAACGCGTCCTGTCCCAGTTCCTTCCAGAACAGCGAGGCCAGAACGGCCATGGCGATTGCGGTGGCGAGTAATGCGATCGAGTCTTTCATAACGTCCTTTTTGATAACGACTGCCGGGTTACTGCGCGGGATTCAGACTCGACGTACTTTGCCCGACCGCAAGTCCTGCGCGGATCGCGGCGAGCGCAGCCTGATAGTACGCCTGACCTTCCGGCGATTCGGCGAAAGTCGAAAACTCTTCCAGCTCCGGGTCCGACAGCTCGCGATAGACGTACAGCAGCGTGTTGTTCAGGTCGGCACTGATCTGTGCCATCAGACGCTCGCGCTGGCCTTCGAGCATGCCTTGCGCCTGACCTCCGCCCAAAAGGCCGGGAATCATCTGGCTCAGACTGTCGGCAGCCACACCGGCGATGGCCAGGCTGACTTCGGCACCGGCCTGTTTGGCGGGCAGTGCTTGCGCCAGATGGCCGATCAACAGTTGGCGAGTCGCGTCGGCTTCAATGTGCGGCAGCCCGTCGGCATGCTTGGCCAACTGATCGGCGCGGGTCGCGGTCAGTTCGGCGTTGACGATCTTGCGGCCCAGTGGCGACTGGAAGAATTGCAGCGAGGGGTTGGGGTCCTTCAGGCTTTCACGCAGGCGACGTGCGGCACGCTGATCCATGGCCTGCGGCGCAAAACGTTGATTGCTGTTATTGACCAGCGCCTGAAAAACCGCAGGTGGCAGGTTGTCCCGGTAGCGCTGTTGCGCAGCTTTCAAGGCATCGTTGAAATGCGCACGCTGGTCCGGCCAGCCTGCAGCCTTGTACAACTGGTCATAGCTGTCTGCCCAGGCAGGCGCAGTGCACAACATCAACAACAAAACAAACAAACGGCGCATTAGGGACTCCTGTCGGCAGGTCGCTATTCTCCGGGTGTTACCGGGGACTTGTCGAGTTATCACTGCCCTTGCGCAGCGAAATCTACCGCATATGACGCGCCACATACGCGCCTCTGTCGGATTTCAGGGCTTATGGATATGATGCGCCGCATGCGCATACCCTCCGATCACCCGCTGCTGCTACGAATCGTCGACGACCTGGCCGCAAACGGCTGGTCGCAGCAGAATATTTTCCTGCCCGACAGTCTGACCCTCGAACTCGAACAAGAGTGCCGCAAGCGCGCTGCCGAAGGTGAACTGGAGCCCGCCGGTATCGGCCGGGGGCTTGCGCATGAAGTGCGCGAGGGGATTCGCGGTGACCGGATCCAGTGGCTGGAGGCAGGTCAGGCAGACTGCTGCGACAGTTATCTGGAACTGATGGACAGCCTGCGTCTGGCGCTTAATCGCGGTCTGTTCCTGGGCCTTGAGGATTACGAAAGCCATTTCGCCCAGTATCCGCCCGGCGCGTTCTATCTGCGCCACGTAGACCGCTTCCGCGATGACGACAAACGCATGGTGTCGGCGGTGCTGTACCTCAATAACGCTTGGCTGCCGGAACATGGCGGTCAGTTGCGCATGTACCTCAAGGACGAGGTGGCGTATGACGTGCAGCCTACGGGCGGTTGTCTGGTTGTGTTTCTCTCCGGCGAGATTCCCCACGAAGTGCTGCCCGCAACCCGGGACAGACTGTCACTGACCGGTTGGTTCAGGCGTCGTGGCGACGAGGTTTTTCCTTAGGTCGCGTCTTGAAGTTAGCTGCACAGATTCATGAAAACACTTTCATCAAGTCGTTCAGCTGTTTTTACGCGGCTCGGGCTATCGTTGCACGGCCCGACATTACGTCGATCACGTCTGGAGACATCATGAAGTCGCTATTTTCTGGAGCTGTCGTTGCTGCAAGCGTTCTGCTGGGCGCCTCGATGCTGGTCAGCGCCGCCGACATCCCACGCACCGCATCGGCGCCGGGTGCAGAGGTCTACATCATCTCGCCGAAGGATGGTGAGACCGTCACCTCGCCCTTCAAAGTACAGTTTGGCTTGAAAGGCATGGGCGTTGCGCCTGCCGGTGTGGACGTTCCCGAGACCGGGCACCACCACCTCCTGATCGACGTGAAAGACCAGCCTGCGATGGATGCGCCGTTGCCGATGACTGACAACATCCGCCATTTCGGCAAGGGCCAGACCGAAACCGAAGTCAACCTGCCGCCGGGCCAGCACACCCTGCAACTGCTGGTCGGTGACAAGAGCCACATCCCGCTGAACCCGAGCGTCGAGTCGAAGAAGATCACCATCAATGTGAAGTGATGGGCGGCGTTGGTCGCACTCCAAACTGTGGGAGGCGACGTGCTGGCGATCTGCCGGGAACCGGCAGCCCATGATGATCGTTCCTACGCTCCGCGTGGGAATGCCTCTCAGGACGCTCCGCGTCCGCTCTTGAATGTGACGCAGAGCGTCACGGGTCGAGGCGGGCAGATGCAGACTTCAGCGCTTCTTCTGACCTGACGCCATCGCCGGCAAGCCGCCTCCCACGGTTGCGGTGCAGTTCAACCAAACACCAGCCCCGACGAGCGCAGCAGTTCCTGTGTGTAGGGCTGCTGTGGCGCAGCGAAAATATCCCGCGACGGGCCTTGCTCGACCACCTTGCCGTCCTTGATCACGATCAGGTCATGCGCCAGGGCGTGTACCACCGCCAGGTCGTGGCTGATGAACAGATAGGTCAGCCCGTGACGAATCTGCAGGTCTCGCAGCAGCGCGACGATCTGTTTCTGCACGGTGCGGTCCAGCGCTGAGGTCGGTTCGTCCAGCAGGATCAGGTCAGGTTCGAGCACCAGCGCACGGGCAATCGAAATGCGCTGGCGTTGCCCTCCGGAAAATTCATGCGGGTAACGATGCCGACTGGCCGGGTCCAGGCCCACTTCGCCGAGCACTCGGATCACGGTTTCCTCACGTTCTTTGGCTGTGCCAATACCATGCGTGACCAACCCTTCAGCGATAATCTGCGCCACCGTCATGCGCGGGCTCAGGCTGCCGAACGGGTCCTGAAACACCACCTGCAACTGGCGACGCAGCGGACGCATCAGGTGCTGGCTGTGCAGGCTCAGTTCCTTGGTGCCGAAGCGGATACTGCCTTCGGAATCGACCAGCCGCAGAATGGCCTGACCCAGCGTGGACTTGCCCGAACCCGATTCGCCAACGATGCCCAGCGTCTTGCCCTTGAGCAGTTCGAAACTCACGCCATCCACCGCCTTCACAAACTGCGGCTCGCGCTTGAACCAGGATTTCGCCAACGGAAACCAGACCTTCAGGTCCAGCACCGAAAGCAGCGTGTTGGTATGTGTCGAGGGCACCGGCTCGCCATCGGGCTCGGCGTTGATCAGCAACTGGCTGTACGGATGCTGCGGGCTATTGAAAAGAGTCTCGCAGTCGGCCTGTTCAACGATCTCGCCCTCGCGCATCACGCAGACCCGCTGTGCGATGCGACGCACCAGATTGAGGTCATGGCTGATCAGCAACAGCGACATGTTCAACCGCTGTTGCAGGGACTTGAGCAGTTCGAGGATTTTCACCTGCACCGTCACGTCCAGCGCCGTGGTCGGTTCGTCAGCGATCAACAGGTCAGGCTCGTTGGCCAGCGCCATGGCGATCATGATGCGCTGGCGTTGCCCGCCGGACAGTTGATGCGGATAGGCGTTGAGGCGCGACAGCGGATCCCGGATGCCCACCAGCTCCAGCAGCTCAAGGGTACGACTCAGGGCGGCTTTGCCCTTCAGGCCCTTGTGGGTGACGAGGATTTCGCCGATCTGCTTTTCCACTGTGTGCAGCGGGTTCAGCGAACTCATGGGCTCTTGAAAGATCATCGCCACCCGGTTGCCGCGCAGGCTGCGCAGTTGCTTGTCGCTGGCGCTGACCAGATCCAGCCCGTCATAACGAATCGAGCCCTGGGTGCTGACCGTCTTGCCCGGCAACAGACGCAGGATCGAATGCGCGGTCACTGACTTGCCCGAGCCGGATTCGCCCACCAGCGCCAGGCATTCGCCACGCCGGATGTCGAGGCTGACGCCATGGACCACTTCGTGACCGTTGAAGGCAACGCGCAGATCACGTATTTCAATCAGGTTGTCGTGCATGTCAGCTCCGGGGATCGAACGCGTCACGGCAGGCTTCGCCGATGAACACCAACAGGGACAGAATCAGCGCCAGCGCGACGAAGGCAGTCAGGCCCAGCCACGGCGCCTGCAGATTGCGCTTGGCTTCGCCAATCAGCTCGCCCAGCGAAGCGCTGCCTGCTGGCATGCCGAAGCCGAGAAAATCCAGCGCGGTAAGGGTGGCGATGGAACCCGTCACGATGAACGGCAGGTAGGTGAGCGTGCTGGTCATGGCGTTGGGCAGGATGTGTCGCCACATCAGCGCGGCATCGGTCAGACCCAATGCGCGGGCGGCTTTGACGTATTCCAGATTGCGGCCGCGCAGGAACTCGGCGCGCACCACGTCCACCAGCGACAGCCATGAAAACAGCGCCATGATCCCCAGCAGCCACCAGAAATTCGGTGACACGAAGCCCGACAGAATGATCAGCAGGTACAGCACCGGCAGGCCCGACCAGATTTCCTGAATGCGCTGGCCGATCAGGTCGGTCATGCCGCCGTAATACCCCTGAATCGCCCCGGCACAGACCCCGATCACCGTGCTGATCGCTGTCAGCAGCAAGGCGAACAGAATCGAAATCCGCGCCCCGAACAGCACCCGCGCCAGCACATCGCGCGCCTGTTCGTCGGTGCCCAGCCAGTTATGACCATCGGGCGGGCTGGGCGAGGGCGCTTCCAGGTCGTAGTTGATGGTGTCGTAGCTGAACGGGATCGGCGCAAACATCATCCAGCCGTTCTTAGCCGCGATCAGTTGGCGCACATAGTCGCTGGAATAATCCGGTTCGAAGGGCAGCTCGCCGCCGAAATCGGTTTCCATATAGGTGTGAAACGCCGGGTAATACAGCTCGCCGTCATAGCTGAGCAGCAACGGCTTGTCATTGGCGATCAGCTCGCCGCACAGGCACACCAGCATCAGACCGACGAAGACCCACAACGACCACCAGCCGCGCCGGTTGGCCTTGAACAGCGCCATGCGTCGCTGGCTCTGGGGAGAGAACTCGAACATCAGGCGCTCCTCGCGGAAAAATCGATGCGCGGATCGACCAGCATGTAGCACAGGTCGCCCACCAGTTTGATCAGCAGGCCGAACAGGGTGAACAGGAACAGCGTGCCGAACACCACGGGGTAGTCCCGCGACACCGCCGCCTCGTAGCTCATGCGCCCCAGCCCGTCGAGGCCGAAGATGGTTTCGATCAGCAGCGAGCCGGCGAAGAACACCTCGATCAGCGCCTGCGGAATACCGGCAATCACCAGCAGCATGGCGTTGCGAAAAACGTGTCCGTACAGCACGCGATGTTCCGTCAGGCCCTTGGCCCGCGCCGTGACCACGTACTGGCGGCTAATCTCGTTGAGAAAGCTGTTCTTGGTCAGGATGGTCAGTGTCGCGAAGCCGCCGATCACCAGCGATGTGACGGGCAGCACCAGATGCCACAGGTAGTCCTTCACCTTGCCCCAGGTGCCGAGGCTGTCGAAGTTTTCCGAGAACAGGCCTTGCGCCGGAAACCAGCTCAGGTAGCTGCCACCGGCGAACACCACGATCAGCAGAATCGCGAACAGAAACGCAGGTGTGGCATAGCCGATGATCACCAGCGTGCTGCTCCACACATCGAACGCGCTGCCGTGCCGTACTGCCTTGCGAATACCCAGCGGAATGGAGATCAGGTAGGTGATCAACGTCGCCCATAACCCGAGCGACAGCGACACCGGCAGTTTCTGCGCGATCAACTCGGTCACCGGCGCGCCGCGAAAGAAGCTGTTGCCGAAGTCCAGTTGCGCGTAGTTCTTCAGCATCAGCCACAGGCGTTCGTGCATCGGCTTGTCGAAACCGTAATGCTCCTTGATCGACTCGATCAGCGCCGGGTCCAGACCGCGCGTGCTGCGGCTGGCGGTGCCGCTGGAGGCCACTTCGCCGCCGCCTCCACCGACGCCGTTGGGGCTGAAACCCTGAATCCGTGCGATGGCCTGTTCCACCGGCCCGCCCGGGGCAGCCTGCACGATCAGAAAATTCACAATCAGAATGGCCAGCAGCGTAGGAATGATCAGCAGCAGGCGTCGGATTACGTAAGCCAGCATCTCAATGCTCCTTCGCAGCGGTGGTCTTGCTGCCGAGCGCAGCAGCCTGGGCGTTGGTCAGCGCGGTCGGGCTGATCTGCCACCAGGTTTCCAGGCCGACGTCGTAGATGGGCGCGGTGTCGGGCCTGCCGAAACGGTTGGCGTACACCAGCGGCGTGCCCTTGGAGAAGTAGTTGGGGATCATGTAATAGCCCCACTGCAACACCCGATCCAGTGCGCGGGCGTAATGCACCATGTCGTTGCGGCTGTTGGCGGCCACCAGCCCGTCGATCAGGGTGTCCACGGCCGGGTTGCGCAGCACCATGGCGTTGGAGCTGCCGACTTCGGTGGCGCTCTGCGAGCCGTACAGGTTGTAAAGATCACGGCCCGGCGAGATCAGCGGATTGCCGCTCTTGGGGAAGGTGACCACGATCATGTCGTAGTCCCGGGCGTTGAGCCGATTGATGTATTGCGCGGAGTCGATGCGCAGGAAATCCAGCGTGATGCCGATCTGCGCCAGCGTGCGTTTGAACGGCAGGATCAGGCGATCGAACCCGCCCTGGCCGTCGAGAAAGCTGAACACCATCGGCTCGCCTGCGGCGTTGACCAGCTTGTTGTCTTTTGGGTGCCATCCGGCTTCGGCCAGCAGCTTGAGGGCCTGTACCTGTTTGTCGCGAATGTAGCCGTTGCCGTCGGTCTTCGGCGGCTGGTAGACCTGAGTGAACACCTCGTCCGGCACCTGGCCGCGCAAGGGTTCGAGAATTTTCAGCTCGGCTTCATCCGGCAATTGGGTCGCGGACATTTCGCTTTTCGGAAAGTAGCTCTGCTGGCGTACGTAGAAATTGCGCATCACCCGGCGGTTGATCCAGTCGAAGTCCCACAGCATCGACAGCGCCTGCCGCACGCGACGGTCCTTGAAAATCGGGTTGTCCAGATTGAACACAAAGCCCTGTGCGGCGACCGGGCGCTGGGTGGCCAGGATGTTTTTCTGCAAGCGCCCGTCGTCGATGGCCGGGCCGCTGTAGCCGACGGTAAAGCCCGCCGAGGAGTACTCCCGGTTGTAATCGAATGCCCCGGCCTGAAGCAGCTGGCGGGCGATTTCCGTGTCGCCGTAAAAATTCACGGTCAGGGTGTCGAAGTTGTACAGGCCACGGCTGACCGGCAAGTCCTTGCCCCACCAGTCCTTGACCCGCTCGAAGACTACGCTGCGTCCGGCGTCGACCTTGGCGACCCGGTACGGCCCGTTGCCCAGCGGTGGCTCGAAGCCGCCGCCGTTGGCGAAGTCCCGGTCTTTCCACCAGTGCTTCGGCAAAATGTGCACGCTGGCGATGTCGAGGGCCAGCATGCGGTTGAGGTTGTTCTTGAAGTCGAAACGTATCTGCAGCGGCCCTTCGATGGTCACGTCCTTCACGTCGGCGAACATCGGGCGATAGCTGAAGCTGGCCTTGGTGGTCATCAGCTCGTAGGTGTAGCGCACGTCCTCGGCTGTGACCGGCTGGCCGTCGTCGAAGCGCGCTTTGGGGTTGAGGTAAAACCGCACCCACAGACCGTTTGGGTCCACTTCCATCTTTTCGGCGATCAGCCCGTAGACGGTGTAAGGCTCGTCGAGCGAGCGATACGCCAGCGGCGAGTAGACCCACGTGTCGAGCTGTACGACACCGATGCCTTGATCGACGTAAGGATTGAGGTAATTGAACTGACCGATCTCTTCGGCTGACCGGGTCAGCGTTCCGCCCTTGGGGGCGTCCGGGTTGACGTAATCGAAGTGCTTGAAGCCGGCCGGGTATTTCGGTGCCTCGCCGTAGACAGTCAAGGCATGTGTCGGCGTGGCCAGCGCGACCTGCCAACAGGTGCACAACACCGCAACACCCAGCAGCAGGCGTCGCAGAAGACGGATTTGACGCGACATGATGGGGCTATCCTCGTACGCACGAATGTCGCCATGCGGCGAAAAAAAGGCCTCCGGCCGGGAAGGTGGATGAAACCTGTGGCCGGAGGGGGCGAGCTCGCAAACAGGACGCGACCCACGGAGCGGGTATGGGTCGCGCCTTCACCCTCAGAAGTGATACGTCATGCGTGCGAACAGCGTGCGGCCCAACGGGTCGGCGTAGCGTGGGTCATAGCCGGACTGGAAGTTGTAGGCCTGATTGGAGAACGGCGGGTTGCGGTCAAACATATTGCGCAGGCCCGCATCGACATCCAGCACCTTGTCGAAGGTATGACCGACCGACAGGTCCCACAGCGCATACGAGGCGACCCGCGCGTTGGTGGTGCGGTCGTAATCGTTGTAGCCCGAGGTAAAGCGGTTGGTGATGGACGCGCGGGTATTGCCCAGCGACCAGGTACCGGTCAGAACGTGTTTCCAGCGCGAGATCACGCCATCGCCCTGGAAGTCGCCGACCTTGTCGGTATACGGGCCGTCAATGATGTTCTGGAAGTCATAACGGGTCACGTAAGTGCCGGTCATGCCCAGGCCGAACTGACCATACGGCGTATTCGGGAAGCGATAGTCGAGGCTGACGTCCACACCGCTGGTCTTGACGATGCCCAGGTTGGCGTTGCCGGTCACGATGTTGGCGATCGAACCGTCGGCTGCGCGAACGAAGCGATCGGCGTACGTGTTGGGGTCGTCGAACACGGTCGATTCAGGGAAGGACTGGATCTGGTTGGAGATGTGAATCCACCAGAAATCCAGGCCCATCGACAGATTGCTGACTGGCTGATACACGAAGCCCAGTGTCACGTTACGGGCTTTTTCCGGCGCCAGTTCGGTGTTGCCGCCGCTGTTGTTGAGGAACTGCTGCGCACAGTCACGACCGGCATTGCCGCCGGGCTGCACGGTGCCGCCGGCGCAGAGTACTGGGTCGTTGTAGTAACCCTGTGAGTAACTCAGGCTGCGCGGTGCGTAGAGTTCGTAAAGCGATGGAGCGCGGAAACCTTCGCTGTAGGCGCCACGGACCACCAGTTGTTTGAATGGCTGGTAACGGAACGAGTACTTGGGGTTCGTGGTGCTGCCGAAGTCGCTGTATTTGTCATGACGCACAGCGGCGGTCAGTTCCAGGCTGTCCAGCACTGGCACGTTCAGCTCGGCGTATTCGGCTTTCACGCTGCGGTCCCCGGATACGCTGCCCGCTGCATCGAGGCCAAGGCTGCTGATGTCGTTGACGAAGGGGTCGAAGTCCTGATGCATCTTCTCCTTGCGGTACTCGCCACCCAGCGCCAGCCCGGAAGGTCCTGCACCGAACCAGTCGCCGATTTCCCGGCTGATACGCGCGTCCACGCCAGCAACCCGGCCTACAGCGCTGGAATACTGACCATGGTATTCGCTGGCATCGATCAGCGCCTGGCCTGCCGCCGTTTGCGGACCGAACGGGTTAAGTACGCCATTGGCGAGGCCGTTCAGCATTGCTGCGTCGCTGACATAACCGCTGGTGACCGAGGACAGCACCTTGTTCTGGTTATAGGAAGCGCCAACGTTATAGTCCCAGCCGCCGACCAAACCGTCGAAGTTCAGCAGAAAACGCTGACTGGTGTTTTGATCGCTGCCTCCGCGCGGCCCCGCTGCTGTCTCGCGCCAGGCGGTGTTGACCGGTTGCGTAGGGTCGATCGTGAAATCGGTCGGTGCAGTCGTAATGCCGTTGCCAGGGTAAAAAGGCGAGGATGAATCCAGCGACAGACCCGTCAGGGGGGCCGGGCCAATGCCTGTGTGATTGTTGTTGCGTGCCCAGAAGTATTCCAGGCTGACGTTGTGGTCGTCGGCCAGCTTGCCGGTGGCCTTGCCGAAGAACGAGGTTTTCTCGGTTTGCGGGATCAGGTCGATGTATTCGCGGGTGCTGAACCGGCAGATGCCGTTGCTGGCGACCAGGTTAGGACCGATGCAGTTCCTGCCCAATGGGTTGCCAGAATTATCGCCCTGGTAATAGTTGGCCGGGTAGGCCGTGCCCGAGGTCTGGTTGAGGCCGCGCCCTGGCTGGTAGTCGCGGGTGAACGAACGGTCGTTGGCGTCCAGGTTCTGCTGCTTGTTGTAGTTGACCACGCCCATCACGTTGAAGCGGTCTTCCTCCAGATCGCCAAAACCCCAGCTGGCGCTCATGTCCTTGGTCGCGCCGCCACCGCTGTTGGTCGGGGTTTCGCCGCCCAGTGTCAGCGTGCCGTCGGTCAGCGACTTCTTGGTGATGAAGTTGATCACCCCGCCAATGGCGTCAGTGCCGTACAACGCCGAAGCGCCGTCACGTAACACTTCCACCCGGTCGATGGCGGCAAATGGAATCATGTTCAGGTCAATGGCGCTGCCGTTGGGCGTGCCTACGCCGGAAATCGCATTGTTGGCCAGACGACGGCCGTTGAGCAGGACCAGTGTCTTGTTCGCGCCGATGCCGCGCATGTCGGCAAAGGAGGCACCGCCCGTGCTGGCCCCGACTGAACCTGCGCTGTTCTGAATCGACTGGCTGCCGGTAATGCGCTGGACCATTTCCTGAGTGGTGGTCACGCCCTGCTTCTTCAGGTCGTCGGCGCGCAGGATGGTGATCGGCACGGCGGTTTCGGCATCGACCCGGCGAATCGCCGAACCGGTCACTTCAACGCGTTGCAACTGGGTCGTGGCAGGCACGACGGCGGCAGCGGAGACGGATTCGCTGGCGGTGTCCGCTTCGACGGCGTCAGCCGCATGGGCACCGCTCATGCCCATGGCCAGAGCGCACAACAGCGCGCGAGGGTGACGGCGGACCGCGAGGGCCAGTGGCTTGAGGGTGTATCCGGGAAGATTCATCAGCATGGTTATTTCCGACTTGGTCCAGACATTATTGAAATGGCCTTGTGAGCCCTCTGTTCCTGCGCGGTTGTGCCGTGCGGGAGTTCCACTGCGTTGGTTTCCAGCAAGCCGCTCCCCTCCAGGGGCTTTTCAGCCCACGGACGATGGTGTTGGCGGGAGTCGGTTCAGCGGGTTTCGCCGGGGCGAAACCCTCAATTCATTTGGCCGTCATGACGGAAATCTTCGTGATGCCCGAGCGCTCGATGGACGCCATGGCCTTGGCCACCTGGCCATAGTTCACGTCGGTGTCGGCCTGCAGCTGGACGCGGATGTCCGGGTCCTTGGCCTTCTCGTCCTGCAGGCTTTTCTCCAGCAGCTCGGGGGCGATTTCCGATTTGGCGAGGAAGAACTTGCCGCTCTGATCGACGCTGACCACCACCGGATCCTTCTTCTCGGCCGGGGCGACCGAGTCGGTCTTGGGCAGGTTGACCTTGATCGCGTTGGTCATCAGCGGCGTGGTGACGATGAACACCACCAGCAGCACGAGCATCACGTCCACCAGCGGCGTGACGTTCATTTCGCTGAGCACTTCATCGCTGTCTTGAGTGGAAAACGACATTAGCTTGCCTCCCGCACGGCGTGGCCTTGCTTGCTGGCGATGGGTTGACGGGATACGGCGAACGCACTGCGCTGGGCGAGGGCGTCGAAGTCGTGGGCGAAGTCGTCCATGTCGGCGACGGCCAGCTTGAGGCGGCGCAGGAAGAAGTTGTAGATCAGGACCGCAGGCACAGCGACCGCGATGCCGACGCCGGTGGCGACCAGTGCATGACCGATGGGACCGGCGACCGCTTCAAGGCTGGCCGAGCCGGTCAGGCCGATGCTTTGCAGCGCTTCCATGATGCCCCAGACCGTTCCGAACAGGCCGATGAAGGGCGCGGTGCTGCCGATACTGGCGAGAATCGCCTGGCCGCTTTCCAGCGAACGACGTTCCTTCTGGATCTGCTGGCGCAGGTTGCGCTCCAGGCGATCCGAGCGGTTGATGGTGTGTGCCAGTTGCTGCGTGGTACGCGGTGATTCGTCCACCGCCATGGCTTCGAAACCACTGTTGGCGATGCGTGCCAGCGAGCCTGGGTATTGCGACGCATGTTCGGCGGCGGTGAGCAGGTCCGGCGCGCCCCAGAAGGCTTTGGTGAAGTGTTTGTTCTGGGATTTCAGCTTCACGTATTGCGCGGACTTGATCAGCAACAAGGCCCAGCTCAGCACGGAAAAAAGAATCAGCGCCCAGAGCACGGCGGGTACGATCATGGAAGAGAGCGATGCGTTCATGGTTTACACCTCACCAGCTTTAATAGAATTGTCAGTGGTCATACGCCGGATCATTCCGGCAGCTTGAAATCGATGGTCTGTGTCGCGAAGCCTTCAATCGGTGTGTCGCCGCGCTTGGCCGGAATGAACTTCCAGTTGCGCACCGCTTCCACCGCCGCTTCGTCGAGAACCGGTTTGCCGCTGGATTTGGTCACCTCGACCGTACCGGCACGGCCGTTGGGCAGCACCTTGATGCGCAGCACCACGCGGCCTTCCCAACTGCGTCGCAAGGCCAGGCCCGGATATTCGGGCGGCGGGTTGCCCAGGCTGGCGAGCCCGGAGACCGCTGCGCTTTCCTTCACGGGTGCTGCTGGCGCTGCCGGAGCAGGCGGCGCAGGCGTCGGCGTCGGTGGTGCTGCTGGCGCGGGGGCTGCGACCGGTTTTGGCGGTGCAGGCGGCGTCGGCTTTTTCACAGGCTCAGGTTTCTTGACCGGCTTGGGCTTCTCGACCTTCGGCTTTTCGATGGGCTTGGGCGGCGGCTCGACTGCGTCCGGGTCCTCGACCGGTTGTTCCGGTTCGGGCGGCGGTGGCGGGGGAGGCGGCGGAGGCGGCGGAGGTGGTTCAGGCGGCGGCGGTGGCTCCGGGGTTGGAGGCGTCGGGCTGGTCAGCTCGATGGTCATTTCCGGAACTTGTGGCGCAACTTCCGGCACTTCCGGTTTGGCAGTTTGCATGTACCACCACACGGCACCGTGAATAAGTACCGAGGCTGCGATCAACACGAAGACGTGCGATTTTTTCAGGCCGCCAGGTCGCGAAGTATTGGCCTTGAAGGGAATGCTCTGCCACACCGTCGGACTTTCTTCCGGCGGCGGTACAGGGACCGCTTTCATTATTACCGCATCATTCATTAACGCTCCCTCGGGTAGTTGAAGGGCAATAAAAGTCCGTTCAAACATTGGCGAATGTTCGAATGATGGAGACCTGCACATTCGTTGAAGCGCACGACGCCGTCGAGCCTGAAGAGGCACAGACTCAAGAGGGCAAAGCGCGATATTCAATCAGGGCGATAGCATTGCGAATCCTTGCTTATTAGTTATGTCCACTACGAGCAAACGTGTTGCTTGATAACAGTCCTGCTTTGCAACCGCTGTGCCAAAAATGGTTGGTGGTATGCCTGTATGCAGCGTTCCAGAGCGGATGTCGCATTCCTGTACCTTTCTTTCGATTAAACGCTTTTTCAGTAGGAGTCACCTTCAAATGAATAGTGCAGATACCCATTCAGAGGCCGAAGTACGCCCCTCTGAGGCGTCAGACGAATTGAAAAATACATGACCGTTCGGTCATAAAATCACGTGCACCAATACTGTAAGGTTCGAATCAAGTTGGTGCGTTAGTTGGTCATATATTCACGGCAAGTGGCTCCGGCTGTAAAAGATTGCAGGTCGAGTTAAATATAAAGCTCAGCCATGGATTGAGTGATGGCCAAGTGATGCTAATCAAAATAAATTGTCGAACGATAAGTGTGTTGGTGCGAAGTTTTCCGTTGTTAGTTAGTAACGCGCACACAGCAGTACGCAAGCGCTTGCCGATAAGGCAGAACAAGGGTGCTTGGTTATTGATTCAAGGCTTGCGCCTTGTGTGTTGAATCAGTCGGAAGGGTATGACGGTAAGGTCGAACATGAAGCCGTTACAGCGGGCAGGCCCGTTGCGGGCGCAGCCATTTGAGCCCGTGAAGGGCATTGCAGTGGTCTGGCATGAGCTGGATGTGGCATGGGTAGACTCCTTTCCTGGCAAGGCGCACGACTTGTGGTCTGGCATTGCACTGTTAATGGACGACTCGGCGTCCGAAAACTGCACTTTGGTGCGTGTGGGCACCTCCTGTGTGCAGCGCGTGCCAATGGTTCATGGCACGGCCGTTCCACTTGGAAGATCTGTGCCAATTGTGTCTTTTTGTATCATGAAGATTACAGACGGCAGCAAACGCGCCGTATAGACGCGCTCGTCACCTGAATCGAACCCTTGGCGTTCAGGCACGTCCACTTTCTTTGGCAAGACAAAAGAGGTGGCCGACATGACAACCGATTTCATCCTGACAAACGAAGTGCCTAAAGAAGATCCTGCCAGCCCGCAGCTGGGCCAGTACGACCGTGAGGCCGATCCGGTGCTTAACATGAACGCCAACAAGCCGGGCGCAGGCTCCGAGAGGGGTGACGAGGTTTTGGAGCGCACCCAGCACGATGAGGCTTATGAGGACGACGAGCCTGAGGTGTATTCGGATGACCCGGATATCGTGGCGGATGAGGGCGGGGGTGTTTCGCCGGGCTGATAAAGACGAAACAGCTCAAGCGTCACTGTTAAGAGACCTTGAGCGGTTTGCATTGAAAGCAGGCGTTACCAGAACGCAGCCGGCGCGGTGAGCGCCTTGCTGAATACCTCGATGGCGCGTTCGACATCGGTTTGCGTGGTGTAGCGACCGAGGCTGACGCGTACGCTAGCCAGTGCCTTGTTGGTATCGAGCCCCATCGCCAGCAGCACGTGCGACGGTGCATTGCTCGCCGAGTTGCAGGCCGAGGTCGAAGAGAGTGCCAGCGCGTGAGACAGCTGCGCACTGGTGAATCCGCTGCGCGTGATGCACAGGTTCAGGGTGTGCGGAATACGTTGCTCAGGACAGCCGTTAAGTTGCACGTCCGGCAGT
>Ga0308164_10001842_pt1 | contig 22846 bp, 19 predicted proteins | sample PhyTR2_FD_201031 | JGI IMG/M metagenome (GOLD analysis project Ga0308164, IMG submission 201031) | Phyllosphere microbial communities from UC Gill Tract Community Farm, Albany, California, United States - DLSLT.R2 | ecosystem: Host-associated > Plants > Phyllosphere > Unclassified | place: USA... | reverse complement strand
CGAGTTCGGCAGCGACGGTCGCGACGTCGTGCGATCCGTCCCGCCCGATCATGTGGCTCAGCTGCCCGATCAGCGCCGCTTCGGCAGGCGGTGGCCCGAGCAGGTCGCACAGGATCGCGTCGAGCGCAGGCGCGACCTCGTCGTCACACGCGGCAAGCCGCAGCGCATCCATGAACCGTCCGGTCGCGATCGGCCCCATCGCCTCGCCCAAAGGAACGATCTTGTTGCAGTAATCGCCTGCCGACCGTCTGAACAATCTGCTCCAGGCGAGCGCGCTGACGCCGAACCCGATCATGATCCCGCCATTGGTGATCGCCTTCAGCGCGGTTCCGGTCGGCCCGTACAACGTCGCGGGTGGCAGGTCGGCGAAGGTTCGGCGCCCGATCGAGACCGACACCGGCCCCGCATCGATCGTGAACCTGACATTCGCGGTACCGGGCAGGAAACGGTCGACCTGGCCCAGGCTTTCCGGCCCCGACGACCGGTAGACGTGATAGCCCGTGATGAGGTCGGTCAATGCGGCGCAGGGCTTGTCGTACCGGATCGCCATGCCGGGCGGCATCGCAAAGATCTCCGGCTGTACGCCACCGAGGTTGGTCCCTCCCCTCACATCGATCGTTTTCACCAGAATCCCCGTTTAATCGCAGAATCTTGACACCTGAGTGCAGCAACTTGCGCACGACGACAAGCGGCTACCATGACGGCCAGATCCCACTCTCGGACTGGCTTCGAGGTAATTTTAGGCGCAAATTTTGCTCGAACGGTTGACCCGCCCGGTAAAAGCACGCATCTGCGCCCTCCGCAGCGCATCGAGGCCCGATGGCGGAGTGGTGACGTAGAGGACTGCAAAGCCACTACAAACCCCCTAATAACTGCCAAAGTTCGCAGTTTCAGGGTTGAAAACGCCTCACACAACTTCAATGACTTAGACGGAGAGTGCGAACTTTCCCGGACTATAATCGGCACCTCCGATAGCTGCCGTAGAGCAGCAGCGCCGGCGTTCGCTAGACGTGAAATTTCCCCTTTGCGCAGTCGTTCCGATCTCCGGTCCAGCACCTTTTTCGGGCGCGTTTCATGCTGAGTGGAAAGCACCACGCTCTGATCCTGTCGGGCTTCGATCGTATCGAAGCGGGCATGGCCTTCAGCTACGCGCAAAGATCCGATGGCTGGCCGGTCGGACCGGAGGTGACCGGTCGAGCTTGGTCCTGCGTCACGCCAACTGTTCAGATCATCCAGCAGCCCCGAGCGAAGGGGCCGAAGCAATACGTCGTCCTAACGCTTTTTCCATTCCGCTTTACCGATTGCCGCTACCCACCTTCGGTTCCGCTTCCGCTCTATCGTGCGCGCCGATTCGCAATTGCGCGCCTCTCGGTTCTGGCCGGCTCGGGACATGTCGTGTTCGGCCGAGGTCCGGGCATCGAACTCGCGCGCGGCGGTGATCACGTCGGGTTGGAGGTGCCGCTGTGACGGTATCGAACAGCCTCTTGGACGCTGCGCTTAACTATGCCGCGCGCGGTTGGCCGGTCCTGCCCTGCTCGCCCGTTCACAAGCGTCCGATGCTGGCGGCCGATAAAGACGCGAACGGCAAAGCCATCAAGGGCTCAGGCGGGGTACGGAAGGCCTCGACCGACGCCGATCAAATCCGGGGTTGGTGGAAGCGCTGGCCAACGGCGATGATCGGACTGGCGATGGGCGACAACGGCCTGTTTGCGCTCGACTTCGACCCCCGCACTGACGGTGCGACGGGTGAGGTGTGGACGCTAGATCGCCTCAAAACGGAACTCGAAGATCAGATCGCAGGTCCGCTTCCCGTTTCGCTTGCCGTGAGAACCCCAAGCGACGGCGTCCACGTCTACCTTAAGCAGCCGGCTGGAACCCCGATCACGAATCGGGGTAACCTACCCGATCACGTCGACGTGCGAGGGGAAGGCGGTTACGTCATCGCCCCGCCAAGCGTCATGGCAACCGGACGCGGCTACCGCTGGATCCGGGATGATCCAGACGCGCCGATCGCAGAGCCTCCCGCGCGGCTTGTCGAGATATTGCAAGCTCGCAAGGGTGCAGCGAAAACCACTGGTAAGTCTCAGACAGGGGCAGGGGCCGGGGAAAGTTCCGCGCAGCGTTACGCCATGTCGGCACTCGATCGAGAGTGTGCGGCTATCCAAGCGGCGCCGCGCGGGAAACGGCAGGATGCGCTTAACCGAAGCTCATTCCTGGTAGCAACGCTGGTCGCAGCTGGCGCGCTGGCGGAACCGCTAGCGCGAAGTGCAGTCACCGCTGCGGCTCTCCGCAATCCCGGCAACGACGATGAACGCGCAATCGAGGCTACGATAGATAGCGGTTGGGCAGCCGGCATGGCCGCACCGCGCGATCTATCGCACCTTACGGCTACGCGTCCTGGTTCCATATCGGCCGCCCGCCTTCGGACAGCGAATGACAACCCAGCTTTGCTACCCTTGCAACACGACGAGGCGGACGCACTGCATCGTAAGCTGTCCATGCGGCCGTTCACCGATCTCGGTAATGCCGAACGGTTCGCCGGGCGCTACGGCAATCGGGTCCGATACGTCGATAAGATGGGTTGGATGGCCTACGACGGCAGGCGCTTCATCCTCGACGGTGCAGATGCACTGATTGGCGGTTGGGTTCACGAGACCGTGCGGGCGATGCGTGCTGAAGCGCGTGTGATGCGCGACAGCGGCCGGCGCGATCAGGGACAGGACGGCGCTCTAGACGATTTGGTCGAGACCAGGCGGGACGGAACCGAGGTCCTGCTATCCGACAAACTGGTTTCGTGGGCGAAGGCGTCGGAAAGTTCGAATCGCCTCAGCTGTATCGCGGGGATCGCACGCAATCTAGGTACCGCCGGACTTACGATCCAACCCGAGCAGCTCGATCGCAATCCGTTCTTGATCAACGTCCTGAACGGTACGCTGGAATTGCATCACGAACCAGATGCCCCTGATGAACCGTGGGCGGAGTTGCGACTTCGTCCGCATGATCCGGCCGATCTGATTACCCGCCTCGCGCCGACCGAGTATCAACCCGGCGCCGTATGCCCGGTCTACGATCGTTTTCTGGCGCGCGTGCAACCGGCCGAGGATATGCGGCGGTTCCTCCATCAATGGGGTGGCCTGTCGCTGACCGGCGACGTGTCCGAGCAGAAGCTGGCCTTCTTTCACGGCAAGGGCGCGAACGGTAAATCTACGCTGGTCGATACCTGGGCGACGATCTCGGGCGATTATTCCGGCACGGTCCCAATTGAGACGTTCCTCGATCAGGGGCGCAAACGGAAAGGATCGGACGCCTCACCTGATCTGGCAGCGCTGGTGGGCGTTCGCATGTTGCGCACGTCGGAACCGGAGAAAGGGTCGAAGCTTGCCGAAGCGCTGATTAAACTGGCTACAGGCGGAGAGCCTATCCCGGTGCGCCGTCTGATGCGCGATCCGTTCGACCTCTATCCAGCCTTCAAGCTTACAGTGTCGGGCAACCATCGCCCGTCGATCAGTGGGATTGATGACGGGATCTGGCGGCGCGTCATGCTCGTGCCCTGGGATGTGCAGATCCCCGACTCCGAGAAGGATCGAAACCTCGTCGCCAAGATGAAGCGCGAGGCCAGTGGGATCCTGAACCGGTTGCTCGAAGGCCTCGTCGATTGGCGATTGAACGGCCTTCAGGAGCCGGCGAGCGTGCGAGGGGCAACCGCGGACTACCGGGAAGAGAGTGACCCTCTCGGCCGATTCCTCGCGCTTTGTACGGCAGAGGCCAAGGGCGAGCGCGTCCAGTCATCCAAGCTCTACGCGCTCTTCATCGCCTGGGCTCGGGCATCCGGCGAGCGTGAATGGACGCAGACCGGCTTCAGCAAGGCGATGTTGGATCGAGGGCACCGCAAGGTGGAGAGCCACGGCATGCGCTGGGTCGACCTGTCGATGACCAAAGACGCAGCCGATTTCGATGAACCCGTCGCTGGTAGCGGCGACGGTTGGCAACCCCGCACCCCCTCGGAGGCTGACGATGGCGATCCACTCTGATGCCCTTGCAAGGGTTCTTGCAAGGCTTGAGCAAACGTTGGTGCAAGGGTTTACCCGCAGTTTTCTGCGGGTTTGCAAGGGTTGCAACCGTTGTGTGCAACCCTGCCTCACATACATGTGCGCACGCGCCTGTGCATGCGCGTTGGATTACCTCAAACTCTTGCAACTCTTGCAACTCTTGCAACCCTTGCTCTCCATTTTTCAGAATGGCGGTAATCCGCCATTCGCTGTCGACTGACCGTGCAAGGGTCGCGCAAGGGTGCGCCTGTTCGTGCAAGGGTCCGCACCCCCTGGGGGGGGGGGGGGAGAAACCTCACAGGGGTGTCGCCCCCTAGACCGCTATCGTTCTCACGCAGGGATTTTTTCTACGTTGAGCAGTTTTCAGGATGACGGTTCGTCGTGAGATCGCCGTCGCGCATCGCTAGCCCCTCTGATGCTTGGCAAAACTCCACGTGCGCCATCGCTGCCCTTAGACCTTGTACGTCGTCTCACGGCGCTGCTGCTGATCGACGGCGCCTCGCCGCGCTGGAGCCCACCGCCGCCTCCATTAATTTTCCTCACGCCAAGTGCGGCCGATGAACGTCGGTGCACTCGCTGATCTTAGTCAGATCGGAGGCATGCCGAGCGTCCCGCCGATCGCGCGGTTCATTGCGGCGCGCGACGACTTCCCAGTGATCCAGCACGGCCGGCACGGCAAGCCATTCGTCCTCGACCTCGACGCCGCTGCGGCCTTCGTCCGCGAGCATTGGCGCGACGGTCAGAACGAGCGCACCGTACCCTGGATTGCCGCTATGCAGGAAGCCGCTGCTACGGATTCGTAGCACCCTTTGCCGGGGATGTTCGATCATGACCCTCAGGCCGCATCCGCAGGTTGATTTATGCCGCCTGCATTGATGCGCCTAGCGTCCGTCCGACGGTGGCAATCTTGGCTGCCAGTGCTTCGCTGCGTCTGCTCGTGCCGGCCTCCTCGCCACGGTCGGCGTCATCCAACCGCACGAGGTACTTCTCCAGTTGCTCGTCGGCGGACTTGATTTTCGTGTCGAACTTGGCCGCCGTGAAGTCGCGCGTCCCACTGTTCACGGCCTTCAGCCGCGTGCCGTCCACCGCCAGCATCTCGCGCCCAAACAGGTCGAGCTTGCTGCATAGAAGCACGACAGTGTGGAACACCGCCTTAAACGCAACAAGGTTGGAACGGCGGACGTCAGCGAGGGTCTTGAAGTCCGGCCGCAGCTCGCGCAGCCAGTGACCTCTAGGTTACGTACCGCTTCCACCGCCCGGCAACAGCTCAACCGCACTCGGTTTAGATTGCCGTATAAATACAGCTTCAGCATATCGCCCGAATCAAAACTAGGTCGCCCCATCGCCTTCGGCCGCGACCGCTGGCAATCTGCCTCAAAGAGATCCAGATCGTCGACGAAGGCATCGATAGACCGCACCAAGTTGTCCGTCGATTCCGTAATCCTCAACCGATGCCGCCAGCAGCAGCGCCTTATCGCGCGCGTGACCCCCGATATACGACATGCTCATAGCATACGCAGATCTGCGGCCCGGCGGAATTTCAGACCCGACTTTTTACCCGGTCTGGAAGGAGAAACGGAATCGCGAGCAGCATTTTGAAACTCGGGCGAGCATTCAAAAACAGGGAGCAATCGGTGCCAACCGGAACCGCAGCGGCGGGCCACTATACGAGCGGAGTCTCGGCCCCCGCCTCGTCCGGCTCAGACCAATCTTCAATGAGCCTTGTCGCCCGCGCCAGCGGGTCTGTAGTGCGTGTTGCCATCCACACCGCACCTACACGCCCGACCGCATCGTCGCCGGGCAGGACGAATAAACCGAGCCGGCCCGGGAGTAGCAAAGCGGAACTTGCCGGGACTATTGCTCATCCTCTTCCTGCCGCAATTTATTCCGCCACAACAAGTGCAAGTACTATCTGGATGTCGTCAGCTTGCTGGACCACCCGAGTGAAAGGTGTGCGCGTGGCACCATTCCCGGATCTGCCCGGCAAGACCGAGGCCCGTTTCATCACGTAGCGCTACCAACTAGAGTTTTTCAATCTGGTTAGACGACCTTCGGTTGTAAGCTCGAGATTATCTGGAACGGCGATCGCCAACCGATCGCTCGCAAGCGGAACCGAGGCGAGGTCGCTCGAGACAGGGAATATGACGAAGCACGGATCCAGTTAGCAGCAACGTATCCGATCGATCGTATCGCGTGACGAGAAATCGTTCATCGTCACGCCGGCGTTAGGAACGAGAGACCGAAACCTGCTAATGATGCGCGGCGCGAGCGTTATTGTCGAAAGCCCAAAGCCGATCATCAGCGTTCCGGCCTCTACTGCGGCTGCGCGGCGCGCTTCGATGAAAAACGCGTCGGCGTCGCGCGCCAAGCGTTGTGCAACCCGTAGGAGATGGCGCCCTAACTACGTCAGGACGATCGGTTCCCAATCGCGATCGAACAGGATGCCGTCAAGCCTGTGTTCCAGCGCGTGGCTTCATTTGGTCAATCCCGGTTGTGTGATGTGCAGCTGTTCGGCTGCTCGGCGGAAGTGGTCATGAACCGCGACGGTGACAAATGTGCGTAGCTTCCCCAAATCCATTCCAGCTAGTTATTACACGCTGTTGACATCGGTCCAAAATTCTTCCTGTATGCTGATACGGAACAGTTTATCCGACTCGTCATGAATTGATAGTCGATTGATCCGGGGTAGTTGCGTCGAGCGTATGACATCGTAGCCGAGGCGAGGTGGAGAAGATCCAGCCATTTCGTCGAATGCTTGAAGGTAGGTCATGTCGGCGCTGATACACTACGATCCTACGGTTTCAGGTCCGGCCGCTCACGCGATCATCGTCGGTGTAGGTAACTATCCTCATCTGCTTGGGGGCACCGGACGCGTCTGGAACGGCCATGAGGACATGGGCCAGCTGACCTCCACGCCGGTTTCGGCACGTGCGTTCGCAGACTGGCTCATCGACCCCGAGCGCGGATATCTCGACAACGGTCGCAGGCTTAAATCGGTTCGCCTTCTTCTTTCCGAAGAATTCCCTCAGCCATACCGCAACCTCGCCACAGGTATCGATCACGCAGTTCCCGCCGCCACCCTCGACACCGTTGACCCAGCGATCAAGGGTTGGGCTCGCGAATTCAGTTCCGAAGGCGACCTTGCGATCTTCTTCTTCGCGGGTCACGGCATCACGACAGGGATCGAGCAGGCGCTGTTGCTCGAACGGTTCGGCGACGCGGACAACTTCGCCATCGGCAAGGACGCCATCAGGTTCTCGGGGCTCACAACCGGGATGAAGTGGATGGCGCCGCGCGATCAGTGGTACATACTGGATGCCTGCCGCTCCTACAGCAAAGCTCACAGCCGACGATATGGCGGAGTCGGCGAAAGCATCATTGACCCCGACCCCGACAAAGATTTTGACGGCTACCTCAAGCAGGCGGTGCTGAACGCAACGCTTGAAGGCGCTCCCGCGTATGGACGCAAGGGACGGACGAGCGTCTTCACTGAGGCTCTCCTGCAGGCACTTGAGGGGGGCGGCAGCGATGACCTGACGGACCCCGGCGACTGGAGGCTGTATGCCGGGCAGATCGGCCACGCTGTTGAATTCATCGTCCGCCGCACGGCGTTGCGCGCCGGTCTCGGGCAGAAGCAGCTGCCCGTTAGCGAGGGACCGGGAAGTCTCCATATCGGCAAGCTGCGCGGAAACGCTCCGATGGTGCCCATTGAGCTATGCTGCACCCCGGACGACGCCACCGCGATGGCGACGTTCTGGTTCAACAAAATCTCTTGGCAACCCGGGCAACCGGACCCGCTGGTCGAGTTCGGCGACCACGAGTTCATGGCGGCCTTCGAGGGAGGTGTATTCCCCAATGCCGTGCTCGCACGCTCCATTCGGCCGCCATACCGCCGCGTGGCCATCGATCTAAAAGGGCCCGACGCATGACCGAGGAAGGCAGAAGCACGCTGTCCGTCGGGGTGTTCCAGCCGATGGGCGACAACGTCGCCGGCACCGTCGACTACGTCGGTCGCATCGTAGACGTAACGCCGAACCGCCCCACCGATGAACTCTGCTCCCTGTCGGGCGTCACGTTCCCTCTCGGATCCAAGCGGGATTTCGGCATCAGGCCTGGCGATTACATCGTCGAAGCTACGAGCCCCAGCGGGGACATCCTCGAAAAGCGCGTTGCGGTGTCGGCACACCCCAGAAGTTTCGCCGTGACACTCGGCCGAAGTCTTTCGCTGCCTCAGGATCTTGGCTGGCAGGCAGCTTCGGGCAACATCGACTCGCTCCTTCTGGACGAAGAGCGGCGGGCTGGGGAAGAAAATCTAGCTCCCGCGCTAGAATCGCTGGTTTCGAACCGCGAAGCCAGCGGCGGCAGCGCATTCGGTGGTAGGCTCGATACCGCCGAACCGATTGTCTCGGCTCGCACGGAAACCATCACAGCCGCTTCGGGCGGCGGCAATCTCGGCACAGCACACCGTCGAGTGAAAAAAGGATCTCTAGTCTCCAGAGGCAAACGATCCTTGAATGGCGCCCTTGGTTTCATCGTGTCACGTCTGGGCTCTGCCCGCATGCGCTCCACCACGAGCGCGGAAGCCGTACCCGCACCGACGATCGTCGATCATGGGACGCTGCCGACGGAAGTCGAAGAGAGGAGTGTCGGCGAGACAGGCGAAACAAGGCTTCGAGCGGGCACGCAACCCGTGATTATCACCCTGCCTCCAGGCCGATCTGAATGGTTGCTGGTGTTGAGGGCTTTGCGGGGTACCGCATCACTGACCCGACTCCTGCACGGCTTGCAGGACGTAGCCAGCCCCCTTCCTCTCCCCCTGCTCGCGCACGAGCAGGGCTTCGACATATACGAGGCGGCGGCTCCGAACGACGACTGGGGCGATGGATGGGCCGAGCGTCCGCGCGCGGCGTATGCGGTCATCCCCGCACCGGGCATCGGCATGGAGCTCGTGGTCCTGCCCCTCCCCTGGCGCCGTGCCGGAGGAGAACGGGCCTCGTTCGAGATCGTCGCATCCACGACCGGGTCCACGTTCGCCACCGCCTCCACGATCCGAGACTCCACCGTCGCCACGATGCTCGGCTACGTGGCGAGCGGAAGGTTGCCGGAAGCGGCGGTGCTGACTCGGCAGTTCGAATCGGCCCTCGATCTGCATGAGGCGGGTCCGCTCGTGTCCGTGGCCGGAGCCTATGCCGCTCGGGCCGCTCGCGCGGACGAGGGGGCTTGGGAGACATGGCGAATTCGCATTCCCCAGTTGGACGCGCTGTTCGGCTGGCTGCCGGACTCGGCGATCCTGCAGGCGTGGAATCTGCTGGAGACACGAGGGGATCCCGATCGGCTGCAGGCTGCACGCTCCGCGTTCATCGACGCGACGCATCGAGGCGTGCCTCTCTTCGCCGACGGAGTTCGCCTCCTCCAGACGGGTCTCGCTGCATGCGGGACGCCAGCAGGCGACGATCGTGACTATCGTCGTGCGAAGAGCCGAGCGGACGCCCTTGCGAAGCTCTGCGCGTCCAAGCAGTCGTTCACGACCTTACGGGTGGAGGATGACTCGTGAGCGGAACTGACATCCTAGGGCCGTGGATACCCCTTCCTGCACCTGCGATCTCCGCTGGCGCATCGATACTAGCGAACGGCGTCGATTTCGGAAGCGACGACTTGGGAAGCACCTTCAAGCTTGAAAGGCAGCTGCAAAGCCAATGGTGCTGGGCTGCCGTAAGCGTCTCGGTCCGACGGCACTTCGACGCGCTTTCGACATGGCGTCAATGCTCCGTCGCTGATGCCGTGCTCACAGGCGGTGGACAATGTTGCACGGACGGAGCCGCATGCAACCGTACCTTCCAACTCGACGTCGCGCTCAACCAGCTCGACTGCCTCGCCGACAGCCATTCGGACATCGAGCCGTTCAGCAGGATAAGGAGCGAGATCGCCCGCGGGCGACCCGTCTGCTGCTTCATCGACTGGCAGAACGGAACGGGTCATTTCGTCGTGGTGACGGGGTGGCGGCGGTCCCCGGGCGGCCCTGAAATGGTGCTTGTCGCCGATCCGGCAAGTGGAGGAACTGCAGACATGCCGTTCAACGCATTGCGGTGCGCCTATGCGAAGCGCGGCAGGTGGTCGTGGAGCTACAGGACGAAACCCGTTCCCACGCTCGGCGCCCCCTCCGTCAAGGCCATCATCCCAGCAGACTCGCCTTTCGGAGGCCGACATGTCGTTACGCACGGCTGATCCACCTGCCGCCCTGCTAACAGCGTTCGCCGATGGTCTGGCCGCCGCAAGGACGACGACGTCATGGGATGCGCCTCCAGTCCGGATCAAATCGCCGTTGGCCCTCTTCGTGCCGCGCGGCGACAGGCTCGGTAATGGCCTACCCTGCCCGACCGATCAGATCGGTTGGCGCTGCCTCGTGGAAGGTCCGGCTCTTGCAGACGTCGTGTCCAACGACGAGGCGTGGCGTTTCGCCGGCGTCGAGCGTGGTCCACCGGTCGAACGGTTTCTTGCTGCGATCGAAACCGCCGAACCGCTGGTTTCCACCGAGGACGTCTGGACGATCGGGATGGTCGAGATACCTGAGCTGCATGCATCCGCGCTCTGGCTCAGCGGCCCCGACAACCTGTTCATTCCCGTTTCTGACCCCAGACCAGATCACGAGGCGGTGGCGGAGCGGGACTGGCCGGGCAGGATGGTGGCGCTGGCCAAGGCAGTCGCAACCGCCGCGGATCACCAGAGGGGCAAGAGATGAGTTTGAGCCGACTAGCATCACAAGCCGGGATCGCCGAGGCTCGTTCGTCCGCCGCACGAAACGCATCATCGCCCACGGGCGGCGCCGCGGGTCCGCTTGCTGGCACCTTCCCGACGGACGAGCGCTTCGCGCTGCTGACCAAGTTCATACCGACCGAGACGATAACGTTGTTCCTAGCGGTCGTGTCCGCGATCGATGCGATCGCGAAGATCGGTCGGAACGGGGGATCGACATCGTTGCCATCGATATCACCTTGGGCAGCCTACTGGGTCTTCGCAGCACTCACGCCGTTGATCGTTCTGGGTCTCGCGCGGATCGCTTACAAGGACGAGCTGCGCAGACTGAACGCGCCCGCTGCGGCGCCCCCCTTCCGCCCCCCGTCGTTCGAGATGTTAGCAGCATTCCTCGCTTTCCTGATCTGGGCGCTCGCCGTGCCCGGAATGGCTGAAAATGCCGTATGGCAGATCGTCGCCAGCGTGGGCGCGGTGATCGTCTCGACCTTCCTCAATCTAGTCGAAGGATTCTTCAAGTGATCCTACGCTTCTTGGCAATCCCTCTCGCAACGCTGTTTATGACGGTCAGTGCGGGCGCCCAACCGGCTCCGGAGCAGTCTGCAGCCAGCGCTCCCGTTCCTGACCCAGTGCTCGTGGAAACAACACGCCGAGCCGACATAGCGGAACAGAAGGCCAGGGCAGCTGAGGCGGACCAGAAGGCGCGCAAGGCGGCACTGGGATCGCTCGGGGACTTCACGACCGACGGCAAGGTCTCGGTAGCGAGCGATGCGGGCAAGTTCGAGGCGGAGATGCTCGCCGATGAGGCATTGGCGGAAGGAGCGGACGCCATCGCGCGGCGACTGTGCCTAGTCGTATTGGACGCGAACTGCGGCTCAACCACGATCGGCAAAGCCAAACCGGTCGTCGTCTACACCGACACGACCGCTCCTACCCATACCGTGTATGAGGTGTTCTCCGTTCAGGCTCAGACCGCGCAGACGCGGTTCAAGCGGGCACTGGCGATGACCGACGTCTCTCCGACGCCGCAAGCCGGAGGGGGTGTCAGTCCATCCGGAGGCGGATTGCCGATTGCCGCGATCGCTACCGGCGTCGATCTGCTGGGGAAGCTTCTTCGAACCGAATACGCCGCTGCTGGCGTAGCACTTACGCCAGATCAGATTCTCCTCGTCAAGGAGCTGGCCGGGCGTGCGCGGGGACTCGGTCATAAAAGCGATTTCTATCTGCCCGGCCTCTACTCCGGCCTAGGTCTGCTCGGACCGGACAATCCAGTGGTGGCGGATCTAGGCCAGCTGGATGATTTCCGCGCCGCCGCAATGGCTACGATGTCGAGCAAGCCCGGCCCGGAAAAGTCGACTGCGTTGCGGGATGCCGTCACTAGGTACGACGCTCTGCTGGAAGGACTCGCCACGGTAGGACCGGACGGACAGGCACCAGCGCTCGTCATGGCTGCCAAGGAAGCGCTTCCGGCAGAACTGCTGCGTCAGGGAGCCTTGCTGATGATGGTGCGGACCGACCGTGCTGGCGGGACGACCTATACGAAGCGCAACTTTCTGACGGCATTCGGCCCCATGCCGTTCTTCGTGTCTGGGGGCGCGATCGTCAGCTACGCCCTCTTCGATGGCCCGAGCGGACGGATGGTCGACGGCTATTCCCTCCGGCGCATGACGCCTTTCCAGTCGGTGAGCAGGGTAGGACGGATCCCCATCGAACGGAACGGCAAAGGACCGGCTCGATGAAGCGTGACTATGTTCTGCTGCGTGCGGTTCCCCCCGTAAGCGGTGCGGGTAGCTCCGCGGTACCAAACGACTTCGAGGTTCAGGGGCCAGGTCCGTTTGACGGATCTGGTCCCACAGGCGGAGCTCCGCCGGAAATTCACGTCAGCATAGAATCCCTCTCGGGTCGGGAACGGGACTCGGCTCGTAAGGACGGGATGCTTGCCGCGCCGCTGATGCCGACCAAGCTGATCAGACCTACCGCAGAGACCCGTGACATCGAAGGGACAGAGTCCTGGGCGCTCGACGCAGTGGGCGCGACCGGAGTCTCGCTCGATGGATCCGGCGTGACCGTGACGGTGCTCGACACGGGCATCGACGGGGGCCACGACGCCTTCAAGGGCATGACGCTGACCCAAGTAGACTTCACCGGCGAAGGCGTCCGCGATCGACATGGCCACGGCACCCACTGCGCCGGGACGATCTTCGGCCGCGACATCGGCGACCGACGCATTGGCGTCGCTCGCGGCGTGACCAACGCGCTCATCGGAAAGGTGCTGGACGGCGACGGCGCGGGAACCTCGGACATGGTCTTCCGGGCCTTGCAGTGGGCTCTCGACGGGCGGGCGCACGTCATATCGATGTCACTCGGTTTCGACTTTGCCGGGATGGCCAAACGCTTGCAGGCGGATGGATGGCCAGAGGACCTGGCGGCGTCCGAAGCCCTGCAGGCCTACCGTGACAATCTGCGTGTGTTCGACGCCCTAATGGACCTCTTTAGAGCGTACGATGCCACTGGGCGACGTCCGCTGGTCATCGCCGCGGCTGGCAACGAGAGTCGTCGTGACGTCGATCCGCGCTTCGTCATCGGCCGATCATTGCCGTCCGATGCCGTGGACGTCATTTCAGTAGCCGCTGCAAGCCGCGGTACCGGCACCGGAGTATACGGGATCGCCGATTTCTCGAATGGCATGCCGACGTTGTCAGCGCCCGGAGTGGATATCGTGTCGGCGGCTGCCGACGTGCACGGGAGTGGTATCAAGAACGGTGTCGCGTCCATGTCCGGAACGAGCATGGCATGTCCTCACGTCGCCGGGCTTGCAGCACTGTACCATCAGCAGATCAGGAACGCGGGCGGCATAGCCACCTCGACCGACGTCGCCGCCCGATTGATCGTCAATGCAAAGCGCGACGTTTTCGACACTAAATTCGATCCGGACGACTACGGGAGGGGTTTGGCGATCATCGTTTAGGCTCAGGACTCTTTGATCAGAGCCAGACAATAACGGTGGCGGCGAGCGCGATGGCGGAAAAGAAGATTGTCGGGCATCGATCGCAGCGGGTGGCAACGCGGCGCCAGTTCTTCAAGCAGCCAAACATGATCTCGATGCGGCTTCGGTATCGGCGCTTGTCGTATGAAATGAGCACGCTCCGGGCTTTCTAGCCCGAGGTGCAGCGCGTTATGCCCATTGCCTGAAGAGCGTCCCTGTACCAGTTGAGGGTCCCCCGGTTTCTCATCCAATCTGAAGGTGAGTTTCCGGCGTTCATTCGGCCGCTTTGATGGCCGCGGCAGCAGCATATTCGACCGGCGTCATCCAGCCAAGCGATGTGTGAGGGCGGCTCTCGTTATAGTCCCGTCGCGAGGCCTCGATCTTGGCTCGAGCGTCCGCGATGGATAGGAACCAATGTGCGTTCAGGCACTCGTCACGAAGGCGACCGTTGAACGACTCTACGAACGCATTGTCGGTTGGTTTGCCCGGTCGGCTGAAGTCCAGCGTTACGCCGTTCTCGTATGCCCTGCGGTCGAGAGCCTTCGAGATCAACTTCGGCCCGTTGTCCACGCGAATGGTCTGGGCGTGCCGCGGGTCAACGAGATCCGTGCCATCGCCTCGACCACCTGCTCGCCCTTGATACCCTGGTCGACGTTGATCGCCAGCGCTTCGCGGGTGAAGGCGGCGACCTCGGTCAGCGCCCGTAACCGCCGGCCGTCGAACAACGCGTCAGAGACGAAATCCATCGACCACATCTCGTTCGCCGCCAGTGCAGCAGGTTGGCGTTCGCGGTTGGCAGCGCTGACGTTGCGTCTTGGCTTCTTGAGCCGAAGGCTCAGTCCATCATTCCGATATAGCCGATAGACCCGTTTGTGATTCACGACCCATCCTTCCCTGCGCAGCAGGATGTAGATCCGGAAATAGACATAGCGCGTCCGTGTCGCCGCCAGATCACGGATGCGCATGACCAGCGGTGTCTGGTCCGGCTTGTGCGAGATGTAGCGCACCGACGACCGCTCGACGCCCAGCGCCGCGCAACCGCGCCGCTCACTCACGGCATGGGACGCCTGGACGTACGCGACGAGCTCGCGCCGTCGCCCAGGCGTCAGAGCTTTTTTGCCAGAACGTCCTGCAGGATGTGCTTGTTCAGGCTCAGGTCGGCAACCAGCTGTTTCAGCTGCCTGTTCTCGTCCTCAAGCTGGTTCAGGCGCCTCAGCTCGCCGACGCCGAGACCGCCGTACACCGTCTTCCAACGGTAGAAAGTCTGCTCTGAAATCCCCATCCGCCGGATGACTTCGGCCACCGGTGTACCCGTTTCCGCTTGCTTCAGCGCGAAGGCAATCTGCTCGTCCGTGTACCTAGATTTCTTCATTTCCAGCTCCTAGCCCGAAGGCTTCTCAAGGCCGGAGAACTCTCGCTCAAAATGGACTAAAAATCAGGGGGGACGTCAAGTAGCTCCCTTATTCAGCGCGGATAATTGCCTAGTTTCCCAAGGTCCGGGCGCGCTATTCCGGAAGGGCCGGCGTGCATCGGCGTTGATACGGCACAACGGCTCTCGCGCAGCACCGCAGGTAGGCGATGTGGCGTATCAACGGCGAACACGTAGAAATGGCTAACATCTATCGCGTCAGGCAATGGGCAAACGCATCACCAAAGAATGTAGGGAACCTTCGAGCGACCAACTTCATTCTCGCGATATGTTCGCGCGACGGACTCCATTCGCCTCGTGCAGCAGCTGCCGCCGCAAAAGGAGCCTCCATCACTTCCAGGCAATGACGCGGCAAATCCAGAAGCATGTCGGGCAACCGGTCGCCCAGCGCTTCTCGAAAAATACTCCTGTCATTCCGGGGCACGCGATCGACATTACGATGGAGAAAGCGCTGCATGATGGAGGAAAGATCGAGGTTGCTCTGATCAGGGAAGATCAATTCGCACAGGATCGAATGTCGTTCTCTCAGTTCGGCGCGGAGATCGGCTAGCTTCTCCGCTGCGTAGCGAGCAGCGTCTTGCGCAATACCTTCCTTGAGGAGCTTGGCCAGCTCTTGGTCAAAGACCTCACCCATGACTGTTACCCAAGTTTCGCGCGGAATTATAAACCACGCAAACGGCAACGACATTTCGAGACTTAGGATGTCCGCGCGCTCATCCGGTGAGGCAAACGCCAGCGTCCGAGCCAAAGCTTTCGGATAATCGGGCAGCAACTCCAGCACTCTGAATGCTGAGGGTGGCAGTCCGCGGAGAGTGGTCGCTAACCTTACAAGACATCTTACCGGCTTTTCACTTTCGGCCGTGGTTTGACCGGACGCAGCCTTGAGAAAGTCATGCAACGCAGCCTCATAGTCCGGTGCGGTCAGTGCACGCCCGAGTAAGTCGGTCCGACCTTGATCGGTCCCAGGCTGAATCTGAAAAACCGGTCGGGTAATCACGCGTTCCGCTTCGCGAAGAAACGCAATAGTTGGCCCCTTCAAGGAATCAGAAAGTATGATTGGTCGGTGATTGGTGCTGTCAATCAGATTATATTCTGAAACCTCGGTTTCGAGCCAATACGTCGACAGCGATCGTGCACAGAGAGTAACTCGCTCGTCGATTATTCCGATCGGAGAAACCAGACCTCCGACTTCCTTTCGCAGTTCGAAAGTATACTGGGAAACTCTCCAATAGGTCTCAATTCCGTCGTGCATCCCGATCTGCGCCGTCGCGTGGAGACCGGCTGGCAACATCGCACGGCGGAGGTCGTCGGCAATGACTGAAAGCGGCATTTCGTCATCAAACGCCCACTGCATTTCAGTCCCGGGGATGACCTTTCCCGCGCCATCGAGGATCCGTCCGTGCACTTCCATCCGCCCATCGGCATAGGCGGCCACATCATCAAGGTCCGACAACGAAATACGCTCGCGGCCCTGAACAATTCGCCCATCCCAGCGAGCTAGTCCGGCGCCGCTTGGGAAATCAATGATGACCGGGCAACTGTCCCCGGAGTGCCCCCCCCCCCATCTAACGGTGGCACCGAAAGTCCGATTCACGGCGGATTGATAAAATGCTTTCATCTCCTCTCCGCTGGCAGACAAACGAACGGGCGCATCTGTATTGGGAACGAGACCGACCTCGCTCCAGCCTACCATCTTATAGCTGACGTTGTCTCCGGCACCCCACCGCGCGATATCCGCGGTCGCAGGCAGCACCGCCATCATTAAGCGGTCTCTGATAACATTGCCTTCCCGCCAAGCGATCTCATATGTTCCGCAAGGCAGTTCACCATCAAGTCGGACCCATTCGTTTGAACATCGCGAGCGTTGGAACAGGCGCCCGCCTGTAGGGACATGACGGCTCCCGGACAGGAGCCTCAGGCCGATGGGTTGCCGGACGAGAAGGACCTCTGGATCCATGGGTCTGATGAAAGACGGTAAATACCCAGCGGTGACCTCAATCCGGTCGATCGTCTCGGCCGAATGCCCGCAAATCAGCCGGTAGAGGTCACCGAGATCCGTGACAGCGACCGCTCCACCCTCGACACGCCACAGAGTGCCGCCCGGGCTGGATCCTAATCGGCTAGCAGTCTCGTCCGCCGACGTGGGGCGAACGTCCCACGTCGGCGGCACCTGAACGTACAGGACCTCATGACGGTATTTGCCGCTGCCAGTTCCGCGAACCAGCAGCTCAAGGGGCACTCCGTCGGCTTCACGTTCGGCAGTCAACACGATCATCGGGGCGCGGAGAGGGTTGCTATCGCCCGGCAGACGCAGACGTGCTTCAGGCCGTTCCGATGATCTTATTTCGATATCGAGGGCACAGCGGAACGGCACCAGTCGCATCTCGGAACGCCGCTCGAGTGCCTGCATCCAGCACTGACCGCTTTCATCTCTATCAATGTACCCAAGCTCGCCTGGAAGGTACCTCGCCAAGTCTCCGGAGGAATAGACATGGAGACGACCACCAGTTCCGGCCAGACGCTGACGCACGGCTTTGGTGACATCACCATTCAATTCGAGAACCGCAGCTTCAACCCATTCCCCGTCAATTCTCGTGAGGTAGCGCGCGGCATCAAGGTGACCACTCGCCACTCGTTGAGGCCGGACCGACATCAGCTGATCGATCAGCCCGTCACTCTTTCCGTCGAGCGAAACGGGCAATTGATTCTTCCACCCGGCCTTTTTGGCATCTAGCCATGCAGAAACAGGAATTCCCGCTGCGACAGCCTCTGCGTCAGCGCCGCGGCGGACCCCGACGATAGCCATGGCAAGGTCGGCGCAGAGCTGGATGAAGTCATCGTCGCAGAACACAGAAGGTATTCGCGAACGGAGCGAATTTGCCAATTCGAATGCACGCCGCTCGGTCGGGTTCACATCCGCAAGCAACGTTGCCACAAGCGCCCGCATCACGTCGCTTGCCCAGCTTTGCTGGTCCGCTTGGAGCGCCGCGGTGGGAAAACCGCCTTCGCGCGCCAGTGTGCTCAGAAAATAGCGAAAGTTGTCGGCCTTGATGATTGGCCGACCTAGCTGTTGCATTCCCCGCCTTGTGGTTTCACGCCACTGATTCTGGTTGCGCGAACAGCCGATCGCTGCCTCCAGATCCTCCCATTTGCGTAATCCGCCGGGATGATATCGCCGGAACCATTCCGCCGCCCAGAGACTGAAAAGGGCCGGACCGAAACCCAGATCGATTTTGTCCGTCCCAAGGGCCTGAAGTTTTGATTGAAGAATCCCGAAGCAGTCATCACTCAGTCGATACTGGTAGAGCGGCCGTCCGTCAGGGGCCGAAAGATTGTAGATCACGAAAATCAAAGCGAGGGGCGTAACCTCATCTGATTGTTTCTTCAGCTCGACCAGACGGTGAGCGACCCTGAAGCGCAGTGTTCCGTGCCTCCGGATCTCACCCAATGCGTTGTGCAGTTCTCTCAGCTGTACTGGATAATCCCAAGCCTCGCGGCAGCGCAGCTCCCAAATCGCTTTGTCGTCCATGCCCGTTAATCGGCGGTGCCGGACGCCCCGGCGCCTATTAGTCCGGGCAACATCGCCTCGTCGGTCACGGGAGCCATCGATTTTGCTGTCTGGGTTTTCCTCGGCTTCCCCGGGCGCTTGCTCCACTCCATGCGCTTTAATTTTGCCGCGACGACGTCATCCTCGCTAGCACCGTCAATCTGGAGACAAAGCGTATTATCATCGCTGAGAATTAGGCGCCAAGTCGGTGGCATCAATGCGATGTCAGCCAATGCTCTTCTGACAATCGCGGGCTTCGAGAACGGACAGATTTCAAGCACAACTGAGTTGGACGGTCTGGTCTGCGCCTCTGAGGATTTACCCGGGATGGCATGTGCCAACGCCTTGGAAATCATTTCGCGGAGCCGCTCGACGTCCATGGCCTCATTCTCGACGCCGGCAGTGATTTGACCGAGCGCGTCAGCATGCCGTAATTTCCGCTCGGAGCTAAGACGCGCGAGACCGTCCCGCAGGCCAGCCAGTGTGGCAGCAATCAGAAGAACCTGAGGACCCGGAAGCTCTCCAGCTACCCGGTCGGCAAGAATTTCGTCTAGGGAGGGTCGCTGTACAAGCAGAGAAAGAGCTCGGAGGAGCACATTCTTCTTATCAGACAGGCTTCCACGCTTTCGCACCTCGTCGGAAGAGAGGATTGAAGCCATCCGCGTTCCGAAAGCCCGCACTTCGTCTGATGGCATTCCTGCCTTTCCCAGCGTGACTACCAACTCCTCCAGTAATATATTGCCGTCTTGGCCCTGACCGTCATGGTGCTGCCGAATGACCCCGACTGCCGCCCTGCAGAAGGTCTGTGTGTCCTCCCCGAAAATATCGTCGAGACTGAACGAGGGTAAACTTCCTGCGAGAAACGCCGAAAGATGCTCACGCACATTCGGATGAACATCAGCGGCCGCCACGAGGCCTGCCACGGCACCGCCCAATTGGTCCGCCGACTTCCACCGCTCGCTGGACGCACTGTCTGCGGCTGAAGTTGCCACGTATCGCGAATCGCCGTCTACGCCGAAAAGAGAGGGGTCAACATCAAGCCTGAGCAAATCAACCGGCACGTTGTCGAGCCGCCGATTGACGACGACCTGCTGCTCCTTGTCGGACCGGAAGACCGCCCGCTTCACATCGCTGAGTGGTATTGCCTCTTGTTGCTGCTCATGGGCATCTGCTGAACTCTTCACGATCGCTTCGAGAAGGATAGGAAAATCGCCGTCCCTTCCGGAAGTCAGAAGCTCGATTTCAACGGCCCTCAATGGAGGCTGAACGATTGGGCGCGGTGTCAGATGTTCGAGGCTCCGACCGGGACTCGTAGAAATTCGGAGCCCTTCGAGAATTGCGAGAAATTCTCTTAGATTTGTCGGAAGGTAAATTGTCAGCGCGGATTCCTTCATCCCCTGATCCTTACGGTAGGTTCGCTTGGCATCAATCCCAAAACCGATGGCGAGGCCCCCTCACATCCATTCCAGAGAAGGAACAGATTCTCGCGCGAGCGAGAGCACATCACATACATATGCATTTTGAAAAAGTCCGCCTGCTCACCCGACGAGGCTGCCTCTTCAAGGCTAACTACGTATACGGCGTCGAATTCCAGGCCCTTGCAACTCGCCCTGTTCAGTACGGTTACACAAGGCCGGTCGAATTCCATCTCCGCAGCGTTTTCGTGCGCGCTGTTTACTGACGAATAGGTCTGCACCAACGAGTTCGAACCCGCATGCTTTCTGAGATCCTCATAGTACTGTTCACGAACCCTATCGGATCCCAAGCAGATCACTCCGATCTGATGGCGCGGATTATTCTCCGCGTATCGAAGCACTCGCGCCCTGACAGCTGACCTGTCCGAACACCGGCGGAGCTCCGGTATCGGGCCCGTTCTGGATGGAAGCGCAGGTAAGCCGGTCTGCATCCCGGCGTAGAAATGTGCGGCAGCTTTAGCGACCTGTGAGGTGTTGCGGAAGTTTGTCGTGAGCCGGTAATGACGATCCTCCGATATCTCCATTTCCCGGATGATGTCGGCGATGGTACTGTTGTCCTGCCCAATTCGCTGATTCTCGTCGGCGAGTATCATCACCGAAGGGCAGGTCTCGTTACCAAAAAAGCCTTCGGATAGGCGCCGAAGAAGCGAAAAAAACGCCGGTGGGAAATCTTGCGCTTCGTCGACGATGAGTATCTCGAAGTCGATAGCAGCCCAGTTCAGACTCGCCGCGTGTCGGCCCAGCGCTAGGTTGTAGCGCTCCCAGTCGATCGCCTTGGCATCGTCCGCCTTTGTCGGTCTGATAGGTCTGGGTTTCCAGCGCGCAAACTTGGCCGGGCTGCGCTGATAGATCTCGCCATCTATTTTCCAGCAGCCGGGCTTCCGACTGCCGGGATACCAGCTCTTCGGGTCCCAGACCGCACCAAGCGACTTTGCCTCGTCCTTCTCGCCGAAGGGGGTTCCAAGCAGGATCGTCTCGTCATCCTTGGACGGAGGGACCCCAAGCCGATCCCAGAGTGCCGAGAAGAACTGGATGACCGTGACGAATCTGATTTTTTCCCAGTGAGCTGCGGACCGATCGGGATTGCGACCACCGGTATATGTCCTGAGTACCTTGTTGAACATCGCGAGGACGGGCCTGCGATTTGTTTTCGCCACCTCAAGGGCTCGCAGCACAGCCAGCACAGTTTTGCCTGTGCCGGGCGGCCCGGTGACGAGCATCCGACCGTCTGTCGGAGCATAGAGGTAGACCTTTTCCTGCTCGTCGTTGAGGTCTCTGGAATTGGGAAAGCGCATCTTATTGCCTAAAGCAGAGCGCTGAGCAGGCCGGGCATTCCATTCCGGCCAAGCATGAACCCACGGTCGAGCAGCGTGTTTGCCGTCGCGCACGAGGTCTCAGGGACGAGGCTGCACGCATGACAGGCCGCCCTATTGAATCCACCGAGACCCTGTCCCGCGGTCTCGCTGCACACCGGGTCGGCTGAGCACCACACAGCTTTATCGAGGCTCAGCCTGATGGTGTCCCCCAAGCGGTTTGGCTGACCTTGGCGGACGAGGCCTCCAAGTGATCCCTCACTGTCCCCGTCTGCCGTATATAAGAGAACGCCTGCCATGTCCGGGCCGGCATAAATGCGTTCCCGCAGAGCTGATGATGAGTATCCGGACTCAAAAACCAGCTGCCTCATCAGTGAGTGCGCGAATGTATGCAGTGCGATGTATCGGGCCGTGACATTCGGCAAGAACCAGAAATTCTCTTTTTGGCGGGTGCGTTCGAGCGCCGCGATACGCTCAACCTCCTGTGGGTGTTCCGCAACACTGCGCTCCCAGTTCTCCATCCACTCCTTTGAAAAACTTAGGAAGATACCCTCACCGAACACTTCCACCGCAGGCAGCCATGGTCGACCGCCGCTGAATGGACGACCGGCTTCCGGGGTTACCAGTTCGCCGCTGGGGTCGATCCGGCGGAACCCGAGAAATGCGCGCACTTCCCGGAGCCTATGTAAAAGAAGCACTCTGTCAAACGGGCACTGCCCACGGAACCTTGGAAGATCGCTCTCCGCACAGACTAGGTCGCTCGCGCGGAAGTCGGCCGCGGCTGATGACTTCAGGAAAGACCATTCCTCCCTCAGAACCTCAGTCTCATTCCAGTCGCCGGTGTCCTCAGCTGAGCCTTCTTCCGCCGGACTTCCGCTCCTAATCATTTCCAGAACTTTCTCGAATGGGACACCCGATTTCTCTGCCAGCTTGGAAACCATGTTCTTGATATGGGGCGGCACGAAGTTACCGTCGAGATTAACATCTTCAACCATGGAGAGAACAAATTTAAAGTCCTCTCTCTGGCGGATGTCTTCTTGGTCGACGTCATCCTTTTCGATAACGTCCAACGATAGAGCCGACGCTGTAACCGGATAATAGAGGTTCGTGGCGCCGCGCTGCAGAACTTCGAGTGGCTCGGAGCAGGAGGAGGTTTCGTCATACCTCCATGGATGGGTGCCGAAACATTTTGCACCTATCGCCTTCATGGAATCCTTCGTGACGATCTGGCTAAGGTCGCGGTTTGCGCCACAATCGACACATTTGATGACGAGCGATTCAAGGCCGCCGGTCCCGC
>Ga0308164_10001840_pt1 | contig 22860 bp, 16 predicted proteins | sample PhyTR2_FD_201031 | JGI IMG/M metagenome (GOLD analysis project Ga0308164, IMG submission 201031) | Phyllosphere microbial communities from UC Gill Tract Community Farm, Albany, California, United States - DLSLT.R2 | ecosystem: Host-associated > Plants > Phyllosphere > Unclassified | place: USA... | reverse complement strand
TCACCTTCTCCCACCAGCTGGTGCAGCGTCAGGCCGAAGCGCGTAAATCCGGCCTGCTGCCGTGGCTGCGCCCGGATGCCAAATCCCAGGTTACCTGCCGTTACGAAAACGGCAAGGTGGTCGGCGTCGACGCCATCGTCCTGTCGACCCAGCACAACCCGGATGTGTCGTACAAGGACCTGCGCGAAGGCGTGATGGAGCTGATCGTCAAGCACGTCATCCCTGCGCACCTGCTGCACAAGGACACCCAGTTCCACATCAACCCGACCGGCAACTTCATCATCGGTGGCCCGGTAGGCGACTGCGGTCTGACCGGCCGCAAGATCATCGTCGACACCTACGGCGGCATGGCCCGTCACGGTGGCGGTGCATTCTCCGGCAAGGACCCATCGAAGGTTGACCGTTCGGCCGCCTACGCCGGTCGTTACGTCGCCAAGAACATCGTCGCTGCCGGCCTGGCCGAGCGTTGCGAAATCCAGGTGTCCTACGCCATCGGCGTCGCTCAACCGACCTCGATCTCGCTGAACACGTTCGGCACCGGCAAGCTGTCCGATGACAAGATCATCAAGCTGGTCCGCGACAACTTCGACCTGCGTCCTTACGCAATCACTACCATGCTCGACCTGCTGCACCCGATGTACCAGGCCACTGCAGCCTACGGCCACTTCGGTCGTACCCCGGTCGAAATGACCGTTGGCGATGACACCTTCACCGCCTTCACCTGGGAAAAAACCGACCGCGCCGACGCCCTGCGCGCAGCTGCCGGCCTGTAAAAACCCAGAAAAAAGCCCCGGACGACCTGGTCGTTTCGGGGCTTTTTTTCGTCTGCGCGGCAGTCATTCCGCGGTCACACTTCAAGCCCGCCGCGACACCAGCAGTACCGATGCAGCGCCCGCCAACAACCCTGCGCACACCCTGTTGAACAACCGCTTGCCACTGGGTTTGGCCAACAGGCGACGAGCATGGATCCCCATCGCGGCGTACAACGCGATCGCTACGCACTCCAGTACCAGAAACAGACCACCCAGCACCGCGAACTGACCTGACACATCACTTTGGTGATCCACAAACTGCGGAAGAAAAGCCGTAAACAGCAGGATCGCTTTCGGATTGCCAATAGCCACCAGAAACTCTTGACGCGCAAGGCTTCCAGCGTTGGCTGGTGCAACCTCTGCCTGGTTCTGTATAGCCGGGTCGGCGCGCCATAGCTGCACCGCGAGATAAAACAGATACGCCGCGCCGACGACCTTGATTACATGAAACAACCATTCGGACGTGTGCAACACAGCAGTCAGTCCTGCGCCAGCCAAGGCGATCATGATGACAAACGCCAGCAAGCGCCCCGTTCCGCCGACGCAAGAGCTGGCGAAGCCATAGCGTGTAGCGTTACTGATCGACAGAAGATTGTTCGGACCGGGCGCCATGTTCAGCGCAAAGCAGGCCGGAATGAATATAGCGAGAGTCGAGATGTCCATTGGCTCCAATCCCTGAATTGAGTCAGCTACTCAGTCTGGCTTTTTTTAGTGAGCGGTCAAGACACAGCTGCGCCGTGAAATGCGGCCGGGCTGTACTGGCAAGGGCCATGCGTCCCCAACCTTTGTGGGAGTGAGCTTGCTCACGAGGACGCCGGTACAGTCACTGATCACTCTGCGTAGACATGCCGTTCGGCAAGGCCATGCGTCCCCAGCCTTTGTGGGAGTGAGCTTGCTCACGAAGACGCCGGTACAGTCACTGATCACTCTGCGTAGACATGCCGTTCGGCAAGGCCATGCGTCCCCAGCCTTTGTGGGAGTGAGCTTGCTCACGAAGAGGCCAGTGCAGCCACTGAGCACTCTGCGTGGACATGCCGCTCTGCCCCATCGCAAAACCCGGTAACCAAGCCCTACCCCATCACCTCGCGACAACGACTAGCCTCATCGGGCCCATTCCTAAAGCAAGGATGCTTCGATGCTGCCAACCTTTCGCCTGATGACGTGTGCTCTTGTGTTTCTTCTGCCCGGCCTCGGCCATGCCAGCCAATGCCCTGACTGGTCTGCCGCCAAGGCGCGCAGCGAAATCACTGCGTTGCAACAGCAGATTGCCGCGTGGGATGACAGCTACCACCGGCAGGGCATTTCGCAAATCCCGGATGAGCTCTACGATCAGGCGCGGCAGAAGCTGAGCCTGTGGCGCTCGTGCTTTGCCGTTTCCACCCCAGAGTCCAATCCGCTAAAGACAGCCGTTGGCCCGTTGCCTCATCCCGTTCCGCACACGGGCGTCAACAAGCTGGCCGACGAAGGCAGCGTCAAAGACTGGCTCAAGGGCCGCAACGATCTGTGGATTCAACCCAAGGTCGATGGCGTAGCCGTCACGCTGGTCTATGAACAAGGCCAGCTTGTGCAGGCGATCAGTCGTGGTGACGGGCGCAAGGGGCAGGACTGGACCTCGCAGGCGCGACTGATCAAAACCATTCCTCAACAACTGCCCCAGGCTGAATCCCCAGTAATGCAAGGCGAGCTGTACTGGCGGCTGGACGACCACATTCAGGCCGCGTCCGGCAGCGTCAACGCACGCAGCAAGGTCGCAGGATTACTGGCGCGGCAGACGATCAGCCCGCAGCAGGCCGACGCCATCGGGCTGTTCGTCTGGGACTGGCCGAACGGGCCGGCCGATATGGCGCAACGTCTCGCAGGCCTGCAAGCCATGGGTTTTGAGGACAGCGCAGCCTATACGCATCCACTGCAAAACTACGCCCAGGCCGCACGATGGCGCGAGCATTGGTATCGCAATCCCCTGCCGTTCGCCACGGATGGCGTGATCATGCGCCAGGGTCAACGCCCACCCGCGCAACGCTGGCAAGCCAGTGCGCCTTACTGGATTGCCGCCTGGAAACATCCCTACGCCCAGGCGCTGGCCGAGGTGCGCAAGGTCAACTTCAAGATCGGCCGCAGTGGCAGGATTACGCCGGTGCTGGAGCTGACCCCGGTACGTCTCGATGATCGTACCGTCAGCCGCATCAGCACGGGCTCGCTGCAGCGCTGGCAAACACTGGATATCAGGCCTGGCGATCAGGTCGCCGTGAGCCTGGCCGGGCTGACGATTCCACGACTCGATGGCGTGGTGTCCCGTGCTGCCGAACGAGCCGACATGATCATTCCACGAGCCGACGACTTTCATGAACTGAGCTGCTGGCAAGCCACACCGGGCTGTGAAAGCCAGTTCCGCGCCAGACTGGCATGGCTCAGCGGCAAGAAAGGCCTGGCATTGCCCGGCGTTGGTCCGGGGACCTGGAACACGCTTATCGAGAACGGCCAAATAATGGGCTTACTCGATTGGATGACCCTGAATCATGCTGAGCTTGTTAACATTCCCGGCTTCGCTGAACGCAGTAGCGCTAAACTGCTCGACAGCCTGCAAACCGCACGCGAACGGCCGTTTCAGACATGGCTCAAGGCCATCGGACTGCCGCCCACGGGAGGCGCCAGACTGCCCGACAACTGGCACGAACTGGCTGACCGTAGCGTTGAGCAATGGCAAGCAGAGCCAGGCATTGGTCCTGGTCGTGCGGCCAGACTGAGGGCTTTTTTTCAGGACCCACAGGTACAGGCACTGAGCCAGCAATTGCAGGCACAGAGCATTTCAGGTTTTAAGTAGCGGACGTTCATTTTTCTGTCCGTATTCAAACGGAGTTCATATGCAGTTTTTATCACCATTAATCCTTTTCACCAGCTGCACGCTGCTCGCTACAACCGTGTTCGCAGACGCACAGGCGCCCTCCCCCGTGCAGTCCGAATGCCAGATCAAAAGCCAGGAAATCAGCAGCAAGATTCAGTATGCCAAGACCGAGGGTAATAAAGCGGAACAGTCCGACCTTGAAAAGGCACTGGCCGAGGTCAATGCCAACTGCACCGAAACGTCATTGATCAAACAGCGCAAGCAGAAAGTGCTCGACGCCAAGCAGGAAGTCAGCCGCCGTCAGACCGACCTGAACAAGGCCATGGAAAAGGGCGATCCGGAGAAGATCAACAAGCGTAAGGACAAGCTCGCCGATTCGCGCAAGGAATTGCAGGAAGCCCAGACCGAACTCGAGAAAGTCCAGTCAGACGACTGATCAGGTCGCGACGCTGCCCATGATCGGCAGCGTCGCGAACAGCCTGTCAGGACACGGCCGGGAAAGCCGACACCCCGAACAGCGCGATGATCAGGCCCATGCCCACCAGCCAGACAAGCGAGCGCAGTGCGGCCAGATCGGCCAGGTAGAAAATGATGTACAGCAGGCGGCTGGTGATAAACAACACCGCCAGCACATCAATCGTCACCAACTGCGCGTTACCGGCAACGTGCGCAATGATCACCGCCGCAGCAAACGCCGGGGTCACTTCAAAGCTGTTCATCTGGGCAGCATGCGCGCGGCGCGGGAACCCTTCCAGCTTGTCGAGAAAGGCCCGCGGGTCATGGTTATGCCCGCTGCCAAATTTGCCGCTGCCGAACTTGGCGATACCGGCACAGATAATCGGCAGCAAGATCGCGACCAGCACGCACCAGAAAGCAACTGTCATACGTCCATCCTTATAGGGTTCAGCTTCATCGGAAGCATCCGGGCAATACCCGCTCACAAGCTATGAGCCGGGGGTCAGCGAAAGGTTCTTGAAGAACGACCACCAACCTGACGCATTACACCAGTTTAGGAAAGATCAGGCTGAACGTGGTGAATTGGCCTGGCTCGCTCTGCACCGTAACCTGCCCTTCGTGCAGGCTCATGATGGAACGCACGATCGCCAGCCCGAGCCCGGTCCCGCCCTGCTGTCGCGCTCGGCTGACATGCACCCGATAGAAACGATCGAACAGGCGTGGCAAGTGCTCGGCATCGATGCCATCCCCCGCATTGCGCACCGCCAGTGACACCTCATCCTCATGCGTGGCAAGCGTGAGGGTAATGACGCTGCCCGACAGACCGTGACGAATGGCGTTGGACAGCAGATTGGAAATCGCTCGCTGAATCATCAGCCGGTCACCGGTCGCCCTGGCGTGCCCCTGAACCTGCAAGGTGATGTCGCGATCCTCCGCCGAGGAGGAAAACAATTCGGCGACCTTGTCTGCCTCCTCGCGAAGGTCGATGACCTCGACCGGCAAGGGCGCTGCGGGCTGGCTGACGCTGGCCAGAAACAGCATCTGACTGATCATGCGCGACATGCGCTCCAGCTCTTCGGTGCAGGATTCCAGTGCCTGCTTGTACTCCTCCGACGGGCGCGGTCTGGACAGCGTGACCTGCGCCCTGCCCATCAGGTTGTTCATTGGTGAGCGCAGCTCATGCGCAAGGTCGTCCGAGAACTGCGCCAGTTGCTGCACATCACCGTCCAGCCTGTGCAACATGAAGTTGACCGCATGTGCCAGGTCGCGCAATTCGTCAGGCAGGCCCTTCACTTTCATGCGATGAGACAGGTCGCGGGCCGAGATCAGCGCAGTGACTTTCCTGAACGCCCCCAGCGGCCTGAGCCCGCGACGCACCACCCACCAGACGCCAAAGCCGACCAGCAGCAGAATCACCGGCAAGGCCAAACACGTCGATCTGACGTAAGCGTGCAGCAGCACGGTGTCGCTTTCCCTGTCCATGGACAGCCTGACCAGCACGTCCTGACCGGTCTTGAGGCGTACGGTCCTGTAACCCAGCAGAATCTTGTGGCCCTGCTCGGATTTCAGTTCCTGAAAGCCTTGCGGCAGCGCATCGGTATCAGGAACCGGCAGACTTCGTCCTTCTTGGCTACCGACGCTCATCAACTCTTGCCGAGGGTTGCCCACGTCGAAAATGGTCAGCGAGAAGCTGTCATGCCCGACGATCTGGTCACGCAGCGTGTGGGGGTACTGGACGATGTCGACGACCCCCAAAAAACCCTCGCTCATGCTGTGTTCGATCTGCCTGAACTTCTCGTTCAACGCGTCTTCGGCACGTATATCGAGCTGACGGGAAATGGCTGCGTATGCAAGCATTTCCATCATCAGCACCAGGCACCCGATGAGCGCCGCGACCGTCAATCCGAGACGGGTCGAGAGACGGGTCAGCTTCATTCACGCACTTCCAGTACGTAACCGACGCCACGCAACGTGTGAATCAGCTTGGTCTCGAACGGATCGTCGATCTTCGCGCGCAGACGGCGGATCGACACCTCCACCACATTGGTGTCGCAATCGAAGTTCATGTCCCAGACCAGAGAGATGATCTGGGTGCGCGACATGACTTCGCCGCTGTGCCGCATCAACAGGTGCAGCAGCGCGAATTCCTTGGTCGTCAGGTCGATGCGCTGGCTGCCGCGGAATGCCCTGTGGCGCCCCTGATCCAGCTCAAGATCGCCGACCTGCAACACCTTGGAAGTGCTGGTCTGCTCGCTGCGGCGCATCAGCGTGCGGACCCGAGCCAGCAATTCGGGAAACTCGAACGGCTTGACCAGATAGTCATCGGCGCCCATCTCAAGGCCCTTGACCTTCTCTTCGAGACGCCCGCGTGCAGTGACCATCATGATGCGCGTACTGACGGTCTTCCTCAGCCGGCTCAACACCTCCCAGCCGTCCATCTCCGGCAGGTTCACGTCCAGGATCACCACATCGTAAGCCTGATGCTGCGCGAGATAGAGCCCATCGAGACCCGTTGCCGCGATATCGACGATATAGCCGCTTTCGGTCAGACCCTGATGCATGTATTCGGCAGTTTTCGGCTCGTCCTCGACGACAAGGATTCGCATAACCAGGCTTCCTGTTGGATGAACGGTGGATGACGATGCCGTGCAGTGTACTGAAAAGAAACGCCCATCCCGCTGGATAACAAAATCGTAATTTTGCAGCAATCCCTCTGATAACTCCGGTTGCATACAGTCCCCTCAGCCAACTTCAGCGCCCTGGTGCCTGTTTGTTTTTTGCTTTCGATGGGGTGAGTCATGCGACTGGAGAATAACGTGCGCGCTCAGCGTACAGATCGATTGGCAGGGAGTGCGCTATGAGAGTCGCCGCACTTTGCCTGGTGTTGTTACCGCTTGTTGCCCCTGGCATTGCCGCAGCCCAGGGCATCAGCCTGGCTCAGGCACTGGAGGCAGCCTTCGCCCGTAACCCGGAACTGGCCGCAGCTCAGTGGGAGATCGGCGTCGCCGAGGGCGATCGACAGCAGGCCGGACTGATCCCCAACCCGACAGTGTCATGGGAAGTGGAAGACACCCGCCGCGAGACCAGCACCACCACCGTGATGCTCAGCCAGGCACTGGAACTGGGCGGCAAACGCGGGGCGCGCATCGAGGCCGCCAGCAAGGGTCAGGACGCTGCGCGTCTGGAGCTGGAGCGTCGCGGCAACGAGCTGCGTGCCGAAGTGGTTCAGGCGTTCTACGCAGCGGCGCGGGCACAGACGGGTCTGGAGCTGGCGCGCCAATCCAGAACACTGGCCGAGCGCGGCCTTGAGGTTGCCGAAGGGCGAGTCCGGGCGGGTAAGGTATCGCCGGTGGAAGCCACACGCGCCCAAGTGCAGCTGGCCGAAACCGACCTGCTGGTCCGCCGCGCCGAGACCCTGAAAATCAACAGCAACCGCGAGCTGGCGCGCACCACCGGTTCACCGGTCGCCTCTTTCGAGCGTCTGGACTACAACGACCTGTCGCCAGGCAAGCTGCCACCGAGCGCAAAGCTACTGACCGCCCTCAATCAGTCCGCCGAGCTGCGCCTGGCGCAGACCCAGATCGAGCAGCGCGAAGCGGCGCTGGGGTCTGAGCGCGCCAAGCGCATCCCGGACCTGACTGTCAGCGTCGGCAGCCAGTACAGCCGCGAAGAGCGCGAGCGGGTCAACGTCGTGGGCTTGTCGATGCCACTGCCGCTGTTCGACCGCAATCAAGGCAACGTGCTCGCGGCATCACGCCGTGCCGACCAGTCGCGCGACCTGCGCAACGCCGTCGAACTGAGGCTGCGTACCCAGACGCAGTCCGCCCTCGATCAATGGAACACCGCCGCGCAGGAAGTCGAGTCCTTCGACCGCGTGATCCTGCCCGCCGCGCAACGTGCCGTCGACACGGCAACGCGCGGTTTCGAGATGGGCAAGTTCGGCTTTCTCGAAGTGCTGGACGCGCAACGAACGCTGATCTCGGCGCGCAGCCAGTACCTCGAATCGCTGGCCACCGCCACCGACGCCAGAGTCGCCATCGAGCGAATCCACGGTGATCTCAACCGTTTCAGCCTCAACCCCTGACTTTCCTTTTCCGCCTGTATCGAGCGTATCCAAAAGTGCTGCACGCACCTGATCGCCGGGAGCCTTCATGAACAACAAACGAAGCATTGCCATCGCGCTGGCGGTGGTGGTCATCATTGGTCTGGGCAGTCTGACCCTGAACCCGCAGAGGCTGCCGTTCGCAGCCGGACCAGAACCGTCAGCCGATGAGCACGCGCATGAATCCGGGCAGGGCCATGCTGAAGAGCCAGGCCACGCCGACGAGGCGAAAAAATCGGACGCCGCAGCCTCGGAAGCTTCTCACGAAGAGGATGAGGGACACATCGAGCTGACTGCCGAGCAGATCAAGGCGGCAGGCATCGAGCTGGCCACCGCAGAACCCCGGCAGATGAGCACGACCGTGACCTTCCCCGGTGAAATCCGCTTCGATGAAGACCGCACTGCGCATGTCGTGCCGCGGGTCAGCGGCGTGGTCGAAGCGGTGAAGGTCGATCTGGGTCAGTCGGTGAAAAAGGGCCAGGTGCTGGCGGTGATTGCCAGCCAGCAGATTTCCGATCAGCGCAGCGAATTGAACGCTGCACAACGACGTCAGGAACTGGCGCGCCTGACCTTGCAACGCGAAAAGAAACTCTGGGAAGACAAAATCTCGGCCGAGCAGGATTACTTGCAGGCGCGTCAGGACTTTCAGGAAGCCGACATCAACCTCGCCAACGCGCGGCAGAAGATCAGCGCCATCGGTGCCAGCACCCACCCTTCAGCGGGCAACCGCTACGAGCTGATCGCACCGTTTGATGCCGTGGTCGTGGAAAAACACCTGGGCATCGGCGAGATGGTCAGCGAGGCGAGCAACGCCTTCACCCTTTCCGACCTGTCGCGTGTCTGGGCCACCTTCGGCGTGGCGCCCAGGGATCTGGACAAGGTGGTGGTCGGTCGTCCGGTCATCGTCAGTGCGCCCGACCTGAATGCCCGGGTCGAAGGACGGGTCGGCTACGTCGGCAGCCTGCTGGGCGAGCAGACCCGCGCTGCGGCCGTGCGCGTGACGCTGGCCAACCCGCAGGGCGCATGGCGTCCCGGCCTGTTCGTTTCGGTGGAAGTCGCCGCCGAGCAGTCCAGTGTGGCGGTCAGTCTTCCCGAATCGGCGATCCAGTCGGTCGAGGACAAGCCCTCGGTCTTCGTGCGTAACGATGAAGGGTTTCAACTGACGCCGGTGACACTTGGCCGCCGCGATGGTGGCTACGTGGAAATCGTCAAGGGCTTGGCGGCTGGCACACAAGTGGCCACCGCCGGCAGTTTCATCCTCAAGTCGGAGCTGGGCAAAGGCTCCGCCGAGCACGCCCATTGATCTGCGTCCCACGAGTACACCCACATGTTTGAAAGGTTGATTCAATTCGCGATTGAACAGCGCATCGTCGTGATGCTTGCTGTGCTGCTCATGGCTGGGCTGGGCATCGCCAGTTACCAGAAACTGCCCATCGATGCGGTCCCCGACATCACCAACGTACAGGTGCAGATCAACACGTCCGCACCCGGCTTCTCGCCGCTGGAAACCGAGCAGCGCATCACCTTCGCCATCGAGACCAACATGGCGGGGCTGCCCGGTTTGCAGCAGACACGCTCGCTGTCGCGCTCGGGCCTGTCGCAGGTCACGGTGATTTTCGAGGACGGCACCGACCTGTTCTTCGCCCGCCAACTGGTAAACGAGCGCCTGCAGATCGCCAAGGACCAGCTGCCGGAAGGCGTCGATGCGATGATGGGGCCGATCTCCACCGGCCTTGGAGAGATTTTCCTGTGGACAGTCGAGGCCCGCGAGGGCGCGCTGAAGGAGGACGGCACGCCGTACACGCCGACCGACCTGCGGGTAATTCAGGACTGGATCATCAAGCCGCAACTGCGCAACGTGCCAGGCGTGGCCGAGATCAACACCATCGGCGGTTTCGCCAGACAGTACCAGATCGCGCCTGATCCGAAAAAACTGGCCGCCTACAAGCTGACGCTCAACGATCTGGTGGCAGCGCTGGAGCGCAACAACGCCAACGTCGGCGCAGGCTATATAGAACGCGGCGGCGAGCAGTTACTGATTCGCGCACCGGGTCAGCTGGGCACCGTGGACGACATCGCCAACATCGTCATCGCCAATGTGCAGGGCACGCCGATCAGAATCAGCAGCGTGGCCGAGGTCGGCATCGGCAAGGAAATGCGCTCCGGCGCAGCCACCGAAAATGGCCGTGAAGTGGTGCTCGGCACGGTGTTCATGCTGATCGGTGAAAACAGCAGGACCGTCTCGCAGGCGGTGGCCGCCAAACTCGCCGAGATCAACCGCACACTGCCGCAGGGTGTGGAAGCCGTAACGGTTTATGACCGCACCACGCTGGTGGAAAAAGCCATCGCGACGGTCAAGAAGAACCTGATCGAAGGCGCGATTCTGGTCATCGTGATTCTGTTTCTGTTCCTCGGCAACATTCGCGCTGCGCTGATCACCGCCATGGTGATTCCGCTTGCCATGCTGTTCACCTTCACCGGCATGTTCACCAACAAGGTCAGCGCCAACCTGATGAGCCTGGGCGCGCTGGACTTCGGCATCATTGTCGATGGCGCGGTGGTGATCGTCGAAAACGCAATCCGCAGGCTGGCGCATGCCCAGCAAAAGCACGGTCGCATGCTGACCCGCAGCGAGCGTTTCCATGAGGTCTTCGCCGCCGCCAGAGAAGCGCGTCGGCCGCTGATTTTCGGTCAGTTGATCATCATGGTCGTGTACCTGCCGATCTTCGCCCTCACCGGTGTGGAAGGCAAAATGTTCCACCCGATGGCCTTCACCGTGGTCATCGCCCTGCTCGGCGCCATGATTCTTTCGGTGACCTTCGTGCCTGCCGCCATCGCCATGTTCGTGACCGGCAAGGTCAAGGAAGAAGAAGGCTTCGTGATGCGCACCGCTCGCCAGCGCTACGCGCCGATCCTGAGCTGGGTACTGGGCCATCGCTCGATAGCGTTCGGCATGGCCTTGGTGCTGATCGTGCTGTCCGGCTTCACCGCCAGCCGCATGGGCAGCGAGTTCATCCCCAGCCTGAGCGAAGGCGACTTCGCCCTGCAGGCGCTGCGGGTGCCCGGCACCAGCCTGACCCAGTCGGTGGACATGCAGCAGCGTCTGGAAAAAGCCATCATCGAAAAAGTCCCGGAAGTGCAGCGCGTGTTCGCACGCACCGGCACCGCCGAGATCGCCGCCGACCCGATGCCACCCAACATCTCCGACAGCTACGTGATGCTCAAACCGCAAAGCGAATGGCCTGACCCGGACAAGTCTCGCGAAACACTGATCGCCGACCTGCAAAAAGCCGCCGCCAGTGTGCCGGGCAGCAACTACGAACTGTCCCAGCCGATCCAGTTGCGCTTCAACGAACTGGTTTCCGGCGTGCGCAGCGATGTGGCAGTAAAGGTCTTCGGCGACGACATGAACGTGCTGAACCAGACCGCCGCTAAAATCGCCGCCACCCTGCAAAAAGTGCCGGGCGCCTCGGAAGTCAAAGTCGAGCAGACCACCGGGCTGCCGGTGCTGACCATTAACATCGACCGCGACAAGGCCGCGCGTTATGGCCTCAACGTGGCCGACGTGCAGGACGCCATCGCCATTGCACTGGGCGGCCGTCAGGCGGGCACGCTGTATGAGGGCGACCGCCGATTCGACATGGTGGTGCGCCTCTCCGAGCAACTGCGCACCGACGTGGACGGGCTCTCCAGCCTGCTCATTCCGGTGCCCGCAAGCGCTGGCAACCAACAGATCAGCTTCATCGCCCTGTCCCAGGTCGCCAGTCTCGACCTGGTACTCGGCCCGAACCAGATCAGCCGCGAGAACGGCAAACGCGTGGTCATCGTCAGCGCCAACGTGCGCGGCCGCGACCTCGGCTCGTTTGTCGAAGAAGCGGGCACCACCATCGACAACGGCGTGCAGATCCCGGCCGGCTACTGGACCAGCTGGGGCGGGCAATTCGAACAACTGCAATCGGCCGCCAAACGCCTGCAGATCGTCGTGCCGGTGGCGCTGCTGCTGGTACTGGCGCTGCTGTTCATGATGTTCAACAACCTCAAGGACGGCCTGCTGGTCTTCACCGGCATCCCGTTCGCCCTGACCGGCGGCGTCATGGCCCTGTGGCTGCGCGACATTCCGCTGTCGATCTCCGCAGGCGTGGGCTTCATCGCCCTGTCGGGTGTGGCGGTGCTGAACGGCCTGGTGATGATCGCCTTCATCCGCAGCCTGCGCGAACAAGGCCACTCGCTGCACGACGCCATCAACGAAGGCGCCCTCACCCGCCTGCGCCCGGTGCTGATGACTGCACTGGTCGCATCGCTGGGCTTCATCCCCATGGCCCTCGCCACCGGGACTGGCGCCGAGGTGCAGCGACCGCTGGCAACCGTGGTGATTGGCGGGATTCTGTCGTCGACAGCACTGACGTTGCTGGTGTTGCCGGCGTTGTATCAGTGGGCGCATCGGCGGGAGGATGAGGAGGCGGTTGAGACGTTGAAATAGGGTTCAAAGCAACCGTTCAAGCTCCAGAACGCTCGGCACACAGCCTTCTGGAGCTTTGCCCTGCCCACAGTGAACTTTCATTTGGGAAAAGGTCGAACGATTCAGCCTTCGACAGTAGACTGTGTCCGTAGCCTTCTTCCCACGGTGTTTTCAGACATTTCCAGGCAAGCAGGTAACCGCAGGGCATACAAACCACCCGCGCAAGTGCTTATCGTCAACTTGCAAATGGCAGTCATTGGGGCCGCCGTGCATAAGGACATGTAGATGTTGACGAACAAGGTTACGGCCATATGACGCGCACCAGTATTTACGACCGCATCTCCGAGCGCCGACTGGCTGACGAAGCCCTGGCGCGTGAGGCAGCCGAACGTGCTGCCGCGCAGCAGGCGCTTGAACGTGTCGAAGCGCTCATCCCTGTTCCAAAGCCGTTGCTCGACGCGCCCTGCAGTTTCAATTTCGGCGGGTTCCACTTCGGCTTCCCGGAAGGTTTCCAGTGCAACGCGATTGAAGCCACCGTTCAAGTGGGCGGAGAGCCTGTCGTCGTCTCCATTCAGCGTCGCGATGTACCTGAAGAGGCAACGCTTGCCGAAGCATTCGCCGAAGCCGTCAAGGCGCTGCAGCCACGTCATGGCGAAGTCCAGATCATTCGCCACTATGAAACGCTGTTGGCGGGCAATGCAGCGCTGGCGCTGGATTTTCATTTTCGCGCAGGCCTCGAAGAGCGGCATGGACGCCTGATCGGTGCCATCGTGCCGTGTGCAGATCACAACGAACGCCAATGGCTGAGCGTGGGCTGCGTGATTGACTCCGAAAAGCCCGCGCTGAAAACCTGGTTGCTGGATTTCGACAGCATGCTTGAAGGCCTGACCGCCCCCTGAACTCTATTTCATCGCTGACAGGACACGCTTTAATGGACTATCCGTTGCAGAACATCAGCGTCACGCCAGGTGATCGCACCTCAACTACTCGCAGCCCGCAGGAGTAACGGCGATGTTCGAGGCCGCGCGGTTACTGGATGATATCGAACACACCGGAGCGATGGCGGGCTTTGTGCTCGGGGCGATCGTGGGCATCGCGGCCGTGGCGTATGTCTCGCTCACCGTCGCCACGTGCGGGTTCGGCGGTTTTTTACTGGCCATGGCAGTCGGCCTGGCCGGTAACGCCATCGCCAGTATCGGGGAGAGTATCGGCAGCGCCTTCAGCTCTCCCGCGGGGCAGATCGAATCTGCCTCGCCCAACGTGTTCATCAATGGCCGTCCCGCTGCCTTTGCCATCGAAAGCACCGCCGTGTGTGACAAGCACTCGCCGATCGTCAAGGTGGCCGAAGGCTCCAGCAACGTCTTCATCAACGGCCAGCCCGCCGCGCGCAAGGGCGACAAGCTGACCTGCGGCGCGAAGATCGGCAGCGGCTCGCCCAACGTCTTCATCGGCGGCGGTACCCAACGCTACCTGCCGGTGGACGACGAAGTCTCGGCGATGGCCCGCTACACCGTGGACATTCTGTTGGTCGTGGCCGGCGGCGCCAAGGCCGTACTCAGCATTGCCAAGCTGGGCATGCAGGCTGGCCTGAAAGCGGCAGGCCCTTGCGCGCTGCAGTTCATGGGCGGTGTCTTTCTCGGGGACGCCATTTTTCGCTTCGGCGTCGCCCCCGTGGCTGAAAAAGTGCTGGGCGGCCTGCACGGCAACCCGGTCGACACCACCACCGGGCGCAAGCTGCTGATCGACGAGTCCGATTTCAGCCTGCCCGGCCTGATGCCGATCGAGTGGACACGCTTCTACGCCAGCGACCTTGATGTCGACAGCGCGCTGGGCAAAGGCTGGGTGTTGCCGTGGGAGCAAAGCCTGCGGCGCAAGGGCAGCTTTCTGTACCTCAGCGACAATCAGGGCCGCAGCGTGCCGTTCGTGACACTGGACTACAACCAGCGCATCTACAACGCACAGGAACAGCTGTACCTGGTGCGTACCGAGGGTGGTCATTACCTGCTGCAAACACTGGATAACGTCTTTTACTACTTCGGTGAAGTGCCCGACGACAACCAGCCAGTTCCCCTGCAACGCGTCGAAAACGCCCTCGGTCATTTTCTGCATTTCGTACGCAGCGAAGACGGCGTTCTGACCGACATTTGCTCCACCGGCGGGCATCGCGTGCACCTGCACTACGACGAGGTGACCAACCGTCTGAGCACCGTCAAGCGAATCGTCGGCGACCAGGCCGTCGAGACGCTGGTGCGCTATGGCTACGACAACAATGGCCAACTGAACAGTGTGTACAACCGCAATGGCGACTCGGTGCGCAACTTCAGCTACACCGATGGCCTGATGACCCGCCACGCCAATGCGCTGGGGCTCAGTTGCGAATACCGCTGGGAAGTTCTCGACGGCAAGCCGCGCGTGGTCGAGCACTGGACCAGCGACGGCGAGCACTTTCATTTCGATTATGATTTCGAGGCGCGCCAGACGCGCGTAACCGATGTGCTGGGTCGTCGCGCCGAGGTGACCTACAACAAGGACCGTCGCGTCATCGCCAGCACCGATTTCGGCGGTGAGCAGTACCGTATCGCGCTGGACAACACCGGCAATATCACCGGCCTGACGCTGCCTGACGGCAATCAGCTGGGCTTCGAGTACGACGATCTGTCACGCCTGACCGCAGAAACCGACCCGCTGGGCCGAACCACCCGCTATCAGCATCACTACAAGACCACACTGGTCAAACAGATCACCTACCCCGACGGCAGCATCTGGAAGGCCCGCTACGATTCGAAAGGCAATCTGGTTGCCGAGATCGATGCGCTGGGTCAAAAGACCGAATACCTCAACAGCGAAGATGGCCTGCCGCACACCATCATCGACGCGACCTATAAATCCAAATACCTGTGGTGGAACAACCTGGCGCAGGTCGAGCGCTTCCAGGACTGCTCGGGCAAGAGCACCTGGTACCGTTACGACGAGCGCGATCAACTGGTCGCCGTCACTGATGCCCTGAACAACACCACCACACTGGAACGCAAACCCGGTGGCGAAGTCCTGAGCATCAACCATCCGGACGGCACCCGCGAGAGCTTCACCTACAACGCCCACGGCCAGGTGCTGACGCACACCAACGGCAAGGACCAGACCACGCACCTGGCGTGCAACGCCCGTGGCCTGCCGATCAGACGCCAGGACCCCAAGGGTTTTATCGTGGGCTACCAGTACGACAAAGCCCTGCGCCTTGCCGCGCTGATCAATGAAAACGACGCCACCTACACGTTCGCCTACGACGACTCCGACCGGCTGATCGAAGAAAAGCGCATCGACCAACTGACCCGCCGTTTCAGCTACAACCTCGGCGGACATCTGACTCAGGTCGAGGAAATCGGCTACAGCGAGAAAGGTGAGCGACCACAGCGCAGCACGCATTTCGAGCGCGACCCGATCGGCCGCTTGCTGGCCAGACTCAACGACGACGCCCGTCAGGATTTCACCTACGACGACAGCGACCGCCTGCTGTCCATTCAGCGCACACCCACTGACGGCGGCAGAAAACTCAGTGTCACGGCTGAAAAACTGGAATTCGCCTACGATATTCTGGGCCGACTGACCCAAGAGACTTCGCCACAGGGCGCGCTGGCCTACGACTACGATCCACTCAGCAACCTGACCACACTGACCCTTCCCACCGGTCAGCACCTGAACCATTTGTATTACGGCAGTGGTCACCTGCATCAACTGAATCTCGATGGCCAACTGATCAGCGACATGGAGCGCGATGACCTGCACCGCGAGATCTATCGCACGCAGGGCAAACTCACCAGTTGCTTCGGCTATGACGCACTGGGGCGCAAGACCTGGCAGTACGCAACCACCCTGCCCGCGGAAAAACTGTCACAGATCCAGAACCCGCTCATAAAGCCAGAGCGCTACGTCGAGCACGCCTACAACCCGGTCCACCGCCGCTACGAATACGACCCGGCCGGCGAACTGAGCCGCACCCTCGACAAACTGCGTGGCGAAGTCACCTACGAATACGAAGCCAACGGCCGCCTGCTTGAACACAACCCCGAAAAACGTTTCGACGGCGAAGAGTTCCGCTACGACGCTGCCGGCAACCGCCTCAACTTCAACACCAGCCGCTTCGACCGCGTCAAAGACAACCGCCTCAAGCAATGGAGCAACCACGAATACAAGTACGACGCGTGGGGCAACCTGGTCGAGAAAATCGTCGGCATCGTGCGTTGGCAAACCTTCACCTACGACAGCGAAAACCGCCTGGTCAAAACCGAGACCATGGCTAACAGTCAGGTGGAAAGCACCAGCAGCTACCAGTACGACAGCCTGGGTAGGCGTGTTGGCAAACAGTGGGAGATCAAGGGTAAGACCGACCAGAAGCACTTTCTCTGGCAGGGATTGCGGATGTTGCGTGAAGAGGGTCCTGAGCAGAGCAGCCTGTACCTCTACGAACCCGGCAGCTATGCGCCTTTGGCCCGTGTTGATGAGAAAGAGGGCGAGTTAGAGAACAAGGTCTACTACTTCCACACCGACCAGATTGGTACACCGCTGGAGATGACCGACGCCGAGGGGCAGATCGTCTGGCAGGCCAAATATCGGCCGTGGGGGGCGATTGAGAAGCTGGTGGTGAACGAGGTCGAGCAGAACCTCAGGTTTCAGGGGCAGTACTTCGATGTGGAGACGGGGCTTCACTACAACACGTTTCGGTATTACGATCCTGAGGTTGGACGGTTTATTACGCAGGATCCGATTGGGTTGAGTGGTGGGGATAACCTGTATCAATATGCGCCGAATCCTAATGGGTGGGTTGATCCGTTCGGTTTATGCAAAAGCTCTTCGGGTGGTGCAAAAGCGACAGGCGAAGTCGGCCCGAATACTGCTAAAGGTGTAGATGTTGTTGCTAGCCAAGGACCTAAAGGACTTCAGTTATTACCTGATTTTTCAAATAGGCGAAAAGCATTTGAGCATTATGCCAAACATTCTCAAGGGGTCATATTGGGCGGAAAGGGTAAAGCAACAGCGAAGCCAGATGGTGCGGATGTACCAGAATTTACTTCGTTAGACTCTTACGTTAGTGCCGCACGATCTTTTTGGTCTCCCGCTGCTCGGGGAGGAGTACTGCAAGGAACTCGAGCAGATGGTTCCATGCTTAGACTTGAACCGTCGACTGGCTACTTTGGTGTTATGAGAGGAGGAAAAATAAATACCTTCTTTAGGCCAAGTGGTGACGCTGCCGCGCAGCTAAAATACTTTAAGGATCAGCTATGAAAAATGAAAGTATATTTGAACTGTGTGCGAGTGTTTTAAAGCGCCTTGGGTTCGGTGATGAAAGCCTGGTATCTTTAATTCAGAAGTGGAGGTTTTTTATTGAGGAGTGCAAGGATGGATATCGTTGGGATTATTCTGAATACCTTAATGATATTAGATTTAGGTCTTTGCTGCAGCGCTTGCTAGAAGAGCCACAAATTGCTAGCGCAGATGAGTTTAAAGAGCTTTTTGATGAGTTGGCTTGCCTTGATGATATGTTTAAAAGTCTGCTGCAGCCCGATATCTTTATAGGTACGAGTGAGAAATGGTGGGAGAGAGGTGTATTGATTAGTGCAGGAGAAGAATATTGCTTTTATATGAAAGCGGCTCACGGAATTGTGGTTGACAATATAGGTTGTTGAACACAAAGGAACGCGGATGCAAAAGGAGCAGACGATTGGGCAAAACTGAGTGGAGAACTCACAAAGGCCACGAAAGGGAAAGGTAATTTTGACATTGGCTCTGGTGCAAGAGAACAAGCAGATGTTATGGGGAAAGCTTGGGTTGGTGATGGGTATAAAGTAGCTAGTGACGGCAAAGCGTTAGTTAGTCAAAATGGCTTGAGGCAGTATAGGCCGCCTACTTACAAACCACATCAGAAGGGAACTCAGGCAAATTTTGAGCAAAGATTTCTAGGTCAAGAGAAAAAGAAATGGCAGCCAAATGCTCATTTGGACATCACGAACTAAATCATGAACGCAGAATTAAAGCGAGTTCATAGCCCCGACATCTACAATCTTGAAAGTTACCATCCAGAATGCTCGGATGATTTCAGCCTCCTCCTGCAAGCGATGATCGGCCCTGCAGAGGAGGATGGTGAGGAATCATTTGATATTGAGGTTTGCACTCCAAAGTGGATTGAAAAAAACCTAGGGGCAGATGAGGTTCTTATAGGGATGCATTATCTTATTGTCCGCGAGTACAATTATCAGAAAATTGTTCGTGCTATTGAGAAATTCTTGTTGGATTGTTCAGGTGCGAACTGGAGTGAGGTTTCAAAAAAAGTATCAAGACTAGGTTTTTGGGAATTTGAGGCCTACGAAGATGGAGGCCCGTGAGTCACCTACGAATACGAAGCCAACGGCCGCCTGCTCGAACACAACCCCGAAAAACGCTTCGACGGTGAAGAATTCCGCTACGACGCTGCCGGCAACCGCCTCAACTTCAACACCAGCCGCTTCGACCGCGTCAAAGACAACCGCCTCAAAAAGTGGAGCAACCACGAATACAAATACGACGCGTGGGGCAACCTGGTCGAGAAAATCGTCGGCATCGTGCGTTGGCAGACCTTCACCTACGACTGCGAAAACCGCCTGGTCAAAACCGAGACCATGGCCAACAGTCAGGTGGAAAGCACCAGCAGCTATCAGTACGACAGCCTGGGCAGGCGCGTTGGCAAACAGTCCGACATTAAGGGCAAGGCCGACCATCGACTATTTCTCTGGCAAGGCCTTCGATTGCTGCGTGAAGAAAGCCCGGGACAGAGCAGCTTGTATCTGTACGAGCCCGGCAGTTATGCGCCTTTGGCCCGTGTTGATCAGCGCGAAGGTGAGGTGGAGAACAGGATTTATTACTTCCACACCGACCAGATCGGTACGCCGCTGGAGATGACCGACGCCGAAGGGCAGATCGTCTGGCAGGCCAAGTATCGGCCGTGGGGGGCGGTTGAGAAGCTGGTGGTGAACGAGGTCGAGCAGAACCTCAGGTTTCAGGGTCAGTATTTCGACGTGGAGACGGGGCTTCACTACAACACGTTTCGGTATTACGATCCGGAGATTGGGCGGTTTATTACGCAGGATCCGATTGGGTTGAGTGGTGGGGATAACCTGTATCAATATGCGCCTAATCCTTATGGGTGGGTTGATCCGTTAGGCTGGTGCGTCAATGCGAGTGTTACCCGAGGCACCGCAGGACAGCCTTTGCGAGCAACGGCTACTATTACCAAGGCCGACATCAAAAAAGGCGGAACTGCGACAAACGCGTCGTCCCGGAGTTGGGCGAGAAGCCTTGGCAATCCGGACGATGATGCTGGTCACATAATCGCTAAGCTTCTTGGTGGATCGGGTGGTAAGGATGGGGTCTTTCCACAGCTATCGAAAGTTAATAGAGGGTTGTTCAGAGACTTCGAACGAGCAATTGCGAACGAGGTTAAAGACAATGGGCCAGTTGATCTTGAAATCGTTTTCCAATATGCAAATGGCGGCACACGCCCCACTAAAATTTATTATGACCTTTATCGTAACGGGAAGTTAATTGATGACGCAGAATTCAACAACTAACATAAGCACCGAGCTTAACGAGGAAATCGTAGAAAAAACGTTTCGCGATTTTTCGACGGCATTGCGCAATTGGGAAAATTGGTTTTATACGCACAAGAGAGAGAACAGAAACGCAAATAACAGTACGCCTAATGCGGATGGACGTGCGCGCGCTGAGTTACTAGCAATCTTTTCGACCTACGTTACTGAAAAAGGCAGAAACTATGATCGATTAGAGAACCTGGTATGCAGCATGCATCCTGAATATGAGTTTGAAGAAGAATCGATAAGGTTAGAAATCTCTTCAAAAAAGACTGCAAGCTTAGTATATAAAAAAAAGCACGGCCTAAGACAAACCTACAGATTGACCTTCTCAATAAAAGACAATACATGCAGAATACAAAAACGCGAATTTCAAGACAACGAAAAATGGAGAACCACTTACATCTAGACTTGAAAAAACCAGAAGACCAACAAGCGAAAGGAACATCATTAAACATTCTCTTTTGGCCGTAAGCATCCAAGACGCGGATGATAATATTGAATATTAAAAATGGCTCTTTAAAAACCCAGATAGAGCGATATAGATGAGCAATGGCGCTAAGTATGTGACCCGGCCGACAAACTGCGTGGCGAAGTCACCTACGAGTACGAAGCCAACGGCCGCCTGCTTGAACACAACCCCGAAAAACGCTTCGACGGTGAAGAATTCCGCTACGACGCTGCCGGCAACCGCCTCAACTTCAACACCAGCCGCTTCGACCGCGTCAAAGACAACCGCCTCAAAAAATGGAGCAACCACGAATACAAGTACGACGCGTGGGGCAACCTGGTCGAGAAAATCGTCGGCATCGTCCGCTGGCAGACCTTCACCTACGACAGCGAAAACCGCCTGGTCAAAACCGAGACCATGGCTAACAGTCAGGTGGAAAGCACCAGCAGCTACCAGTACGACAGCCTGGGCAGGCGCGTTGCCAAACAGTCCGACATTAAGGGCAACACCGACCATCGACTATTTCTCTGGCAAGGCCTTCGCTTGCTGCGTGAAGAAAGCCCGGGGCAGAGCAGCTTGTATCTGTACGAACCCGGCAGCTATGCGCCTTTGGCCCGTGTTGATGAGAAAGAGGGCGAGGCAGAGAACAAGGTCTACTACTTCCACACCGACCAGATTGGTACGCCGCTGGAGATGACCGACGCCGAAGGGCAGATCGTCTGGCAGGCCAAATATCGGCCGTGGGGGGCGGTTGAGAAGCTGGTGGTGAACGAGGTCGAGCAGAACCTCAGGTTTCAGGGTCAGTATTTCGACGTGGAGACGGGGCTTCACTACAACACGTTTCGGTATTACGATCCGGAGATTGGGCGGTTTATCACGCAGGATCCGATTGGGTTGGCTGGGGGTGTGAATCTCTATCAGTATGCGCCTAATCCAATTCGATGGACTGATGCTCTGGGTTGGGCTTGCGAACTGTTCCGGGGAGTGAGTGCTAACCATCCTGAGATCGGAAATGCAAGAAATGGTATAGCTAAGCCAGGTAATGCCAATAGCGATATAACGCCTGAGTTACACAATCGGGGAGGTGCCTCTAAGGATAGCCCGTATACATCTTGGACAAGAGATCCTAAGATAGCTAAATGGTGGGCGGAGAAGGAAGGCCCCGGCGGGGTTGTATTAGGCACCCCGACAGGAGCGCCCAAGCCTGGAGATAGCTGGTCGTGGGAGTTGTCTCCAGATAGGTATGGCGAGATGGAGATACTACTGAAAGGAAATCGCTCAGGACTTGAGGTATTCAATCCAAATGAATTCTAAAGACATCATAAAAAAAGTCGACTTCAAATCGTTTTTCAATTCGAACTCTTGTGACCCCATCACAAGTGAATTAATAAAAAAATCAAGGATATCTGATACTGTTTTTCCAATACCTCCGGAGATATCTGCCTATGATGATCAAAATAAAAACACTCTAAAATCCATCATAGAGTTCAGGGCCAAAAACCTAGCATCGCAAGGGCGCCTACTTAATGGCGCAGACTTATGTGCAGCCTCGCTGGAAGCCTCAAAAGATAAGGCATTGCGAAGCTGGGTACCATTAGAAATAGAAAATTTTCTCGTGATATTTATAATAAACTCTGAAAGCTTTGAAATTGACGGCTGCATGTCATTAAAAATAAAAGATTGACTGCTTATATAGCCAGCGCAATTAAACTACTTCCACACCGACCAGATTGGTACGCCACTGGAGATGACCGACGCCGAAGGGCAGATCGTCTGGCAGGCCAAGTATCGGCCGTGGGGGGGCGATTGAGAAGCTGGTAGTGAACGAGGTCGAGCAGAACCTGAGGTTTCAGGGGCAGTATTTCGATGTCGAGACAGGGCTTCACTACAACACGTTTCGGTATTACGATCCGGAGATTGGACGGTTTATTACGCAGGATCCGATTGGGTTGAGTGGTGGAGATAATCTCTATCAATATGCGCCTAATCCTAATGGGTGGGTTGATCCGTTAGGCTTAACTCCATGTATGGGCACGCCATCTCAACGATCGGCTGGTGGCTCTGGAGCAAAATATAATTCGGTTGAGGGGCAGGGTCTATACGTGTTAACTGAAGGTAA
>Ga0308164_10001839_pt1 | contig 22862 bp, 20 predicted proteins | sample PhyTR2_FD_201031 | JGI IMG/M metagenome (GOLD analysis project Ga0308164, IMG submission 201031) | Phyllosphere microbial communities from UC Gill Tract Community Farm, Albany, California, United States - DLSLT.R2 | ecosystem: Host-associated > Plants > Phyllosphere > Unclassified | place: USA... | reverse complement strand
AAATAATGTCCGGATTTTCCAACACGAAAGCCGACACGGCTTTTCTGAAAAAGCGCTTTAACCAGAACCTTGCCGCGGGTGAAAAACTTATCGGCTCTGAGTACTGGATGACCGTTAAAGGCTACCCGAACCTGTCGATCCTGATCCGTACCACTCAGCTGCCGGAAATGGCCCGTGAGGACGTGGAAGATGTGGCACCAGGTGGCATGAAGTTTAACCAGCATGGCACCCTGAAAAACTCTGGCGAGTTCCAGATGACCTGCGTTGAAACTATCAAAGGTGACGTGTTTGCAGCGGTCCGCCAGATGGTGCTCAACAAGGAATACGTGGATATCACCTTTGCTGCAGCAGCAGAGTCTAACGGCGGTGACAGCGCTGGCCTGACCCGCAGTTACCTGCACTGCAAGGTATACTCGGATTCGGTGGATTTTGGCTCTGAAGACACCACTGCAGCCGTGAAACTGCCACTGCGCGTTGTCTATAACTGGGCTGAATAATGATGACGCCGGTCGAACTGCTTGAGGCCGTTAAAACGCGCTTCACGACGCTGCTGGTGGATGAAGAGGCGCTGTTAACCAGCCTTCTCCGCCAGGCTCTCGGTGTTTATCAGGATCGGGCCGGTGTACCAGGCCGTAAACGCATTGAAAAAACGGGGGGCGCAAGCCTCCCTTTTCCGTCTGATTACCTGTCACTGGTAAACGTGAACGATTTCAATGGTGCGCTGGTGTATGCCGATCCCTACGATTCAACCATTGAGCTTGAGCTGACTGGCCGCGAGAAATGGCCGTTTACCCTGCTCTACTTCCGCAATATCCGCGACTGCAATTACGAAGAAACTCAGCTACCGGCAGACATTACCGGCCTGCTTGAAGACTACCTGGAAGTGCTGATTGCTATCCCGAATGTCGAGCGTCTGCGCCGCCTGCATATTGCCGGTAAGTTCGACGCATCGTTTCTGCCTGACGAGGCTACGCTCCACCAGCGTAAAACCGATCTGGAAATGCAGATCTCCGCCAGCCGGGCAATTATCCCTGCAATGAGCACCTGGTAAGGGGGCGCTATGAGCTTTTTCAACGGTCTGGCCGGGAACATCAAAGGCTTTGCCACCAGCACGGCAAAACAGGCCGGAAGCAACCTGATCTCTAACATCCTGTCCCGTGCTTCCGCCACCATGAGCGGCGGCGCCGGCGCGTCATATGCAGGTCTGCCGCCTGAGCTGGCCAACGCGAAAACCATCCTCGAAATGGCTATGCGCATCAGGTATGCGCAGGGCTGGCAGTGGAACATCGAGATAGACGGCTTCTCCCGCGTGGACATGTACGTGAAGGATATCACCTACAGCACAGGCAACGTTGAGACCGAAAGTAAGCTGATTGGCGGTAACGAGTTTGTGAAGCCCACTCACGTTACGGCGGGATCTGTCTCGATGACCGTTCGTGATAACGAGGATGGCGAGCTTCTCCAGAAATTTAAGGAGCGCCGTGCGCGGATCCATAACGGAGACGGCACCTTTAATCTGCCGCCAGCTTACCTGCTCAACATCCGGATCTATCGCGTTTCACAGGACGGTCGCCCCTCGCTGGAAGAAGAAATGAAAGGCTTTATCACCACGATCGGCGAGATCTCCCGCGCCCGCGATGCCGTGGGCGAGTTTGCCACCATTCCGGTGACGTTCGTGAAGTACACCAGCGCCGGAAGTCTCGCAAACGGATTGCTGAAAGGAGTAACCGGGGGAATTACAAACCAGGTTCAATCATCTGCATCAAACCTCATTAAATTCTGAAGGACAACACAGTGATCATTCCTCCACTGCCACTGGCGTCGCGCCCTGCCACTGAAATTATCTTCCGACAGCCGGTAATCGAAGACGCCCTGAAATACTGCTCTCCCGACATGTTAGGTGACGAACGGCGCGTTACGGAATACCTGAATGCCCTGCAGGAAGGCCCGATTGATGACAGCCGCGACTGGACCGCTCAGGAGCGACGCACAGCGCTGTGGTGGATCATGATTAACAGCCGCGCTGATAACCTGGAGGCGTTTCACTACAGCTGTGAGCACTGTCAGGAACTGCACACCTATGACTTTGATCTGAGTGAACTGGCAGAGACCGTTGAGTTGCTGACCATCGCTCCTTATGAGCGGGTGAATGTCCCGGTAAATGGCGTTCCGACTGAGTGGACGCTCAAACCGCTGACCGGGCGCGGGCAGGAAATGCTGGAGCGTATGCGCGCCGGTCTACCGGATGCTGACGCGCCGGATTATGAAACCGCCATTATGCGTATGCGCATTGCAGAGTTCGCGCTTTGCACCGCACTGGATGACGATCCTGCTGATTTTGAAGAGGCCGCAAATCGCCGCTTCGACATTCTGAAAAGCATGGTTCCCGATCTCGAGTTCGCGCCGCTGGTGGCTCACATCCAGCTGATGCAGCGTAACCTGCGCCACGGCCTGCTGATGCAAATCACACAGGGTGAAGTCCGGCTTCTGCTCCCGCCCTGCGCCTGCGAAAAGGAGGGCAAGCAGATGAACACGACTCAACTGTTTATCCCATTTCGCTCTGGATTTTTTGTTCCACGATTTTCACCTCAATGGATGGCTAACCATCATTGACAACCTGACGCTGACCGCACGCCAGCCAGTAGGTGACGTTGATGCACTGCCGTTATGGCGCGCCATTCAGATGAACAACACGCTCACAGAGCAAATGAGAAAGACTAACAACAGGTCCGAATGATGAAGCAGCAGGATCAGGCCCGCATCATTGATGCAATTCAGAAAGCCAGTGAGGCGGAGCTGAAACAGCTGACGCTGATTCGTGACGCGCTCACTGGCATGGGAAAGCCGTCTTCTGGCGACACAAATAATGCCTCGTCAGGTATGACAGTGACGCGATCACTGACACGTCGCAGTAACGGTCAGAGTGATATTCAGCCGAAAAATGGTGAGAACGCCAGAAAACCGCCCTATTCAGATAAAGAACCAAAAAGGCCTAAAAAGAGCCTTGATAAAGACTCTAATGGGATTGAAAAATCCAATACGGTTCCTTTAACTGAGTGGGGGACTGATTCAAGCACAAAAAAGAACCTTAAAAAGGCACAAAAAAGGAATAAAGAGGCCCGTTTAGTTCCTGTCGGTGGTTATGGGATTAAAAAGGACTCAATTAAAGAACCAAATTGGATTGGTAAGGAAGAAAAAGTATCCTTAAAAGACACTGGAAAGGCGAGTGCTGGCGGTCGTGATTCCAGTGGGCGATTCACAGCCCGGACCGATTCTGCTGCTACGTCAGCTGCAACACAGGAAAAAAATGCACGTCGCGCTGAGCAAAAACAGCAGCAGGGATTTTTCCGTTCCCTGGGTAGCATGCTGGAAACTGCCACCGAAACTAACAGCGATGGTATGTCCTCCGGCGCAGACATTGCTGGCACGGCTGCTGGTGGTCCGCTATGGATGATGGGTAAAGGCATGTACGACATTTCCGCCGAAGTCGGTAAGAACGTCGTCACCCTGAAAAACTTCATGCAGGGTAAAACCGAAGGCAACGCCGCGCTGAAAATTGAGCCGCCGTTGACGCATCCGCCGGTCACAACCGAAGCCAGAACGCCACCAGCGATCGGCAAGCCTAAATCGGCTGACGGCTTCAAATCCGCTCAACAGGCAAAAGCTATCCAGGTCACGCAGGAACAGACCAAAGTAATCGCCGCCAATGACGATCGCATTGTGGATGCCCTGGACGACGTGCGAGAGGAAATTAAAAAGCTGTCGCATGCGTCCGGGAAAGGCACTGGCGGGCTCATGGATTCGCTGATCCCCGGCAGGCGTAAACGCCGCGGCCGTAAAAGCGGGGCGCTATCAGCTGCTGCTGATGTTGCTGACGTAGCCGGTGATCTGCTGCCGGACGGTAAAGGCAAGCAGGATGCCTCTAAACCCAACCCTAAGCCGAAAAAGAAAAGCCTGCTGTCGAAAGCGCTGAGCGTACTGAAAGGCGGCAAGAAAGCGGCATCGATTGGTGGCGTAGCAGCGACAACGGCTGCAGCCGGTGCAACGATAGCCGCTGGCGGCATGGCGGGCAGTGAAACGGCTAAAGCAGGTGAAAAGGCCACACAGGCTGTAGCAGAGAAAACCGCTGCAAAAGGCGGGATTAAAGTTGCTGAAAAAACCACAGAAGCCGCAGCGGAGAAGACCGCAGAAAAAGGCGGGCTGAAGGTGGCCGGTAAACTCGCTGGTAAAACTGCGCTTAAAGCGATCCCGCTGGTCGGGACCGTCATCGGTGCGGGAATGGACGCATACGAGGGCTACAACGACACAGAAGGCCAGCAGAGAGCCTTTGGCTTTAAAGAAGGCGATACCGTCAGCGGCAGGCAGAAAAGCGAGTACACAGCGGCCAACGTGCTGAACATGGGCGGATTGGTATCCGGCGCGTCAGGGCTGCTGGCGTCCGGTGCGTCAGCGCTGGGTATGGACGGCGTGGCGAAATCACTGACGTTTGATACCGGCGATATTGCGAAAGGGCTGGACTCCGGGCTGAGCAAAGTAGGCGACATGTTCAGCGCCTTCTCTACCAGTGCGTCAGGCGTCTATGACAAGCTAACCGGCACCAGCGCAGAGCAGACGAAGGCGATCACCGATGGCACCACGAAAACCGTCACGGCTATAAACCGCCTCGGTACACAGCTGCAGGGTGGCGAGTGGGGCGAGGACGGCGTAGGTACGCAGGGCAAAAGCGCCGCTGATTATGCCGACGTGGCGCAGAACAGCATCGGTGCAGATCTCAACGTGGGCGGCGCAAATGCTAAGGTCCGATCCTTCCGTAACAACAATTTTGGCAACCTGAACTATGTGGGTCAGGAGGGCGCAAGCCTGGAGGCTAAAAACGGTAAAGGTGAGGCCCGGTTTGCGAAGTTCAACACGCCGGAGGAAGGGTTCAGGGCGCTGGCGAACCAGCTAACAAGTTATTCAGAAGGCACCTCTAAAGCCGCCGGTTACAAAAAGCTGAATACCGTACAGGACATTATCAAGCTGTACGCGCCAGAGAGTGAAAACAACACGTCACAATACGTGGATTCGCTTTCGAAAAAACTGGGCGTGCGTGGCGATGAGCAGCTGAATCTTAAAGATCCAAAAGTCATGACGCAGATGATGCGCGGTATTGCCACCATCGAGGGCGGCAACCCGCAGGTCACGAACGACTTCATGACAAACGCCATTGGCCACAACGAAAATGGTAAGTGGGTCGGCGGGAAATTCAGCGATGAATCTCTTAAGTCGGTGAATGAAGCGCGTGCGAAGCAGGGGCAGGCACCCATTGCGGCGGACTCACTTTATTCAGCTGGAGACAAAGTGAAACTGACGGCTGGCGCAGTGGCACCTGCCGCCGCACCGGCAGCAATCCCTGCACCCAAAGCAGCACCTGCTGTAGCGCCAGCAGTGGCCCCGGCATCGCAATCCGTCTCGCAGGTTGCTGCAGCAAAAGAAGCCGGTAAGGATAAGCCGGCCAGCGGCGCAGCAGACAAAATCAAGCACGCCGGGGCAGGCGCATGGGGCAAGGTCAAAGCGCTAAACGAGTGGGCTGACGGCAAAGTGCAGGGCGCAACTGAATCACTGGGCGTGGCCGGTATGTCCCGCAAACGTCCCACCAGCGGCTTGTCACTGCCTGCTGGCGAATCACTTCCAGCTGGCCTCCAGCTGGCCGCGCTGGCGCCAGACCAGATCGCCAGCCGTTCCCGTCCCGCTGCTGTATCTCACGTCTCAACCGGCAGCGTACGCGCCCGTACTGGCTCTGCAACATCAGACACGCCGATCACTGTGGCCAGCGCCGGCACACAAGCTGCAGCACCGGAGTCCAGCGGCCTGTTTGATCGCATGCTGGGTGGTGCAAAGGATGGTGTGAACGCCGTCAGCGCTTCGATCATGCCCGCCATTAGCGACACGTTCAGTCAGACGCTGGGCGGCTTTAGCGGCAATGACATGGTAAGCAGCGTGCTGGACCAGGTAGGCATTACTGATCCGGGTATGCTTCGCGCCATTGCACCGCTCACAAGCAAGGCTGGCGGCTGGCTCGACAGCGGCACTGAGTCGCTGGCCAGCGCCGGTAAGTCATACCTGAGCGGCGCCAGTGCGGCGCAGACAAGGCCTGCACAGCAGCCTCTGCTGAATCACCCGGCACAGATCCAGAATGTGACCGATCTCCCGCGCAGCGGCATGCGTCCGATGATGAGCGGCGACACCAGCAGCCACGATCAGGACATGCTTAAAGAGCTTAAAGGCATGCGTACCCAGCTGGAGGCTCTACTGGGCGTTACGAAGAAGAAAAGCGATACCGCGCCGGACAAAGTGGTTAACACCGCGCAACCGGCCCCCCGCACGTCATCAACTCTGAGCATCAGCGATCCGGCGCTCAACGAACTCCTGCAGGACTAACACATGCAAAACGAAATTGACTGCCTGATGCGCGTGGATCAGGGCGGGGTAGTGGTGAAAACCGGAGAGTCAGACGCCTGGCTTGCCCGTCTGGAGGAATGGCTGAGAACGCCACAGGGCAGCGTTTACGGCCTGCCCGGATGGGGCAACACCATGCAGGATTTCAAACATGAGCCGGTCGGATCTGAGACCGGCCACTTAACCGAAGTCGCTATTGAAGCCGCACTGATTAAAAAGCTGCGTATCGATCTGCAAGGCCTGGGACTGCGTGCTATCCGCTGCGCGCCGCAGAACGTCGATACGTGGCAGATCACCTTCATCACATCATACGGCCCGCTGGCCGTATCCATGAACAAAAGTTAATCGGGGTAAATTGTGAGTATTCAAGAATTACTGGAAAAATTTAACGGCCAGTTGCAGGCCAACAGCTGGTGGAGAAAGTTTACCAACAGTCAGTTCATTCAGATGATGGCCGTGTTTGGCGCGCAAATCATCTACGCCGCGCAGTCTACAGCTGAGCGCGGGCTGACGGAGGGTTTTATCTCCACGGCAACGAAGCGCTCAAGCATTCTGGCCGCAGCCGAAGATCGAAACTATCTCGGCCACTTAATCACGCCGTCGTGGGGCAGTGTGAAGATCACTAACAAAACGGATGAAGTCATTCAGCTGCCAATTTATGCAGAGTTTCTGTCGAATGCGCAGCTGCCCTACGTCACAACCGATGTAGTGATTATCCCTGCTGGCCACAGTGTTGTAGTGAACGACGTCCGCCAGATGGAACACGTTAACGTGTCATCCGCGATCGACGCCGAAGCGCCGTTTTATACGGTAATGCTGCCGCGTGATATCACGGAGGAAACTGTCTCGATGGACGTGTTTGTGACGGAAAACGAGAACAAATCGCTGTGGGAAAATAACCCGCTGTTTCGTCTTTCTCGCGGCACCAGCCAGCATTACGTGCTGGTTTACAAGCCGTCTGAGCAGCTGGGCGTCCGCTTTGGTGACGGTGCGATCGGCAAGATGCCGAAGACCGGCAGTAAGGTCGATCTGGATGTGTGGTGCAGCCGGGGCGACACCACGCTGACACAGGGACAGAAGCTGACACCCGCGGGCAACATTGCCGACATGAACAGCAAAATCGAAGTTGTGACCATGACGCCAATCACGGGCGGCAGCGGCTTCGAAAGCACGGAGGAAACGCGCAATCGGGCGCAGTACTACGTGGCGTATGACGAGCAGGTAGTCTGGGGCGGTGACTATAAGTACTTCCTGAATCGTGCAGTGCCGGGTATGTCCTGGATCAGCGCCTGGGGTGAGCAGGAGCAGGAGATTTCAACCGGCATTAAGTCACTAAGCAATATCAATACGATCTTCTTTTGCGGGCATAAACCGGGCTACACGCAGGCTGAACTTGAGACCATGATCATGACGGCTATCAAGGCTATTCCGAATGAGATCAACAAGAAATTTCGCTACGTCCCGACACAGGAAGAGCCATTTACGATCTCACTGACCGCGCTGGCGAAGAAGAACGTCATTCTGTCAGACGCTAAAAAAGCCGTTCAGGAAGCACTTGAGGCCCGATTCGGACGGGATGCAACAACGTTTGGCGACAGCGATCAGAATGGCGTTGCAGCCGGTAAGCACTTCTCACAGGTGCAGGTAAAAGACCTGTGGCGCGTGATTGAAGAGCTGAACCTGTTTATCTCCTATGAGTTGACCCCGCACGGCATGAAAACGGCCCTGCAGCTGAATGATTTTATCTATCTTGATGTGGCTAACTCCACGTTTGATATTAACTACCTGTAAGGCACGGCCATGATCAGAAACTGGGTAAAAGACCGTCTTACGAAGGAAAAGCAGGGCTCTGAATTGTGGTCGGGGTTTGCTAACGCGCTGCAGGACATTTTCGAGTACACGGTAGAGCCGATTCTGGAGCGTATTACCAACCGCAAAAGTTACTACACGATGGATAAAGACGATCTGACGCTGCGCATGGGCGAATATGGCCGCTTTTTCATTGTGGCGGAGACCACAGACACCAGCAGGCCCGTGCTGCTGGCACAGCGTCTGGATGAGGTGCATTTTAAAGGCACCGATAAGCCGATCACGTCAACGTTCTGGCGTGAGTTCGATAACCTCCCGGTAAGCTGGCAGGAGCTGTATGCGCCGGTGGATCAGGAGCTAGCCCCTTATGGCACCTTCTTCACCACGAAAGAAGGCCTGCCGATTGCAGAGGCGAAGTACGGCGAGTTTTTCCTGACTTCACGGGCGCAAATCTCGGTTGCTCTGAATGAGCTTTATGAGCGATATGGCTATCTGGAGCAGGGGGAAGCAGTTCAAAAGCTATTGACTCAATTTGAGCAGATAATTGCGCCGCTGCTACCACTTCACATCGTGTTTGACGGCGTAGCGCTCTTCATCTCATTTGAAATGAGCGCTGACGCTGAAAACATTAGACTTATCAGCGCTGGTATAGACTATCAGGCCAAAATGTCTTACGCCGATCTTCAGTCTGAGATCAAAAACCTGCACATGGCCACACAGCACAGGTATGACATTCCCGCCGTACCGCTACGGCAGATTAAGCGCTGCGAACGTTACGACATGTTTGCCGCTGATGCCTGGACGAACGACTACCGCGCAAGGCCTGACGCCGCGCCAGCACCCATTGATATCGCCAGCGCTGCCAGTGACAGCCGTGCACGGTTATTCAATGAAGGTGGCGTGCAGTACATTGCCATTCAGAAGGGCGACAGCCAGGGCGTCACAGCAACCGGCACGGACGGTAGTAGCGTGACAATGGCGTTTCCCTTTGACGGGATGCCGGATTTTGTTCTGGCGCTGCCCGACGACGGCAACGGCTCCAGCACGATCATCACGCTTTTTTATGAGCAATTTGTCGCGTAGTTGACCATCGGATTTTACGAACTCCATACCCTCTGGCCTCTTAACTCTGAGAGGCTTTTTTATGGCTGATACTATCTCTGTCAGCAGTAAGCTGTTTAAAGCGAAGCTGCTGGATTACTACTACATCCGTCGCGCTGAATCCTCCATCGGCAAGGGTTCCCGTTTCCAGATGGTAAAAGCCTACTGGGGCAAGTCTACGCTCGTCAGCAGCAACGCCGCTGGTGGGTGGAATATCGCGGATATTCCCTCAACGTTCAGCAACGATAATCTGACCGGTAAATTCACTGAAACGCCTCTGGTTCTCACCAGCACCGGCGCGGATATCTCAATCACTATTCAGCTGGATGAAGCCATTCTTCCGGAAGGCAAAGCCTATGACCTAAATACGCTGACGCTGGTGGACGCCGACGGCAACGCGTTTGCTGTGCTATGCCTGCAGCAGGACACCGTATTCCGTGGTAAGGCCTACCGCCTTATCGTCACCATCGAACAGAAAACGGCGTAACGCAAATGAGCAGTAATGAAATTACCGATATCGGCGTTATGGCGGGTAAGGCGTATGGCACCGCGCCGCTGTCGGCAGATATGCAGTATCTGGAGACCTACACCAGTTCAGCGCTAAACCGAAAACTGAAAGGCATTGTGCGATCCGGTTTTTACCTGGGCTTCTTGCCGGTCGCTGGTTCAGGGCTGAATGTCATCGTTACCTCTAAAGGGGCGGAAGGCGGGCAGGGCGCGGCCTCGGTAGATGTGAACGCTCACCAGATTACAGTGCAGCAACTGGCCGATCTGACACTGCCGGTTGTGGCGGGCAAAACTACCCGTATCGTGCTTGAGGCAAACTACAAACTGGGCGTTAAGACTGACCAGGTAGATATCACCTCCACGGTCGAGGCCGCACGTGTTTTTGCGCAGGATATCTCTGTTGCGCTGAAACCGAACCAGCTGGAGCTCTGCCGCGTACTTGTGCCAACCGGCACCACGCAGGTTACGCAGGCGATGATCATCACCAACTACCGTATTAATCGGCAGGTCGGGATCACGCTGGATTCCATTTACACCAGTGACGACGAGCTGATTGCGGCCAACCTGAAAGGGCTGAAAATACTCAAAGGCATGATCGATAACAACATGGTCATTGCCAATAACGGCTCGGATATTCACGACAAAGCGATGTTCCGTGAAAACATCGAGCTGGATAAGCTGGTTAACGAGAAGCAGCTGATCGCCAGCGAGAATCTGGCTGATCTGCCGGACGTGCCGGAGGCCCGTGGCCACCTCGGCCTCGGTACCGCCGCACTGGCAAACCAGCAGGCAAACCCAATGGATATGACGGCGGGTTCGCTGATGGCTGTGGGTGCTTTTGGCGTGGGTTCGCCGTCATTTGTACTGGACAGCAAAATCACCTCACTGACTGACGTGTCTGTGACTGAGCAGAATGCCTTCTGGACACTGAGCGGCACCTTCAGTGACGGCCCGATTGATCTTGGCAAAACCACGCAGACGCTGCGCGGCCAGCTATTCAACATGCGCCGTAAATATGATGCCGACGCTGCACTTCTGCAGCTGCTGGTGGCGCAAGGTGGTGTAATGTATCTGCGTTTAGCAGGTAAAGTTTCAGGCGACTGGTCGTGGTCCGGGCTGTCAGATGGTGCGGATAAAAACGGCTGGCGGAAGGTGATGGACAGCGCCAGTATGACACTGGCTGACCTTGTTAAGGCGGGTGCGGCAAAGGCGGGCGATAACGACGATATCACCAGCACAAGCAAGCTGATCAGTATCAACACGCCAAAGCTGACGGTATCGAAAAACCTGGACGTCGGCTCTCAGATCAGCGCCGGTTTTCGTATTGGTGTGATCCGTTCTGAGCCGTCCGTGCCGTCTATGACGTTTTTGCGGACCGATCAGTTGGATGATAAGCCCCCCGCATACGAAACAGACGTTATGCAGATTGTGGGCCGTGTGGCGGCAGTGAGTGGTGATGCCTGGAGCGGAAGGATCCTCGGCGGCATAACCACAACCAATATGACGCACGGTGGCGGTAAAATTTCGATAGATGCGCGTACATCAACAGGAGTGATAGCGGCTCGCCTTGCTCTCAACAGCGGAGACGGCTTAGCCACATTACAGGGTGCTGGCGGGCTGGCTATCACCGGTGGGGGTGGTCTGTCGTCTGACGGCGCGGCACTTATCACTGCTGATACGATTGCATTGCAGCTGAAGCCTAAAACTAAAGACAAAGCCTATTATCTCCGCGGGCGAAAAGCGGACAACACGCTGCACTGGTATATGGGCCAGTCTACGGACAGTACCGATACAGTGACTTTGGGTAACTCTATCCCGAATACGTGGCTGACACTTTCAGGCGACGGTACGGGTGAAACCAACGTTTCGACGATGAACTTCCGCAATAACGCCATTGTCGGTGGCAACCTTACGGTAGCTGGCGGGGCAGACTTTACCGGCCCCGTAAACGTGCTGGCAAAAGGTGCAACAGCGGTAGGCGATCTGACCAATGCCGCGCTGGTGGTAACAGGCAGCAAAAGCGATGGTACTCAGGGGATCACAGTTAACAGCTTTGCGCCTACAGTCACCTTCATTGATCGTGACGCGGACGCAGCAGGTTTCCGCTTAAGAGGCGATGGCAGCAGTCTGCGTCTGGACGTTGATGGCCGGGATAACGGCGTAACGTGGAATCAGAACATCGCGCTATTCAGCGATAAAGGGCATCTTGCATTAGGCAGCGGCAGTGACAGCACCAGCCGTATGCTGACACTTGGAAGCACCACGCCCGGAAAAGGCAATATGTCCGGAGCGTCGCAAATTGTTGCGATGGCATACGCAAATATCGGAGCAGATGCGACTACACGCGGCATTGGTTTCGGTGTGGAAATGTCAGTAGGTGACGGTAATACTGGGCAAACCGTGGCTGAAGTTGTTGAGTTTTGGGGTAACAGCAGTGTTGTTAACAAAAATGCAGCTGTAGCGCTCATGTCATCGTTCCGCGGGCATGACAAAGCCAGCCCTGTTATTGCAACGGCCTATGCCTTTGAGGGTCTACAGACAGCACGCGAAGGTTTAAACCGCTGGAACCTGTTTATGCAGGGAACCGCGCCAAACTATATGCGCGGACAGACCATCATTGGCGGAACGGATATCGCATTACCTGTTAGCAGTGTGGGACTGGATGTACGCACAGACGCGCGTTTCAAAGGGCAAGTGTCTATTGAAAAGAAAGTCACTATTGCGGATGAAATTGTTCAAAAAAATGGTGGGTTTGCTTTCCGTGCGAAGTCTACTGATTATGCGGCCATTCTCAGAAATGATAATGAAAGTTTTTACTTACTCGCTACAAACAAAGGTGATACTGACGGTAAGTATAATGACCTTCGGCCCATCGCATTTAACCTGGCTAACGGCACGGTCAGGATGGAACAAGGCTTAGTCGTTCTTAAGTCGATCGATGTAGATGGCAGAATTACTGCAAATACATTAAATGCCATTAACCGTATTTCCATTGGGAACGCAGGTACCGGAATTTTTAATAGTGCGTCCGGTTCTATCAATATAGGTGACTCGGATACAGGTTTAGTTTGCCCTGGTGATGGTATTCTCGATACTTACGCCAACAACGTTTTAACGAGCCGTCTTACCTCAAATAAATTATATGTCTATGGCAGAGTAGTTGCAGAAGACGCAGATGGTTTTCGTATCCGCCCAGCGACGGGACAGATGGGTATGATTCACCGATTTGATGGTAGTAACTATTATTTGCTCGTCACGAATGCAAATGACCCTGATGGTACCTGGAATAACTTGCGTCCATTTGCATTTAATGGGAGTACCGGAATTGTCACCATGTCCCACAATGTCAATATAGGAGGGGCGTTAAGCGTCTCAGGAAGTGGATGGTTTGGTGGCAACATTAGTGCGCAATGGGGCGGTCGTGGGGTTGCATATCAGGAAAACGGCGATATCACACGTTTAGGGAATGTTACTGATGGATACACGATTTTCAGTAATTTCGGGAATAACACCAGTCTTTCCGGTGCATTGTCTTGGGTTCGTAACCAGGGCTATAACGAAATGACAAGCAATGCCATGTCCGATTTCGGACGTGGCGGCCAACAGTATTCTGGCGGTTCTGGCACCGGCCAGGGACGGGCGTATGAAGTACCTGGTGGTTGTGTTTTAACAGGAATTAATACCAACGTTTCGGATGGTCGCGGAATGGGTGTTTATTTCAGGCAATTGATTGGGCGTAAAATTAATGGTGGTCAGTTTGGAATTGGAGATTTCGCATAATGGCTAAGGCAAAACGTTCTTTTAGAAACGTTAAATTCGCTGGAATGAAGTTACATGACAAGGCTTTTCCTGCTAATGAGGAATTTGGCTATCCCGGCATGCCAGTAACCTGCTTTGTTGATGATAAAGGCCGCGATTGGTATGACGAACGGGAAGATAAAAAGTGGGGCGCTGTAGTTGCCACTTGGCCAGATGGCCATATCGGTGCTTTTGAAAAAGACGCCATGAATTTCATTCCGGTTGAAGGCTATACAGTATGGGAAGTTGATCCGGCAGACATTCCTGAAACTGACAAGATGAAGTTATTTGGCTTTTATGCCTATGACGGCAAGGTTTTCACGAAAATTGCCGACTAAACACTAAATTTCACCTATAAAAATCTCCTCACAGCGCCTCCTGGCGCTGTTTTTCTTTACCGCTCTAAATTACAGACTGCTTACCCTCACGCCACCTGATTACCAGGTGCTAAGGGGGGTATGTGACCGATGTAGAAAAAATGCTCGCGGTTTCTCTTCTCCTGTCTTTGCTGAGTGGCACAGGCGTTTTCCTGCTGGGAGTGCGCGAATACCGGATCCGACCAACCGTATTCAATTTTACTACTGAGCTTGTGCTGGCGCTGATTACTGGCCTCACGGCCTATTTCTTTGCCCGCCAGCAGGGACTGGATGAAATCGTGATTTACCTCGCTGTGTTGGTTGCAAGCAACAACTGGCGAGAACTCTCAACTGTATTTAAAGAACGACTCATTGCGGCAATAAACGGCGTATTTGGGTCAAAAGGAGGCTCCGGCCCATGATTGATTACCAGAACCTGTTTATCACAGCGATGGCGGCGGCGATGGTTGTCGATCGCTGCGCCTTTGCCCGTAAAAAAGTGTCCCTGCTGGGATGTGGTGTGGCCACCGTGCGCGGCAACGCGCTGGCATTACCGGTCCGCCTGAGCATTGCCTGTGCGGGCAAACTCGCGGGAGCCAAAATTGAGTACTGGCTGCGCGACAGCAACGATCCGACAGTGGTTATCTCCGGCAAACAGCGCACGCTGGACCTCTCACCAAAAGGTGTGAGCGAAGAGTTTCTGCTGATTGATACGCGCTATCTTGAACCGGGCGAGTGGTCACTGACAGTGCGCGTTACTCACGGTAACAGCCGCCTGAACCCGCTTTACCGCATTTTTCCACTGCAGGATACCGTCACCAGAACCTACCAGCTGAGCAAATCAGATGAGGGGGATTACCGTGTCGAATCCTAAAACCTACGTGCTGCTGAGCTTTGACGAGCTCAACGGGAAGGGGCTGGCAAAGCTGAAAAAGGCGATTGCCACCAGCGGCTTTGAAGTAGCCAAAATCACTGACGCCGGCGCAGCCCGTAAAAAGGATGGCGTACTCACTAAAACCTTCAGCCTCACCGGCATGGACGAGCAGGTTATGACCGTGCAGGTCAATGACAGCGGCGACATTTCCGGCCTGAAGCTGAACGGCAAAAATGTGCCGTTTACCCACGTCACCACGATCCCCGACCTCGGACGCCAGCTGGCCGCGTTATTCAAAAAAGGCTCGACGGCGTTCCAGAAGGCACTGGCACGCAAGATGGCGCGCGCCGCCGCCAGCAAGGACGACTCTCCGCAGCCAAAACGCGGGGTGAAATCGTCCGTACAGTTGCTGGCCGAAGTGCGCCAGCAGCGTGACGCGTACAAAACGGGTATCGAGGAAACTCAGAAGAAGGCTGACCAGCTGACGCGGGATGCCGACGCGGCACAGAAAAACGCGGACAGCTTACAGACCGAGCTTAATCAAGAGCAGGCGATCACCCGCCAGCTGAAAGAGCAGATCGCCCAACTGGAAGAGGCAGCATGATGAATGAGATTTTAAGCAACCGTATGGTGCTGGACCTCCAGAGCCGCACACCGGGCGCAGTCCTGGCGCAGGCGGTGTACGATGGCCTGATGACTGGCAGTAGCGCGGATATGATGCTGGAAAGCGCCACGATCGACGACATCGATCACACCTACCTGGGAAATGAAAGCCTGGTGCAGGGTGCGATGTTTGAAGCGATCAGCACCGAGCGCATGCGTCTGGCGCAGACCATGCGCGCCTTTGTGAAGGCCTTAAACCGTGGCCTGAACGGGACCAGCATCAGCGCCGGCACTGACGATGCTGGCGCTGATACGACCGGGCAGAAAACCGTGGGCGGCGCAGTGATTGGTAAAGTGCGCCGTGTGGCCAGCATACCGGTTATGAGTGCGCTGATCCCATTATCAGACGGGCAAAGCGTGTCGCTGGTGTTCCACTCTCCGACCGCTGACAACGGTAAAATCCGCAATCAGGATACGCTGGTGGCGTTTCAGTTCCTGATCAACAAGCGCGATGTGACGCACATTGTGGCTCCGATCGGCGGACGGGATGTATCGCTGCAGCAGGTTACGCAGGCGCTTTCTAACCTGATCGAGAAGAACAGCGGCAAGTTCACAAAGCAGAAGGATGCACAGACGAAGCTGCGCGCCGAAGTGGAAACCACGCAAGCTGAAACGGACAAGCTGGCTGAGCAGCAGTCTGCGCTGCTGGAGGTGGTGGATGCACAAACCGCGCGCGTGCAGATGCAGCAGGATAATGAGCAGACGCTGCGCGGCAAAGTTGCGGCACAGCGCCAGATTAATGCCGACCTTACCGGACAGCTGGCGGCGCTGCAGCAGGCGAAAGCCAGTGAGCCTGAGATCACGGACACTTTCAGCGATCGCACTATCCAGGTTAAAGCGCGCCTAAACATGGACGGACAGGCGACGCTGAGCAACGGCGCGACGGTCCGATATCACAGCTATGACCAGGACGGACAGCTTAAAGGCAAGGTGATCATCACCGAAGCGGACGGGACCACGTTTGAAATGCCGTCCAAATCCAGCCAGGGCGCTGAGATGGGTAAAGCGGCTACCAAACTGCTGAAAGCCTATCGCACCGGTGCGGTGGATCCATATCGCGTTGCGGCAGGTGCGGCAGCGCCGGTAGAGCCCGGACCTCAGCCGCAACCTGAACCAACGCCACAGCCTGAACCAGCGCCGCAGCCAGAGCCACAACCGGAACCTGTCACAACTGCAGCAGTCTGGCGCTATGCGCTGGTGAACCGGCCAGTAGGTATCGGCGCGGTACCGTCTGAATATGCCTCCGTTACCGACCAGCCTGCAGCGGGCCAGCCGTATAGCGGCGTTGCCCGCAACGGTATCATTTCCTACGCCCGTCCGCTGACCGACAAAGAGATTGCCGACTTTGAGCTGAAGCTGATCCCGACACATGCGGATCTCGATGCGCTGGCCGTCACCGTGGCCGACAAGATGGGTGATTACGCCGCGCAGTATCTGGAAATGTCCGCAGAAGACCCGGACACCTATGCAAAACAGGTGCGCATGGTTGCCCGTAAAAACCTGACTGGCGTGGCCTACCCTGAAGGCGAAGACCTGACCTACTTCAACCAGGCCATTAATGCCAGATTGCAGACCCTGGCCGCAGGTGAGCCAAAGCAGGAAGAGACAGACGTGACTGACGACCGTGAAAGCACTGACCCATTCTGGATGGCGGCGAAACACCTGGGCGATCTCGTAGGCTGGGCGTCTGACCTGGTAAATGCCTGGGCCGAAGCGGTGGGTTATGGCAGTGAGCAGGTCAAGCAGGCAGCGGACTACGTGGAAGCTAATCAGAGTCCTGAGTATTTGAAGGCAGTGGAGACCGCGATGATTACCGGCAAGCGTATTCCGCTGGTGGAGGAACTGAGCACAGGAGAGCCACAGCCGGAACCGCAGCCAGCACCGGAACCAGTGCCGGAAGCTGACACCGAAGCACAGAAGGCGATTGATTACCTCCAGGGACTGACCGCGCTCGATACCGACGATATGGACGTGATCCGCGCTGGGCGTAGCCTGGTCCGGGAAGCCATCGCAGCACTGACGGCCGCGGGCGTATTCGATGAAAACAAGTCCCTGGTCAATGACGCCGTGCAGCACCTGAGCGATCTGCTGGTGGCCGTGCAGCGTAATGGGGTGGCCGCATGAGCCTGACCGCACTGCAAAAGCTGGACTTAGCCGACCAGCTGGACGAACTGATCATTAAAGCGCCGACCGTGAAGGGGCTGGACCTGCTGGATCTCAATGACCAGATGGAGTCGATCATGCTCCAGCTGGGTTATGGCTCTGCGCCAGCACCCGCCACCAGCGAACCGGCACCCGCGCCGGTCACTGAGCCACAGCCGGATTCCGTGAAGGAAGATCAGCCCGTTCCCGAAGTGGTTACTGACTTTCTGGCCGGTAAGTTCACCAGCCAGGCGCAGCTGGATTTTGTTGAGACGCTGCGTCGTGTCGGGGACTACATCGGAGTTTATCTGGAGCTGGACGACGCGAGACAACAGACCGCCAGCTGGATAGCTGCCAGCGGCCTCGCTGCTTAATCATCACCCCGTTTCGGCGGGGTTTTTTATTCCCGGAATCAAAATGCTGAACGAGAAATTACGAAATCTGCTGAGCGATGCTGGCAGCATATTTGCCCTGATTGGGCTGGTGGGCTCACTGCGCAAAGCGCAGACCACAACGGGGCGATCGTCATACGTCGTGACCGGTAAAGGGCAGGAAGTAAAGACGGCGTTTAAAGTGGTGGATGCGCGCCACCTGATTATCTCTAACAACCTCGACGGCACCATAAACCCGCTTTTCCCGGCTGAGTTGCAGCCACGCGACCGCACGCGCCTTACCAGTAAAGTGCAGGTCTCCAAAATCGCGGGCAACCTCCGACCGGCGAAGCTGACCGATTCAGGCATGAGCAGCCACGGCGCGCCAATCGTGGGCGCTGATAACGTGGTTGAGTCGGGCAATGGCCGATCGATGGGGATCACCCGCGCCTATGAGCAGGGACAGGCCGACGAGTACCGGCAGTATCTGATCGACCACGCAAAAGACTACGGCCTTAGAGCGGCAGATATCGCGCAGATGGATATGCCGGTACTGGTGCGTGAGCGTATTACAGATGTTGACCGGGCGCAGTTTGCGAAAGACTCAAACCTCTCCGATTTGCAGGAAATGGCGGCGAGTGAGAAGGCCTTTGTCGATGCCGAAATGCTCGACGAGCGTCTTATGGCCATCTTTAATCCATCCGATGACGGCAACCTTCTGGCGCGCTCAAATGACGGCTTTATTCGGGCATTCATGAAAGAGATTGGCGACACGGCGACGGCAGGCCTGCTGACCGAAGACGGGCGCCCGACGAAGCAGCTGATTGACCGTATGCAGAATGCAATCTTTGCCCGCGCCTACAAAGACGAGCGCCTGGTTAAGCTGGTATCTGAAGAGCCGGATCCCGAAATGCGTAACATCCTGACAGCGCTCAACACGGCGGCAAGCGAGTTTGCACAGATGCAGATGCTATCCGGAGACGTTCACCGGCAGGCCGTCACCGGGCTGGTGGACGGGGTGCAGTCGGTGTATGGCCTCGATCAGCAGGCAATCGCCGCGCTGCAGGATGCTATCAAGCTGGTGCGCCAGGCAAAAGACAGCGGGCAGGCCATACAGGAAGTGCTGGCGCAAAAGGGGCTGTTTGAGGAATCCAGTAAAGAAGCCGAAGCGCTGGCGCTGTTTATCGTGGCAAACAATCGCAGCGCGAAACGCATAGGGGCCGCGTTTAAAAAGATGGCGCAGAAGATTAACGACGAGCTGTTACACCAGCAGCAGGCGCTGGGGGATATGTTCGGCGGCGGTGAGCTGACACTGACGGACGTTTTGACCGTCGTATCCGGGGAGATCGAAGAGGAATTTGGCGAAGGTAAGGGATTAAGCTTTGCCATTTTTGAGTCTGTCAGCGCGCCGGAAACGAACTAATTTTACTGGTTCTTAATATGCGTCAGCTCAGACTTGAGCTGACGGTTTTAACTGGCTGCACATCATTAAATCTGACCGTCTGCTTTGAACGAGGAACTGACATCTGCACTTCATAACTCCCAAAAAAGTGTCTATAGAAACGGTATTTAATCGAGTTTAAACAAATAAAATATTCCAGACTCACATCAACCATTGCGAGTAATTTTCTATCTACGACGCAAGAATAGCTAGATTAAACGTGGGTGACTGTAGTTATTGTATACTTAATTGGTTTTCATGATTTCGTCCCTAATCTCTTCAACTTTTTTGCTAAAAGTGACTGTGTCGAAGTTTTGTGGATCATCATGGCCGTCATAATAATAATGATCGATTACGCCGTGAAAGGCGGGAATCAACCATATCGCTCGCCTCACACTCGCAGCCGTATAGATTAGTGCCAGCCTTTCATATTGTATATCTGTAAATCCTGGAGTAGGTCCTTCATAGCCATTACCAGGTTTAAATTCTTTGTGTTTTTTGCTGTCCCTACGTGGTTGTATATTTTCAACTCCCACGAAAAGGCCTGATTTAACCTTGGGATTTGTACAGACCTCAAATTTTGTAGTTTCCATTCCTTGAGAAAAATCTCGCACCTTCTTTGACGCCCCAACACGGTTGGTATATACATGTGCGTTTTTACTATTATTATCGAAAGTTTTATTAAATAACCAAGAGTCGCTGTTCATATCAGGAGGAAAACTATTGTTAGGTGGGCAGTAACTGTTTGCAGTCGAGCATTTAGGGTAGCTAGTGTCGTGGATGATGAAGTAATTTGCTCCAATGGTAGTATTTAAAGACCCACCTAAGTCGTTCTCATTTATGTTCCTTCTGGAGATGAACTTCATCAAGCTTATAGGGTCTGGTGCTTTTTTTCCAACTAAATTTTTTAGAAATGGAGTTATCGTTGATTCTTTGAGACTACCATTTCCTTGAGGAATAAATCTCAGCAGACATTCGGCTTGTTCTGCACTATTTCCTTTGAAGGATTGTGTTTGCGAATCAAATTTACAGTAGCCTTCTGAAGCTTTTGGTTGTGTAACGCCCTCATTCAAACGACATTTTAATTCTAAATTTTTTTGTCCATTTGCAATTGCAGTGAATGAAACGATTACAAGGATAAAGTTGTATTTTGTAAATTTATAGATAATAGCATTCATTATGGACTCCTGTATGCGTGCTGCACGTTACTCGCGACAGCTTCATAACCAGTTTCGGCACATGGGTGAGATAGGTAACTGGTGGTGGTTTGTTAAAGTATTATGTAACTACATGATATTATTTGAAATTATCAATGCCCTGTGAATTAACTCGCACGCGACGTTATATAAATTATTTGACGATTTATATATCTGCGAAATTATGTCGCTGATAATTTTAAGTTCACGTATTTATATTAATTATAAGAATTCATATAGAAAGTAAGTTTAGGGTCTATAACTGAATCCAATGTTTCAGAAGTTGTGTCATCAGGGAGGTCATAAACAGCAGTGCCTATATCTTTTAATATATTACGAAGATCGGCGTCACTAGGATTATTTGTTTTGATTTCGGGTTTGAAAAAACTTTCATCGAAAGTGGTGTCAGTTACTATTATATTTGACGCATCAATCCAAGCACCAATTCTGACGGCAACATAAAATACCCTAGCTTGAAATTTAGGGAAATTCCCTGCGAGACAGGCGTAGTAAAACATTATATCGGCTTTTTTTCGGTCCTCTTTGGTTTTTGCTTGGTCGCAGGCTACATCGTGAATAACCGATGCATTTCTATAGTTACCTATGTAGGGAGAGCCAACTACGTCCCAAAGTGCCTGAGGAATGCTGGCACCATTAATTATACTACCTTTTGGCGCAACCCAATCTTTTTCGTCAGGATCTCTATATGAATAACCATCCACTAACTGCATATTTCTATTTGGAGTTTGATCTGTCAACCAATGAGTTATTATTTCTCCGCTGAAAAAACCGTTTTTATTCATTTTTTTCACCTTGTGATTTTACAGGGCAAAATCCTAAATGAATTTTTGCTAAAAGTTCTCTTATAGCTATCAGTGCGAGAACGGTTTTAACTACAACAGGTAGGTGTACTTTATCTAAACATTCTATGACTTTATTCAAAACCTTAACTATATCATCGTAGTTTTCACAAAACTTCTCAGGCGCATCTATTTTATTTGCCTCTATACTCAAGTCATTTATGGCATCAGAAGCTTCATAGATTACGACAGAGTCAGTATCATTTATTTTTGGTTTTTTGTCATTAGACATAGATGCACCTCAAATATTTTAGATTATTCCCGTATGGGATTGGTATGTTTTATGTGAGCTAACATACTACGATTCAAGAAGTTATTTTTTTAACGCTCAGCAACATACGTGCAGTATTTAATTCTATAACAATCACAAACTATGCGTGATTATGATGAATATTAATGGAGCTTGATTAGTTTTAGCACGGCACAATTGCGTTGTGGATATATTTCATAAAAAAAGATCTCCTGCTAAATAACGTGTGAATTCATGATTCAACCTTTGATTAATAAAAACTTGGTAGCCTAAAATATCGTTAGCATTCTAATTGAATAGAAAACTATGGTTGAAACATTAACGCCTCTTTAACAGCTTTCTATCCGCACATTTCATGTGGCGAACTACGTCTGCTTTTGGCACAGAGCGGACTCTAGGTGCTTAATGGCCGCTATGAGCTAACACACAATGGCCGCACCATGCAGCCTTTCTTCCCACCGCAAATTACAAACTCCATACAGTCCGTCTCACCATCAACAAGAGAGCGGAACCACCATGGATCAATCTCCAAACCGTAAAGCCTTTGGCGACATGCTGGCCTTTTCCGAAGGCACCAGTACTCACCAGTTAACCCGTATGCGTGGCTATGACGTTATCGTGACCGGGCTGGGCGAAAAGCAGGGCGAAATCTTCACCGATTTCAGCGATCACCCGTTTGCACATCGTCAGGCAAAACAGATTAATCACAGCGGCCTGGCATCAACCGCAGCGGGCCGCTATCAGCAGCTTTATCGCTACTGGCCTGCCTACAAAAAACAGCTGAACCTGCCTGATTTTAGTCCTGCCTCACAAGAGCGCTTACTCGATCAGCTGCTGAAAGAGCAGGGTGCTTATGCTGACGTACTGGCCGGACTTATCCGCACGGCAATTGGTAAAACGAACGATATCTGGGCCTCACTGACCGGATCTCCGTATGGTCAGAAAACGCATGCCATTGAGACGCTACTCAATGCCTACCAGAAAGCCGGAGGTGTAATTACCGACTAACAGCCGCGCCAGCCTTCAGGGATCGCATAGTCAACTTTTGAGTAGTCG
>Ga0308164_10001837_pt1 | contig 22887 bp, 24 predicted proteins | sample PhyTR2_FD_201031 | JGI IMG/M metagenome (GOLD analysis project Ga0308164, IMG submission 201031) | Phyllosphere microbial communities from UC Gill Tract Community Farm, Albany, California, United States - DLSLT.R2 | ecosystem: Host-associated > Plants > Phyllosphere > Unclassified | place: USA... | reverse complement strand
CCATTCAGGCGCATCTTCGTCTGGATAGAATGCATGGGGATCGTGCACCGGTCGCTGTGCCGGCCGCATCTGGCGGGGAGGCTGGGGCTTCGGAACATCAGGTACCGGGTCGAGCAGGGTAGGCAGCCCGCCTCCGAACCGGATCCGGATATAGGCTCCGTTCCCGTGCATCGCCTGGAAGACGGCGACCGCCTCGTCTTCCTTCATCCGCTTGCCGATCAGGGGCGCGCGCTCGGCGCTGACGTAGCCCAGCTGGACGCCGCGGTCGGACCAGATAGCGATCGCGTTCTCGTCGTACGGGTTCTTCGGCTCCGGCCTGAGCTCGACCAGGTCGCCCGGCGCGCATAGCATGCACTCCATACGCCTGTTGCTCTTGCTCTTATCCTCGTTGGGAAAGTCGATGCCGACTATGGAGGTGGTCAGTTCGTCCATGGAGAGAGCTTGCCCGAATCAGCGGGCCGCGCATAGGCTGCGCGAATGGCACGAGTTCCTGACCTAAAAGACGCCGTCTCACGCCTGCGCGAATTCCGCTGGTCCCGGAATGAAGGCGAGATAATCGATGAAGTGAGCGGACTAACTACCGACGATGTCGATGCTATCCTCAGCTTCGTGGCTGAATTCCCATCGAGCGACTAAGGTGCCGCTGTCCAATTGCGGCATATGGTTCAGGGCTGGGCTGATTGCCGCTTATAAGCGCACGATCGGGGGCATCGACCATCCGGATAAGGACGGAATACTCGCCGAGATCGATCTATGATGACCGAACGGGAAGTCTGGCTGAAGGCGATGGCGGTCGTCCGAACGCATGGCACAACGGGCTCCGGGCCAGTGATGAATACGATGCTCGATCTGTTGGGAGATGATCCGCATTGGGCGGACTGGGCGCGCGTCGCCGCAGCGGTCGATGCGATCAACGATGCCCAGCGGCAGTAGCTGAACCCTCGAATGCCTCCATGGACCCCCTATGGCTGACTACGAGAATCAAGTGAGCCCTTACGCGCATGCATAATTTGCAAGGGTAGAGGCTCATTTTGCAATCGCCATACGCTGAAGCGTTGAGCATCTTAGCAACGCCTTTGAGGCATCCTCTCCTAATACGTCTAGGGCCGCTTTCGCGGCCCTTTTTTTATGCAAGCCAGAAGCATTTGCTAGAGTTCGCTCCCGCGCATAGACTTGGCGGATGATGAGCGACCGAGAAGTCTGGTTGAAGGCCATGGCAATCGTCGAAGTGCGTAGCAAGATATATGCCCCAAACATTGTAGATATCATACTCGAAGTGGTGGGCAATACCGCAAATCAAAGCGATTGGGCGCGCGTCGCTGCTGCCATCGACGCTATTAATGATACAGAGCCACAGTGAGCCGGCCCGGCATCAGCACTTTGGTATGTCTACCATATCGGTTTTATTAACTCGGATTAGGTATGTGCGGCTCCACGAGGAGAGATGGTAATGCCTGCAAAAACGACCCGCACGACATTTGCTGCGCTATGCGCTCTGGCGTGGATCGTAGCGTTCGCTGGCATCAGGTTTGCCAGTCTAGGCATTTGACCAGACAAAGGTCATCGCTCAACCGTCACGGGGTGAGGCCCTGTTGATGCGCTGACCGCGGCTACTTCGCGATCTCGTACCAGGTCCCGCCAGTCGAGCGCATCGTCGTGCCGGTCGGGACCTTCAGCTGCTTGGCCTTCACCGCGCCCAGCTTCACCAGCCCGTCGCCGTCGCGGTCCACCAGCACCTCGCCCGCGTCGAAGCCACGCCGCGGCGCTGCTGCTATCGGCGCGACGGGCGTTTTGATCGCATAGCCCTTGGCATCCATCGCGCAGGACTTACCGAGCGTCAGCTTCACGTTCGAAGCTTTCCCGCCATCGTGATAGCGGACAAAGGCAGTGCCGGCAGGCACGTCGATCACGCACTCGTCGATGTTGATGACGGCGTTCGGCCCCAGCGAGAACAGCGCTTGCTTGCCCGTCGATCGGAACGTGACGCGCTGGGCGGTCAGCGAGCCGGCACCCATGCCGTACTTCCCGTCGGTGCGCGTGCTGGTCTCGATATGGACCTCGGTCGGGTTGACGCTCTCGATGCTCGTCGCCTTCACCATCGCGTACCAGAGCCGGTAGCTCTTCTTGTTGCCGATCGACTGGACGCGGTCGAGCAGGACATTGCGCGCCTTGCCGTCGTACCCGCCATCCGTGCAGCCGGTCAGGATCACGTCGCGCAGGGTAATGCCGATGAACCCCCATTCCGCATCGATGCAATCACCCTGGCGATATTTGCTGCTCGCGATCGTCTTCCAGTCGCGGATCGTGGTGCGCTCGATCAGGAGATTGCTGCCGTGCTCGGCATAGATCCCAGCCGGGAAGATCGTGTTCACCTGCGGTTTGACGCCGCTGATCACGCTGTTGCGGATCGTGATGTTGGCGCTTTCCTTCTCCAGGTTCACGCCGCGCTGGTTGGCGCTGATCGTGGCATGGTCGATAACCGTACCCGACGGGTCGCCCTTGTTGTCGTCGAGCCAGCGATAGGAGCCAGCCGACGCATACGGCTTCTCGACGGACCCGATGCGGGCGTTGGGCTTGGGAATGACGTGCGATGCCGCGGCGAGAGGCGCCGACATCAGGACGAGCAGGAGCATGAGATAGCGGATCATATCAGTTCGCCATGCCGAGAGTGAGTGGAGTGTTGTCGCCGGCATTGAGCGCGGCGTTGCGGACGTTGGCCGTGGGCGCACGCTGCACGCTGGTGCCCGCCAGCTTCGCCTGCTTGATCTGGTGGGCCGCATACTGACCAGCCATGCCCATCGTTGGGTCCATACGGTATGACCCGTAATAGAAGCGCGAGACGGACGGCGCGGTGATGACCATCATGGTCGAGCACTCGGCCTCGTTCGGCATCAGCACCTCCACTGGGACAGGGAAGATGGAATCGGAGCCACCGGTGTTCGCATCGTAGAAGGCACCCTGAACCTTCACCGAACCCGCGTTCGCCACGTCCGTAATGGAGTGCTTATCTGCAGGGTATGAACCCGAGGCAGCCGTGTTCGTAGAGATGCGTGAAGGCGAGCCATCGGTAGCGTAGAGGTCTGCTGCGTAGGCGATTGCCCCACCCCCCGGCTGATTGTTCATCATGTAGAGCGGCTCGCGACGGTAAGGCTTCGGCCACATGATAGGTTGCCCAGTACCCGGATCGAGGTGGGAGCGGGGGTCGAGACCGTAGCCCTGAAGAGCTGTTACGATGGAGGCTGGGATGCGAGGATCGCCGGAGAATAGGAGCCAGTAGAGGTAGGACTGTGCGCGGTCGTAGGTAGCGTTGTAGGCGATCTTGCGTTTCTCGTAATCGGCACCCGCGAGGGCGAGCGCGATGCCGCTGTTAGGATGGTCTAACCCGAAGCGCATGTCCCCATTGTTCCAGTCCATCATGCCGAGGCTGGTAAGATCTGCCTTAAACACCGCGGGGTTGAACGTGAACGTGACCCCAGCTGCTGCCCCCGCGGCGAACGTGCGGGCCTCCTTTTCGAACGGCGCATAAAGATTGTAGTTGCGGGGAGGCTGCCCTGCGATGGCGAAAGGCGCCCTCCGTGCGGGGCTGGAGGAGGCGGTCAGGCGGGTTGCCATAGGCTGGATCCCCAACTCGAACTTGGAGTTATGCGGCAGGGCGAAGTCGGGAATCACCCCGTTGATCAGCCCAGAGTTTGGATCGCCAGGAATGACATAGGGGTCCACCGTGAGGGGCGTTCCACCGGCTGCGTTCTGAGGGGGGAGGTAGTTGGCGAGGAAGCCCCCGTTTTGCTCCGTGACCGCCCCGATCGTGACCGCCTCGCAGGCCGTCCGGTAGGTAACTCCCGACAGCCGCACGAGGTCGCCTGCGTAAGTACCCTCGACTTGGTTGGCGCAATTGATAGTCCGCCCGTCCTTCGTCTTTAGAGCGGTAATCGCGGTACCAACCTTCACTACGCTATCCAGGCCGCCACACATCACGATCTGGACGCCACCGCGACCCGGAAGAATGGAGGTGGAGGTGCCTGCAACGACGCCGGTTTTAGTGGGATCAAACAGCCTGCGAATAGGCCGCATGAGGTCCCGAGGGCTGAACGAAAGGTTGGCCTGCGACGAGGTATCCGCCCGGCCGATAGTAGCGTTGGCGACTGTGTAGAGATCCCGCATGAGACCTTTGATGTGCGCCGGGTTCTTGGCATCAATGTACTGAACCGCTGGGCACAAATGCCAGATGGTCTCGTCACTCTCGTCACCGAGCAAGACAACGTTGAGGCCTTGGCGCGCACCCTCGTAGGCTGCCTCAAGAGCGCCCACGCTCAAGCCCGGAATACCGATGTCCGCATTGAGCACCGTATCCCCGATGCCGTACTCCTGGATAAATGGGGACCCGTAGGTGACACACTCCATGTAGTCGTCCAGGGCTGCGCAAACCTCTAATTCCTCAGACTCCGTGAGGAAATCCCCGAAGATGTGAGCGCCGATCTGGCGGTTGGTGCTCGCTGCCGATCCGGTCACCGCGCCGATGCGGAGCTTGGGTTCCGAGAGGAGGGCAACGGAAGCGGTAGTGAAGGATGCGGTCTTGATCCCGTGATGCGAGACGCGCCCCGAGTTGGGACCATCGCGGTGGACCCCATGCCAGCCCCCTGCGCCATAGTCAGCAGAGGCGGTGGTGATGCTGCCCGCAGCGGAGTAGGACTGAAAGACGGCACCCCCGGAAGTCGCTTTGACGTTGACCGAGATGCCATTACCGGCGCTGTCTCGTGCGCCTCCATCGACCTCGGTGGCCTGGGCTGCGGTCTTGGTAAACAGAAGCCACGAATGGTTGTTCTGGCGCGCTGCGGTTAGGGCCGTAGGGCTTTCATAGTAGATGGTGCTCGCGCCAGTCGTGAAATACTGATCCTCAACAAACGTCGGGGCGCCCACGGCGGTGAGTTCCGAGAGACCCGTCTTGAGATTGATCTTGAAGGCGGCCTCCGGTCCGAGCAGGTGGATGATCGCCATCTTGCTCCAGGCAGAGCCAGCAGCCTTACAGCGACGCACGGCACGATCCAGGCGTCTCGCCCGGTTGACGTGCAGGGGGACACCCAGCGATGCGGCTGTTGCCATGTAAGCCGCGGTCTCTGGCTGATAAACAAAAGCCGTCAGGCCCGGCGAAGGGGTAGGGGTAGGTGTTGGGGTGACGCCGCCGGGAATGGGGTTGCCGATCGACGCGAGGACGCCCGCGGCCGCACCGACCATCACCACGCTGTAGGGCAGGAAGACCCGGCGCGTCGCGGTGCCGGAGCCGTGCCGAAGCACCACTTCGGTCAGCATTGTCGGATCGAGCGCGCCGCCCGCTGACAGCGCACCGGCCTCGGCAGGGTTGGTGGCCGCGGCGACGCCTGCGCGGACCGCGGCCGATGCAACGGTATCCTCAACCGTGAGGCGCGCGGGTCGGCGATCCGGAAACCGTGGGTCCCAGAGTAGAATGGTTTTCATCGACGATTTCCCGTATCAAGAGGGGCGAAGTTAGGATCTGAAATGAAGCGACGCGTGACGGTGCAGGGACGCCATGTTGAGGTGCAGATTGACGAGACCTCGCCGGGCGTATGGACGGCGAGCGCAGAGCATCGCGGCGAACTCCTGAAGACCACCGGCCCAGCGGCAAACCGCGCAGCTTCAGATTGGCGGGACGCGGCCAACGAGATCGAAGGCAGCCATTACCTGGGCCAAGCCTGAACCGCTAAGCCGCGGCGCGCATCACATAGGGCGAGGTCGGCGCGCGCGTCGCGGATTGAGCCCTCGGCGTCCGCGCTGTTCGAGCTACCGTCCGGCTGCCGGCGCACTGGCGTTGCCGTGCAGGGCTTGGTCGCCTCCGCTGGGACTGGCGGGATCACCGGCGAATAGTTCAGCGTCGAGCGCGTCGATCCCGCGCACGCGGTCAGCAGGCAGACAGGCAGCACGGCCAGCACCAGTTTGCGCATAGGTCCTCACGGTGTCAGTGGATCGAAGGATGATGGGTTCGCGATTCGCGAGGCGGTCGGCGAAGGTCGTCAGCGCCGTGGTTTGCTGGACGGCGAACCGCTTCTCCGCAGCTGCGCGCAGCTGCTCGGCCTTCGCGATCTCGGCCGTCCATGCCGCCCGTTCGGACTTGAGCGTCGCGGTACGATCGGCGAGCGTTTCGCGGGTGAAGTGCAGCGCGGCCAGTAGTCCGATCATCGGCACAGCCCACCAGAAGCGCCGCAGCAGGGCGAAGCCTGCCGCCCAAGTCATGCTTCGTTCGAAGATGAGGGGACGCCCGCGGTCGAGGTCATCAGGCGGGGCTTCCCGATGACGGCCCGCCCGATCGGCCAGCGACGGGCGATGCAACGCGACTTCTCCAGCCGCATGATGCTGACCCGGTCGCCCTGATTGCCGCCCAAGACATGGTAGCTGGTCTTATCCTCGCCGACATAGAAGCCGACGTGACCGCCACCCGGCCGCTCGAACACGAGGACTGCCCCAGGCGCGATGCGCTCGGCCGCGATGTTTGCGCCCCACGTCGCCCAGGCCTTCGCGCGGACCGAGATGGGCGCAGCCGGAATGCCGTCCTCGGCGAGGCAGTGGGCGACGAACAGCCCGCACCACGGGACGCTGTCGGCGTTGTAAAGCATGCCCAGCACCTTCGTGCCGAGCTTCTTCGCCCACGCCATGATGGTCGGGCTATTCGCGGCGCCCGGCGCCTCGCGAGTACCAAGAAGCGACCGGGCATGGCGAAGCCACGCCGGCTCTGATGCCGTGGTCATGATTATTTCCCTCGATGCGTGGTGACCGGACTTTTCGGCTGCAATCGATTCCACAAAACTGTCGCCGCAAATATACATCGGAAATGGGCGCGCTTTATTTCTTCGAGCCTATCCCAAGTTATTTTGCTGTAACTTTAAGCTGTTACGCAGCCCCGCGCCTGTGTCGCCCTCGCGGCACCTGCGACCAATCTTAAGCTTTTGATTGGAACCTAGGGACGGTCAGATTGCCGGTTTTATCAGCATTTTTCTGACGATCTGACCGCCCACTTTTCTACAACGGCTGCGCAGCTTTTGGCCGGATCGGTCGTTATCGACGCGCTGGATGACCTCCATCGTGATCCGGCCGGCCCGCCTCGAACCCCTCCCGGTTTGGCGGGCCGTTATATTTGCGATCCAGCGTTGAGCGTGAACGGTCACTGCCTGCCATAATTATAGGTAAACCAAGATTCCCCTTTCGGGACTCGGGTTAACTACGCACCCTTGTAAAGGTCAGTGTATCTTACAAAGTTCGTTACAGAGCGTGCTGGACCAAGCCAGTGAGCGCTCAACATCCCGCCCGCGGCATCTGAGGTGTCACACGGGGCGGGCGGGATGTTTTACTGTTATTTAAGGGTGCCATTTTATCGCCGCAGATGAGGTCTTCGTCTCCAGACCGAGCACCCTCAGCGCCCCGCCTGTTTCAGTCACACGGACATGCGGGGCGCCTCCCGGCCTCGACGGTTACGGTGAGAGCGGTGTCTGAAGCCACTACCGCCTCTGATGCCGTGGTGATAATTTTTCCTTCGATGTGAAGCTATTGGCCGGATCGGTCGTTATCGACGCGCCAGGCTAACCCTAATCGCCCGTGCCGGCCCGCCAGAACCCCTCCCGGTTGGGCGGGCCGTTACCCCTGCTTATCGATCTCGCGCAGCGTGGCGGTCATGTCAGCAGGCACGACAGGCTTACCGGGCATGGCAGCCTCGAGCGCGTCGATGGCGCTCTGCCCACGGCGTTTGAAGAAGGTGATGATGCCCGTCCCGATCGCGCCGAGTGCCCCCCCGGTGCCCAGCGCGGCGAACAGATTGACCTGCTGCTCGGCAATCCAGACCGCGGTGACGAGCATCGCGATCCCCGTCACGATCGCGTCAAGCACCCAGCGCTTCGGGCCGGGGGTGTCCAGCGTGATGAACAGCCGCACCATGAGGCACGCGAGAAGCCCGACGATCATCGACCCGGCCGGAAAACTGTACCCCAGGAATGACCAGATAACCGGTACCGATACGCCCGGTACCGCAGCGATAGCCCCCTCTCGCATTACCGCAGCCCGACGGCAGCGGTCGCCATCAGCAGGCTCACGACGAGAATCGCGATCGGGCGCCGAAGCTGCGGCCACCGGGACCACATGTCGACGGGCAGGGGGGCCTTGCGCAGCTGGAACTCGAGCATTGGTTCGGCGAGAATATGCAGCGCCATCCATGTGAAGCCGAAGCCGACCGACACGGGATCCAACCAGCGCTTGAGCTCGGCGACGCGCTCGATCGTCTCGGCATCGCCCGAGCTCCACGACCAGAGGCTGATCGCCTCCGCGCCGCCCCGTGTCGCGACCGCGCAGCCGGCGAGGAAGACGATGATCCGATAGAGCGACACGGGGTCGGTCGGATGATCGAACGCGCGGCATGCCCATATCCGGCGCGCCTGCTTGCCCGCCATCATCAGCCCGAGGCACATGGCTGCGGTCATCACGAACAGGTTCCAGGCGAGCAGGCCCGGATTGTCCGCAAGCGATGGCGGCGCGAGCGCGGCCGTCGACCGCATCGCCTCACCGATATAGTTGCTCGTGGCTGTCGCGTTCATGCGTCATCCCTTTCCGCGGCCGCTAGGGTCGCGATGGTGCGTGGATTCTGAAGGAGATGGAGCGCTTACCAAGTGGCGAGCGGAGTGCGCTTCCACACGTTGTCGGCCACGCAAACGTAAAGAAAGTCCGCATCGCGTGAGACTTCCCACTGCTCGCCCGGCGACGTTGCGGTTGCGGGTGGCGTACCGAACCAACGCTGGTTCTTGGTGAACAGAAATTTGCCATCGGGCCGCCAGATCACATCGTCTGCCGGCGCCTGGTTACCGGCGTTGACGTTCGTAACCCGCGAGAACAGCACGGCACCGGCTAGGTCGCTGCGGATGATCGAGCCGGCTTTACCACGCGTACGGTAGGTATTGCCCGTTGCGTCGGCTTCCGCACAGAACGCCAGAAACGGCGATCCCGATGCAGCCGTCGCCCCGAGGTTCGAACCGTAGCCAGCCGTATCACCGCTACCGAACTCGACCCCGTTGGACTTCATGCCCCGGACAGTGACCGCAGCGTTGGACTGCGCGGCGCTCAAGGAGCCATTGCCGAAAAAAGCTTGGTCTCGGTTGTAGACCTGACCCGCTGCGCCGAAGAACGACCAATTGGTCGCTGCGCCCCCGCTTGCTTCTGAATATACGCCGTGGTTGTTCAGCACGGTGCCGACGGAAATCGTGCTTATGAAGTTGCCGGCGCGGCCGCTGGTGATGGTCGAGCCAGTGGAGTCCGCGACAATCTCGCCCTGTACGCCGACCGACAGATCAATGAGCGCGCTGGCGGGCGTTCCAGTGCCTTGAAAGCCGGCGCGCCCGCGCGCGCCAACCTGCGATGCGATCCGGCCGAACTGGCGATACCCGGCCTGATCGACGGTGACGGACCAACCATAGGTGCCGACGAGCTCGCCGCTCATATATTTGCCGGCAGGAACGTCGCCACCGTAATTTACGGCACTGATCGACCAGCTGCGATTTGCCGCATCATCGGGGCATTTGTTGAACGTCTCGACGAGGATCGTATCGTTGTTCGTGTACGGGAATGAGCCGGTGCCAGGCCAATATGAGGTGATGCGCAGCGTGTTGGTCGTGCTGCCCTGGTTCACGACGTTCAGCAGAGCTTGAGGCGTGATAGGATTGACGTCGTCCGTGATGCCCACCCGGCTACCGCTGGTCGCGAATCCAACCCCGCCGGTCAGCTTGGCATACCCGCCCAGCGTTACAGGAGTGATCGACCGCGAAATTTCGACCGAGCCGCCTGATGTCCGGCGATATGAGACGATGCTACCTGCGCCGTCATCCGTCGAGAATGACTGGTTGACCGCGCTGGCGGCTTCGCCAGCGGCGCGCGTTGGGAAATAGCGCGACGCTGACACGGATGTTGCCGCAGCGAGCTGGGCGGTCTGCGCTGCTGACATCGCCGAAGCGGCGTTGTTTCCCGTCTCGGTCACGACGCCTGCCACCTGGTCGATCAACGGTGCGAGAAGCTCGCTGCCGCTGACCTGTACTAAAGCACGGCCGTCCACCGCGGTAACGATTGCATCGGCCATTATCGGGTAACTCCTGGGGAAATAGTGAAGGGGCCCTCGACCCAGCGGCGCTTGCCGATCGGGGAGATTGTGAGGTGCAGATCCCACGCGAGGGGAACGCGATCGCCTGGCTCCAGGCCATTGTCCGGAAATGGCAGCAGTTGCTCGATCGTCGTTTCGTTGATCCGGATCTGAAGCGTCGACGTTGGCAGGCCGCCGGAGCTCAGCGTCACGACTACCGATAGTCCTTCCGCCTGCGGCTGGGCCGTCGAGAGATCGATCAGCGGCGCGCCAGGCTGATCGCGGTAAAGACGAACCTGCGCCGCGAGCCCCGCGGTCGACAGATCGTAGCCGGGGAAGTCGATGCGGTAGACGAACGGCGTCCCCCGCTGCACCGTCAGTGGCAGCGTTCCAGGTATCATCGGGTATCTCCGCAGATCAGGTGTTGAGGCGCGCGATGCGGCAGGGAATCGAGAAGCTGGCCCCGATCGCGAGAAGCGGGGCGGTCATGCCGATCGAAAGCGAGGTGGCTGAGACGGCAACGACGTCATGCACCGCGTATCCGGCCACGGCAGAGGACGGCAGGGCGATCAGCGGGTCACCAGCGATCACGCCCCAGCTGGCCGGGATTGTCACAACGATGCGGCGCGTGCCGGCGCTGATCGCCACGGTGGCCGTCTGTGCGAGCGTAACGTTGCCCAGGATCGCCGAGGCGTTCTTGCCGTTGAGCGAGGCCAGCCATTGCGTCTTCGTGCCGCCATAGCCGAGCTCGCGCGCGATCTCGTATGCGGAGAGACCGGCCGTGCCGATCAGCGACGCCAGCCAAGCGGTCAGCGTGCCCCCGTATCCTTGCTGCCCGGCAAGCTGATAGGCGGACAGGCCGTCGAGGCCGTTCGTCCCGTTCGTCCCGTCAATGCCATCCTTGCCCGCCTTTCCGCGCAAGGCCTCGTTCTGGGTCGGATCGCTGACCAACAGGGTACTGAACGGCTGACCCATCGGCATCACGCCGCGCGACAGGAGAACCAGTAGGGGCTCGTCATAGGCGGGTGGCACAAGCGACGCGTGCAGCTTCATCATCCCCGAGCCGGGGTACGAGAACCGAAGGTATATGCGCTGGATGCGCGGCGTGGTCTCTTTCATGCGTCGGTCTGCGTCGGGATCTTGTTGTGGCTCAGCATGCGCTGGCCGCGATCGCCGACGAGCGCATAGGTGTGCGCCTCGGCGACGGTCAGCGCGACGACCTTGCCGCGACCGGCCGGGGTGCCGAGCACGTCCGAGCGTGCCCAGCCTTCCGCCGTCCACCACAGGTGCGAAGGCGACGACTGCGGCTTGCCTGCGACCTGATATAGATCGCTCTCGAAGACGCGCGTGAAGGTGACGAGGTAGGCGCCCCATGTCGACGAGCCTGCCTCGGATTCGCGCTGCGCCCATACCCAGTGCCCGGCTTCGATGTCGCCGGCCGCGATCGTCTCGCCCGGCCCGGTACGCTCGGCGTTCGCGAGCAGGATACGCGACGTGATGATCGGGCAGCCGCTGCCGCCGCCACCGCCGCCATCGCCGCCCGGGGGCGTGGGGGTCGCAGGAAACACGCCGCCTTCGGAGGTCGAGACGAACCGGATCTGGACATAGGCAGGTGAAGCGATCTCTACGGTCGCTGGCTCTGCCACGGCCAGGTAGGCCCCCGCCGCCAGATCGTAGAGCAGGACATAGGCCATGCCCGACGCGAGCCCGTCGAGCGTGGCCGCCGGGAAGGCGATTACCCGGCCATCGTCGAGCGTCCCGGTGAACGCTTCCACCATGATGCTGTCGTCATCGCTGGTCACCGGATAGGCGACCGTTTGGGCGCGGAGCGTGAAGGATGCCCGCGTGTTCCGGTCGTCGGCGACCGCCTGATCCAAGTCGGCCGGATCGGTCAGCGATGGAGTGGGCGGCGCAATCCCCGTCATGCCCAATGCAAACGCGTGCTTTTCAAGAGTCTCGCTGGCGAGCGTCAGTTCGACGGCACCGGTCGCAACATTGAGCTTCCGGTTGAGGATCACGGCGAGCTGACCGTCGAGACCTTGATCGGGCAGTGTCAGGGTGATGGCATCGCCGGGGCGATAGTACCACATCCGCGGCTTACACGGGATGACGATCGGGCCGAACTCACGGGCATTGACGATGTCGTATGCCGCAAGCTGCGCGGCCTGATCAACGTCTTGGCACAAGGCGTATTCGACCTCCTTTGTCCGCTGCCCCTTGTCCTGCTCAACATAGGCAGCGACGCGAATGACGTTCGCCGGCACGATCTCCCATTTGTTCGCCTCGGACCGGTAGCGCGGAACGATGCCGTTTATGCGCTCCCGCCGGGATAGCATGGCGGGGATGCTGATGCGGCCATCCGCCAGATCGTTAGCGGTCAGGTTGCCGATCGAGACGCGTGGCGCAGAGACCTTGCACGAGAGCTTGGCACCGACGTGGATCGGCTCGCCTCCACCCGCCTGACACATCTGCTTCAGGTTGTTCCACTTGGCACCGTCGCCGACATCGTAGGTCACCCCGCCGATCGTCCAGCCATTCGCGTCTGCAACGTTGGCGGCCGCAACATAGGCCGCGATATCGATCCCGCGCCTTGGCAAACCGACGCCGATTACCAGCTTGCCATTCTGCCGGCGTCCGATCGCGTACGTAAGAGCGTGGCACCATGGATTGTTGGCGGCCCCACCGCCGACATAGGTGGCCTCATCACCGAACCGGCAGGGACCGTCCCCGCCCGGATAGGTGCTGTCCTGACGCGCGTCATAGACACGCACGCCGTTCAACACGGCGCCGAATTTTGGCGTGCCCGCGCTGTAGACCTTGCCGTCCTTGTCGTACTTCAGCGTTAGGATGCTGGCTGCATAGCCAGACAGCTTCGACGACGGCCCCCACTTCGGGAAACCGGGGAACGGCGGGGTTAGCGCTGCGGCTTCGGGCGCTTGACCCAGCTGCGTCGAGAGCCACATCCAGCCGGCGTAATATCCGGTTGCACCTGCACCCGCGAAGTTGACCGGAGCGTCATCAGCCTGGAAGGACTCGAATCCCTGAATCGGACCCGCACCGCCATAGACAATCACGATTGAGCGATAGATGCGCTTCGAGCCATAGGCGTCGATGTGGCGGATCACCCCAGCCGTGTATGTGCGTCCAATCGGGTAAGGGATGCCCGCGTCGCTTTCCAGCTTCCATTCCGTTTGGTCGCCGGCGTTCGTCGTCTTCGGCGCCTTTGCCGTCATCGAGCCGATCGCCGCCAAACCACTGCCGACGGCCGTGATCGTAGCAACTGAGATCCCGCCGACCGATAGCGTGCCGGCAAGGCCACCCAGCGCAAGCGCGCCGACACCGGTATAGATCAGCCCGGCTGCGGCAACGATCGTGCCGATCTTGATCAGCGCCTTGCTCATAGCCGCCACGCACCGACATAGGCGTTCGGCTGGAAGTAGACCGGCACGTCGACACCTTCGGCCCAGCAGAAGATCCGGCCGTTTCCGACCACGATGCCGATGGCCTCAAACACGTCGCCCTCGACCGCGACCAGGTCGCCGACCCACGCCATCGCGGGGGTGATGCGCGGGAGCATGGCGTCGAGAGCGCTCGCAAGCGTCTCATGCCCGAAGTTGCGCATCGCTGTCCGGGCTGACACGGCGCTGCGATAGGCCGGCAGGGCTTTCGGACGATGGCCGAGCGCACGCATTTGCCGATAGGCCAGCCGAGCGCAGTCGAACCGGCCCCAGGCGAAGGCTTTGCCTGTATAGACTGCGAGCGTGGCCTCGGTCGCGGCGCGGCGTTCCTCAAGGACCATCAGTAGCCGATCCCAGTCTGCGCCTTGTCGGCACCCCAATAGTCTCTCTTCGCGACATCGGTGACGTTCGCCATGCCCGTCTCACCTGGCCATGTTTCGAGATGGAAGGCGTTCGACAGCCGCGCGCCTTCGTTGTCGGCGAAGAATCGTTCGGATGCCGACACGAACTCCATGTCGAGCGTGCGCCCCCCGCGTTCCTCGTTCAGCGTGGTGGTGTCGAGCTCACCGTCGAAGACGAGGTCCGGCTCATCGATCAGTTGCCCAGTCAACGAGTCGACCGCACCGAAATGGAAGGTGAGGGCCGCACCCTGAAAGTCCGGCGACGATAGCTGCACGGCTGCCGAGGTGCTGGCTGGCAACAAAGTAAGCTGGCCGGCTGGAGCCTCATCACCAATGCCATCGGCGAAGTCTTCCACCGACTGGATCGAACCGAAGCGGTCGTCACGAGACACGAACCGCTGCCCGTTCCAGTCCAGCCAGCCACCATCGCAGATCGCCAGTTCATACCCCGGCAGCGAGGCACGCACGAGACCAACGATCATGACCTGGCGCTGAGACAGCGCAGCCTGAAGGGCGGGCGTCATGCGTATTCCTCGATATCGAACGACAGGGCGATGTTATGGGCAAGGCTCATCTCCCAGCCGATCTCGTCGCCCTTGATGAAGCCCTCAATCATCGGCCTGCTGAACTCCGCCGAGCCCCCGTCGATCGTCGGCGCCCGCAGCATCGGTGTGACCTGCACCGTGGCCTTGCCAGCGCCGTCGGCGATCGTCGGAAGGTCAACGGAATAGAGATAGCGGCCTTCCGGTTGCCGCACAGAAAAGGGCTGGCCTTCCCGGACCGCATAGTTCGGGGTGAGGTTGCGCAGCTTGAGCAACTTGCCGCCTTGATCCGATCCGTCGACAACCGGGTGGCCGCACGGACGAGGGCGGAACGAGAGCAGTGGATATTCCATGCGAACTCCTTCCGTCTTGCCGCGCTTTAGGCGTTGCACGAAAATCCGGCCGTCTTTCTCGCTGCCGAGAGGTGGAAGGCTGACCGACAAGCGGTGACGGTTCCCCATGCGATCAAGGCGCTGCACGCGACCGCCCAGCAACGGCACGAGGAAACCGCCAAAATCGACGAGGTATGCGGTTGCGCCGTTCGGTGCCGGCCATTCGGGAAGGTCGATCACGCGCCGCCCAACTGTCGGTTTTGGCGGCGCGCCATGTTCGACTGGGCAAGCGATGCGCCACTGAGCGCGCCGCGTTCAGCCATGGGCTGCGCGACTGACGCGGCTCGCCCATCGACCACGGCATTGAAGTAGGGCGATGGAGTGATGGTGACGTTAGATGATGGCCCGGCACCCCGCCCGCCGTTGGGAATGACCGTCCCGCTGACGCCGGGCGCGAACAGTTCCGGCCCCTTTTCGCCGACGACATACCAACTGCTCGGCTCGATCCCGCCGCCCTTCGCCCTGCCGCCTCCGAACGTCGAGGACAGCAGCGAACCTATCGAGCCGATAAAGCCGCCGGACCGGTTGCCAGCCGCGTCAGCGGAGCCGAATAAGCTATTCGCCAGCGGCTTGATGACTGCCTGCTGGATCGCGATGTCGAGAAGCGAGGCGATGATGCGCTTGCCCATATCGGCAAAAGCGCTGGCGAGAGAATGCGCGCCGAGGATTGCGTCGGACAACTGGCTGTTCAGGTCCTTCAGCGCGGAAACGCCGATGCTCTCGACCTGTTCGTTCATCGCCGCGGCCGATACGTTCAGCGACCGCATATAGCCTTGAGCCGGTCCTTCGTTGTTGCGCCGGATCGCGTCGGCACGCTGATCGTATTCACCTGCCAGCGCCGCCTTGCGCTTGTCGGCATTAGCCCATTCGACCGTCGTCGTGTTCTTCGTTGCAAGGAGGTGGTCGAGATCCGCAACTTCCTGCCGACGTTGCAATTCGAGCAGTCGCAATTCCGCATCACGGCGCCCCGCGACGCTATCGGCCATGTCGGCCTGCGCGCGAACGAGGTCCTGCTCGGCATCGTTGCGCGCCTTGGCGAGATCATAGCTTTCCTGCGCCATGGCATTCGACAGCGTCTGTTCGGCGATGGCGCGGCGGGTGAACAGTTCCTTATCCTTTTCCGCGAGCAACGCGGCACGCTGGGCGGCATTCAGCCCTTCGTTGGTGGCGTTCTGACGGATCATGGACGCGCGATCCTCGGCCAGCTGCGCCATCTCCGCGGCATAGCGGGCGCGGGCGCTGCCGGTCAGATCGGCCTGCGCGTTCAGCTGCTCGACCCGGCTGCGGCCGATTTCGTCCTGAAACTGCGCTTCGTTGCGCGCGGCTTCCTTGGCGCGGTCGGCCACCGACTTCCCGCCGGACTTCGTCTTCGCCTTGGAATCGGCGTCGAAGTTCATGTCGACCTTGGGGCCGCTGCCCGACCCGGCATTCTTGATGGCCTTGTCGATCGTGTCGAACGCCCCGAGAGCGGACTGAAGGTTCTGCGCCGCAGCTTGGTAATCGACCGCGGTCTCCATGCGGTTGCGCTGGAACAGCGACGTGATTCCTGTGATCAGGCCGGCGCCACCCACGCTCGCTCGCATGCGGACATTGGCAGCCTTCGCAGCTTCGAGGTCGGCGCGCGCGGCCGCGACAGCCGACACGGCCTGCGCACGATTGGCTTGCGCCGCCTTCAGCGCTTCCTCACGCTGTTTGCCGGTCGCGTTCGCCAGTTCCATGGCGATGCCGGCGCCCCTGGCCTGAATGTCGTTCACCTGCGACTGGGCAGCCCGCAGTGTGTCCGAGACCGTTGCCGTGCGAAACATGAGCGGCAGGAGGATTGTCAGGGCCGTGACCGCGAGACCAATTGGCCCGGCGAAACCCAGCATTGCCGTGCCCAGCCGTCCTATAACTGTCGCAACGCCGGCTTGGATCGCGAGTTGACCAAGCAAACGGATGAGCACGCCAACGGGATTGATCAGGGCCGAGAATCCAAGAGCCAACGGTCCCAGACGCAGGAGCAGCAAAGGAAGAGCGATCTTGCCAATCGTGAACGCCGCAACAATCAACGGACCCGTCGCGGCAGCCAGCGCGCCCACAGCAACACCGAGCTTGAAAAACCATGGTGGCGACGCGGCGACCGTGTTCAGCGTCGCGCCGATCGCATTCTTGACCGCTGTATAGGCCTGAATGATCCCGGCGCCGCCGATAGCGATCTTCAGGCGCTCCCACCCCGCCGCGGCACGTTGCGTCGCTGCAGCCTCGCCATCGAGTAGGACGTCGATCTTTTGCTGAGCAGTCGCCTTATCGATCTGCTCTTGCACATCCGCGATGCCCTTCGCGCCCGCCTGCATCAGCCCGATCGCCACGCGCATGCCATCGGTGCCGAACATCTTCGTCAGCGCCGTCTGTCGGCTCTTGTCATTGAGGCCTGACAGCTTCGTGTTGAGAATCTCGGCAACCTCGCTCAGCGATTTGGCGTGCTTTTCGCTATCGAAAAAATTGATGCCTAAGGTGTTCATGGCTTCAGCCGCGTCCTTGGACTGCGGCACAAGGGACAGAAGGAAGGTCTTGAATGACGTGCCCGCGTCAGAGCCACCCGTCATAAGAGGGATGACTGCGGCGAGGGCAGTATTCATGTCGTTGAACTGGTAACCGAGACCGCCAGCAATGCCGCCGACCTGGCCGATCGCCGCTTTGTAATCATCGAAGGACAGCTTGGATGAGTCGAGCGCGCCACTGACCTTGTCGACCACGGTCGGTAGCTGCCCGGTCGACATATGGAATTGCTCGAGGATGTCGGTCGTGGCATCGGCCGCGACGCCAAGTTCGGACTGACCAACGACAGAAAGCTTCAGCGCACTGACAAGCCCTCCGCTGAGTATTTCCGACGCGTCCATGCCGTTCTTCGCGAGGGATTCGATCGCACCGGCTGCTTCGATCGCACTTTTCCCGAACGTCGGCCCGAGGCTCAACGCAGCGGCGCTGAGTTTCTCGAGCGCGTCCGGGCTCACGCCAACCATCGCTGCATGGACGTTATTCATCGCGGCTTCGAAGTCGGATGCCGTATCCTTTGAGGCATGACCGAGGCCAGCAAGTGGAAGCGTCAGGCCGACCGTCAGAGCAATGCCGGCATTGCGCACGGAACGCCCCATCTCGGCTAAGCCGTCAGCGATACGGATCGCGGCTTCGTTGACCTTGTGGGCAGCGCGATCCATCGCCCCACCCATGGTGTCAGCGCTACGGTCGAACTCCTGGCCGGTCTTCTTTACGTCGGCGCGGTTCGTAGCCATGGCAGCTTTGAACGCCTCGTCCTTTACGGACATGCCAATTACCAGCGAAGCTAGAAGCTGCTGCATGGCGTTCTCCCACGGCAAAAGGGCGACCGTTGCGGGCCGCCTGTGAAGTGCATAAATTTCGAACGCTGAAAGGTGCTAGCAGCACCGCCGAAACATCATCGGCTCGTGGGACGCTACAACCGTATTAACGGACTGGCTTAAACGGCCCAGGGTCTTCGAACTTAACACCGGGATTGTTCTTCCTCAGCACCGAGATATGCTCGATAAGGCATTGGTGCCGGACCCATAGATAACGGTTTGGATCGTTGCCCCACTCTAGCGAAAACGCTTTGCCATCGAAGTACGCGAACGGGATGGCCCCGACATACCCGCCAAAAGAGTTTTTCGCATTCACTTTTCCACAAGCGATTTGGTGGCCCTCGAAATACTCCACTTCCGAGAACTTCGCGCTATCCGGATCCTTCAGCTGCCCTCGGACGACATCCTCAACTCGTCGTTCGAAGGCATTTGAACATCCCGCGAGCGAGACTAGCAAACCCGCAACCCATACCTTCAACGCGATTCCCCCGCCGTGCGCTACAAGCCTATCCGGGTTATCTTCATCGGTACACCCGAGCTTTTCAGGCTCTCGAATACCGCGAGGGCTTCCATTCCCGTCTGAGACTGCTGCGGCTTCGCCGCGGTCTTCGACTGAGCTAGGTAGCGCTTAAACGGCTTCAGCTTGTCCTCTCGTGCGAAGCGCTCGGATTGCCATGCTCCGTACAACGCTCGCTCATACGCCGACTTCTCTGCCTTCAGCCGCCCACGCATTGCGGCTGCAAACATGCCGGGAGTGCCCAACCAGAAAGCGATAGGGTCTAAGCCGGCTTCTGCCCACTCTTCCTGGCGGGCGTTCCAGTCCGCGCGCGCCCGCGGGTCGCTGGCTTTCCCGATCCGGCTTGGTCGCCAGCCCCCATATCACGGCTGGCGAATATCGCCTTGCCAATGACTTCGCCAAATGCAGCTTGGCCGAGACCGTCGATCAGGTCGCTGACATCGTCGAGCTGCAACTCGGGATGGTGGCGGCGCAATCCATGCCAGGCAAGATCCCGAAGAACGGACAGACGAAGCCCGCGCGTCGCGGCGAGAACTTCGGCAGGGTATAGTTCCGGGTTCACGGCGACATGGGGCGCAACGTTCGGCATGGCATCGGTGACGACGGCGAAGAAGCCCATGTCGAACTGCTCTTCGATCGCACACTGCGCGGCATTGCCGAGGAAGAGCGTGTAACGCTCCCCCTCGACGTCAAAGGTGACCTCGCCCTGCATTATGCGCCACCGGTTGCGGCAGCTTCCTCGGCAGCGCCGGTGAAGCGCACATTGACCGTCTGGGTCATGCGGTCACCGATCGGAACGGCACGTCCGCGGCTCTTCACGAGCATGAATCCGTCGATCTGCCATGCGGGCTCGCCAGCCTCGTCAGGCAAGATCGCCCGGTAGGCGCGGACGGTGCCTGCATCGTGAGCTTCGCGGAGCAGAACGTCGGTATCGCTGCCCGGAATGTAATTGAGCATGAGCGACCCATCGCCCGGCTCGATCAGACCGAGCTTGTATTCCTTGCGCCGGCGCGGCGACTTGAAGTGGGTGACATCCACGTCGTCCGCCGTCTCCTCCGCGAACGGGATCTCGGTGACCTCATCCAATTCGACCAGCGTCCCGGCCGCATTGGCGAGCCAGAACTCAGTACCCCAGCCAATGCGAGCTTCGCTGTTACCGTTTGCGTCCATGATGATCGCTCCTCTTGATCAAGCGTCGTGTGTGAAGGTGATGTCGATCGACGTGCGATGGAGTTCGCCGCGGATAACCTCGACGCTGCACCGCGCATCGGCACAGACTGCCGGTAAGATTGCCGCCGCCATCCGCCTCTTGTCGCAGGGAGGGAAGGCATGAGCGAGCAGGGGAAAAAGGCGCGCGTCACAGCCGCGGTCGCGGGATGGTTCTTCGGCTATGCGCTGTCTGGTGCCATCGGTGTTCCGTTCTGGCGGGACCAGCCGGTTGGCGACGGGTTCGACATTTCGCTGACCTGTGCGGTGATGATCTATCTGCTGATCGGCGCCGTCGCGCGGCCATATCGCGTCACCAAGATCGTCGTTGATCGCGCGGGTATTACCGTCGTGGAGCAACCCGCATGACCTCCGCATCGCGCAGCAAGGGGGAGGATGTGGCGGCAGTCGCTGCTGGACTGACCAAGGCGCAGGCCGAATTCCTCGCCGCCGTTTGCGACGCTCGGAAGCTGGGGCTTGCCGACCGCGCCGCGGACAAGGTGCGGCAATCGCTGCGCAGGGCGGGCCTTGTTCACGTCGTCCAGAATCCTCGCCGCTGGGTCGCGAAACCGCTTGGCCTCGCCGTCCGCGCCCACCTCACAGATCAGGAAGGACAGAACCGATGAGCGCCGCACCATATTGGCCGCGCATGCTCAAGCGCGCGAACGCCGCGAAGTATTGCGAGCTCACCCCTCAGCAGTTCGATGCCGAGGTGTTCGCTGGCCGGCTGCCGGGATCGGTCGCCATGGCGGGCGGGCCGCGGTGGGACCGCGCAGCGCTGGACGTCAGCCTCGATGAGATGTCGGGTGCAGGAGCCGACTGGCGCAAGGATCAGCCGGGGCTGCGCAGTGCCGCATGATCTTCCCAAATATGTGAAGCGGGTTCGGTCGAAGGGTCGTGAGTACCTGTATTTCGACACCGGGAAGGTGGTCGACGGCAAGCGGCTGATGACGCGGCTGCCGCCGCTCCGGTCGATGGAGTTCGGTGGCAGCTACGCGGCATTGATGGGACACCGCAATCGCAAGGCCAAGGCGGTCTTGCTGACCGTTCCGTTGCTGGTCGATCAGTACCAACGCGGCGCCGCCTATGGCGCGCTCGCGGCATCCTCGCGCAAGCTGTACGACATCTACCTTCGTCGCCTGGAAAAAGACCTGCCTACCGCGCCGGTCACGGCGATCACCCGGGGCGACATCAGGATCCTGCTCGACAAAATGTCTGCGACTCCCGGCGCGGCGAACGCATTTCTACGCACATGCGGCGCCTTGTTCGCTTGGGCGATCGAGCGCGAGCATATCACGAAGAACCCGGTCGAGGGCATCAAGCTCTTGCCTGGCGGGGAGCATGAACCCTGGCCGCAGCCCGTGCTCCGCGCCGCGCTGGCGGCCGATGATGCGACCGTCCGGCTCTTGGTCCACCTGCTCTACTATACCGCGCAGCGGCTGGGCGACGTGCTTAAGATGACATGGGAGGATATCGTCGATGATCGGGTGTCGGTGTATCAGGACAAGACGAAGAAGAAGCTCAGCATTCCGCTGCATAGCGCGCTCCGGGCCGCTCTCACCGAGAAGCCGCGATCGGCAGGCCTGATCTGCCGCACACCTCGCGGCGCTCCGTTGCGCGACGATAATGCGCGCAAGATGCTCAAGGCGTTCTCCGAAGCCGCCGGCGCGCCAGGTGTCCCGCACGGCCTGCGAAAGAACGCTGTCATCGCACTGCTCGAGGCTGGCTGTTCAGCTGCCGAGACCGCGGCCGTGAGCGGGCAATCGCTGCTGATGGTCGATCACTACGCCAAGCAACGCAATCAATCGACGCTCGCCGATGCCGCTCTGGCGCGGTGGGAGATCAAACCGTAAACCTACAAACAGTGGAAAACTTCGCTCGCGACTCGCGCAATTCCGCCATCTCGGGTTAAATGTAAATTAACCCGACATGGCAGCATCCGTCTGCAAGCTCGACCCGCACGGGGGAACAATCCGAGCCGACGCCGCGATGACGAACGCCTTGCTACCACCGGCCTGGGGTTGCCTCCGCACCCGCAAACGCCCAGCCTCACGTCGATGCGGTTCATGACCAAGGGTGACTGCTATTCCGAGGAACGAACATGCCTGCAGACGATGACCGCCTGGACGGGTTTCTTTCGGCATCGCCACTGGATGACGCGCGCACCTTGCCGGGGCGGGCGAGGAGCAATCGCATGCTGCTCGCCGTCGCGGGCGTCGGCGTGGTCATGTTCGGGATCGTGGTCGGCATCGCGATGCTGATCGCCTCGCGGCCTTCAGAGGTCGAGATGATGCCATCATCATGCGGCGCGATGCCCCGCCAGAGCCCGGTCATCGCGGCGAGCACTATGCCCCGCGACCCGCCCGCAAGACGCGCGGTTGAGCTTGCCGTGCCCGAATCGGTCGACGGTCCGACCGCCATCGCCCAGGTGGCAGAGAACCCGGTCGCCCCCCCCAGCGACCCGCGTGTGATCGCTCCGAAACGCCCCGCGCGTTCCAGCGATCGCGCGGCCAGGTATCCGAGGCGGCACGCCGACCCGCACCGTCAACAGGCTGCCATCGAGCCCTATCGAAACGGGATGCCCGCGGTTCATCTGGAGGGCGAGGCACTGCGCCTTGCGCTGATCGAAGATGCCAAGATCACGCAGCGCGCGAATGCGGCGGCGCTGTCATCCACGCTCGACCCGCCCGCCAATAGCCGCCGGGCACGTCAACGATCACGCCAAAGCGTCGACACGCACTAACTGGAATTAGTATCGGTTCGACGCTTCGCGCTTCAGGTGGCGCTGCAAAACGTACAATGTTGCGCCGCAACATGTGGTGGTCGAGTATGCTGGAAACGATACTGCTGATAGTCGAACTGGTCTGGGGCATCTCCGCGCTTGCGGCCGTGATC
>Ga0308164_10001835_pt1 | contig 22910 bp, 21 predicted proteins | sample PhyTR2_FD_201031 | JGI IMG/M metagenome (GOLD analysis project Ga0308164, IMG submission 201031) | Phyllosphere microbial communities from UC Gill Tract Community Farm, Albany, California, United States - DLSLT.R2 | ecosystem: Host-associated > Plants > Phyllosphere > Unclassified | place: USA... | reverse complement strand
GGGCCGCCCAATTCGCGGGCAAGCCCAGCTCCAACGGAAAGCGCGATTTTCTGTGGGAGCGAGCTTGCTCGCGAAGAACCATTACGCGGTGTGCCTGAAAAACCGTGCCGCCCAATTCGCGGGCAAGCCCAGCTCCAACGGAAAGTGCGATTTTCTGTGGGAGCGAGCTTGCTCGCGAAGGCGGTGATCCTGCCGCAGGAGATGCTGAGGATGTACGGACCTCTTCGCGAGCAAGCTCGCTCTCACGGGTAATCACCGCACCTGCAGATACAGGGGTCGCTTCAGAACTGCGATTGCCTCGGCAAACGCTGAGACAGTTCGTCCAACAGTTTCTGCTCGCGCTTGTCTTCCAGCTGGCGGGCTTCGTCGATGTAGCGCTGGACCAGTTTGCGCAGCCCCTCGACTCGGGCGTAGGCCTGTTGCCAGGCTCCACGGGCTTTTTCGACGTTGTCCTGATGCCAGGCCAGGCTCTTGCGCTGCTGGCCGACGGCGGTTTCCAGCTGGTTGAGGAAGCGCTGATAGTTCATCAACCATTGGCCCGAGACACCACTGGAACCCTTGTCGATCCACTGTTGTTGATACGCCATGCGGAACTGCTCAAGCTCTTCTAGCTTGCCTTCGGCGATCCGCACTTGCCCCTGAAAATGCCCCAGTCGCTGCGCAGCCGAACGCTCTGCGCTTTCGGCCATGTCCACTACCGGTGCCAGACGTGCCGCACGACTCTTGGCCATGATCTATCAGCCACCCGCTGCCGGGTTGAAGACCGCCGCAAGCTGGGCGCTGCTGTTTTCCATGCTCTGATTCTCGTTCAGGCCCTGGCGCAGATAACGCACCAACACCGGCTGCAGGGCAATCGCCAGGTCAGTTTCCCGATCACCGCCGGCAACATAGGCACCGACGCTGATCAGGTCGCGGCTTTGCTGGTAGCGAGACCACAACTGCTTGAAGTGCTGCGCCTGGTGCATGTGCTCGGGCGTGACGACCGACGGCATGACCCGGCTGATAGACGCTTCGATATCAATGGCTGGGTAATGCCCTTCCTCGGCAAGTCGCCGGGACAAGACGATGTGCCCGTCGAGCACGCCTCGGGCCGAATCCGCGATGGGATCCTGCTGGTCATCGCCTTCAGACAACACGGTATAAAAAGCAGTGATCGACCCGCCGCCCGCTTCGGCGTTACCGGCCCGCTCCACCAGCTTCGGCAGCTTGGCGAACACCGAAGGCGGATAGCCCTTGGTCGCGGGCGGTTCGCCGATAGCCAGGGCGATTTCCCGCTGGGCCTGGGCGAAACGAGTCAACGAATCCATCAGCAACAGGACATTCTTGCCCTTATCGCGAAAATACTCGGCGATGCGCGTGCAATACATGGCAGCCCGCAAGCGCATCAGCGGTGCGTCATCCGCCGGTGAGGCAACCACCACCGAACGCTTGAGACCTTCTTCACCGAGGCTGTGCTCGATGAATTCCTTAACCTCGCGTCCCCGCTCACCGATCAGGCCAACCACGATAATGTCGGCTTCAGTGAAGCGCGTCATCATGCCCAGCAGCACGCTCTTGCCCACCCCGGTACCGGCAAACAGACCCAGACGCTGGCCCCGGCCTACCGTCAACAAACCGTTGATGCAGCGAATGCCCACATCCAGCGGCTGGCTGATGGGGTTGCGTTTTAGCGGGTTGATGGTCGGGCCGTCCATGGGCACCCAGTCTTCGGCCTTCATACCACCTTTGCCGTCCAACGCACGTCCGGCGCCATCCAGCACGCGGCCGAGCATGGCCATGCCCATGGGCAGGCGACCGGTGTCGACCAAGGGCACCACTCGCGCACCGGGGGCAATCCCCGCCACGCTACCCACCGGCATGAGAAATACTTTGCTGCCGGAAAAGCCCATGACTTCGGCTTCGACTTCCACCGGGTGGTGGCTGTCGTCGTTGATCACTACACAGCGACTGCCCATGGCGGCGCGCAAACCCTCGGCCTCAAGGGTCAGGCCGACCATGCGCAACAGCCGCCCTTCGACCAGCGGCTGGGTCGGCAACTCGATGGTTTCGGCATACGAACCCAGGCGTTTGCCGAAGCTGGTGCGATCAAGGCGCATCGGGTTTCTCGGCTTCAGAAGAGACGGCAGATTCCGCAACCTTGTCCAGATCAAGACTCATATCTGCAGACGCCGGATGCAGCGCCTGCTCGTGCATCTGGTCGTACATTTTGGCGACGGCTTGAGTGATCCGGGTTTCGATACTGGCATCGATGCGGCTGTGCTCGGTCTCGATCCGGCAACCACCGGCCTGCAAGGTGTCGTCCTCGACGATGCGCCAGGTTTCTTCATGGCGCTCGCGCAGAGCCTTGATCTGTTCGAAATCCTGCGGATTGATAAAAATCCGCACGTTGGTAGCGCCCATGGGCAGCAATTTCAGGGCGTCGCGCAGGACGTTGCCAATCTGCCGGGAATCGGTGGTCAGCTCACGCTGAATGACTTTGCGAGCGATGTGCTCGACCAGCAGAATCATCGACTTCTCGATCTGCGTGTCTTGCTCGGCGACGGGATCGAGCAATTGCTCCATCAGCCTTTCAAGGCTTTCCAGCTTGGCGGCCAAGGCCACTTCGGCTTCCTGGCGCACCTTGAGCTGAGTGCTGTGGAAGCCCTCTTTTTCGCCCGTGGCGAAACCCTCGTTGTAGGCTTCCTGACGGATGCTTTCCAGTTCTTCGAGGGTGATGGGCTGGACTTCCTCCAGCGGCACCTCCTCAATGACCTCGACCGGCTCTTCAACCTCCGGCTCAGGCTCGGGTGCAGGCTCTACATGGGGGTCGAAACTGGGCAGCGACCAGACGTCAAAACCACCGACATCCTTGGCGCGAATCAGGTCGCTGGCCGGTTCTTTGTTGGAGCTGGACATTGATAGCGCCTTAAATCATTTCCTCGCCACCTTTGCCGCCGAGAACGATCTCCCCGGCCTCGGCCATACGGCGAGCGATGGTGAGGATTTCTTTCTGTGCAGTTTCCACGTCGCTGACACGTACCGGACCTTTGGCTTCCAGGTCGTCACGCAGCAGCTCGGCGGCACGCTTGGACATGTTCTTGAAGATTTTTTCCTTGATCGCCTCGTCGGAACCCTTGAGCGCCAGCACCAGTACGTCCGATGACACTTCGCGCAACAGCGCCTGGATACCACGGTCGTCGACGTCCGCAAGGTTGTTGAAGACAAACATGAGGTCTTCGATCTGGGTCGACAAATCTTCGTCAACTTCGCGGATCGAATCCATGAGCGTGCCTTCGATGGAGCTGTCGAGGAAGTTCATGATATCGGCAGCCCGCTTGATACCACCCAGGGTGGTACGCGACGTGTTGGCATTGCCCGAGAACTGCTTCTCGAGAATCTGGTTCAACTCTTTGAGCGCTGCCGGCTGCACGGTGTTCAACGAAGAGACGCGCAGGATGATGTCCAGCCGGACCTTGTGATCAAAATGGCCCAGCACTTCACCGGCCTGATCGGCGTCCAGATACGCGACGACGATGGCCTGGATCTGCGGGTGCTCAAACCGGATAACGTCAGCGACCGCGCGCGGCTCCATCCATTTCAGGCTGTCCAGGCCGCTGGTATTGCCACCCAGCAGGATCCGGTCGATGAGCCCGTTGGCCTTGTCTTCGCCCAATGCCTGGGTGAGCATTTTGCGGATATAGCCGTCTGAGCCGACACCGAGGCTGGTCTGATCGCCAACGGTTTCGACGAACTCGGTCATGACCTCTTCGACCTGCTCGCGGTGCACATTGCGCATCTGCGCCATGGCCACGCCTACGCGCTGGACCTCCTTGGGCCCCATGTGCCGCAGCACTTGAGCCGCGTCGGTTTCGCCCAGGGAAAGCAGCAGTACGGCAGCTTTCTCGACCTTGCTCAGCTTGGTTACGACGGCTCGATCATTCATCAGTGTTAATCCACTCTTTCACAACCTGGGCCACACGACCCGGGTCTTCGGCCACCAGGCTCTTGATCGCGTTCAACTGTGCGTCATAACCCTCAGTCGGGCTAGGCAGCAAAATGCTCTGCGGACCGCCAAGGCTGACACGGTCGTTGGACAACTCGTCGGCGCCGCCCATGCCACCAAACCCGCCAGTGCCATCGTCGAAACCGGCCAGCTCTTTGCTCTTGCCATTGGTGATGTTGTTCAACACCGGGCGCAGCACGCCGAACACCAGAATCAGGATGAAGATAATGCCCACGGCCTGTTTGACGATGTCCCAGAACCACGGCTGCGAGTAGAACGGAATCTCGGCAATCACCTCGCCCTGCTCGGCCGAGAACGGCACGTTGACGACACTGACGCTGTCGCCACGGCTGGCATCGAAACCGACGGCATTCTGGACCAGACGGGTGAAGCGATTCAGATCCTCAGCGCTCCACGGGGTACGGGTCACTTCACCGTTGGCTGCGTTGACCTTGACCTGATCATCAACCACCACCGCCACCGACAGGCGGGTCAGACGACCCTGCTGCTGCTTGGTGTGGCTGATGGAACGGTCCAGCTCGAAGTTCTTGGTCGACTGCACGCGTTTATCAGCCGGGTACGGCGCCAACGCGGGCTGGCCGGTTGCCGGGTCCATGATCTGCTGACCGTTTGCATCCAGCAGCGGCTGGCCTGGTGCAATGGCGGCAGCAGCGCCGGCGGCACCGCCTGCGGCCTGCGGCGCAGTAGCCGGGCCTGGGGGCTGATTGCTCAGTGCACCCGGTACCCCTTGAGGACCGGAACTGCTGGAGCGTTGTTCGTTGACCGACTGCTCGCTACGCAAGGCAGGCTGGTCAGGGTTGAAGCTTTCGGCGGTGGATTCCACGGCGCTAAAGTCAACGTTGGCAGAAACTTCAGCCTTGTAGCGGTCGTTGCCCAGCACCGGTTGCAGAATGTTCTGCACACGCTGAGTGAGCATGCTTTCCATGCGACGGGAATAATCGAACTGCTTACCAGCCATGGTCAGCTCGGAGTTTTCCGCCTGATCCGACAGCAGATTGCCCTTTTGATCGACCACGCTGATCTGCGACTTGCTCAGCTCCGGCACGCTGGTCGAAACCAGATTAACGATTGCCAGGACCTGGCTTGGCTCCAGCGTACGCCCGGCATACAGCTCCACCAGAATCGACGCGCTTGGCTTGCGGTCATCACGAACGAAGACCGAGCTCTTCGGGATTGCCAGGTGGACACGAGCCGCCTTGATGTTATTCAGGGACGAAATCGTACGTGCCAGCTCGCCTTCCAGCCCCCGACGATAGCGGGTGGCTTCCATGAACTGGCTGGTACCCAAGCCTTGGTCCTTGTCGAGGATTTCAAAGCCGACATTGCCGTCATGCTGAGTGACACCCGCCGACGCCAACTGAATCCGTGCGCGCTGCACATCTTCAGCCTTGACCAGCAAGGCGCCGGAATTGGGCTCGATGGTGTAAGGAATATTGGCGGTAGTCAGCGTGTCCATGACCTGCTTGCCGTCCATACCGGCCAGGCTGCCGTACAGCGGCCGGTAATCAGGCTGCTGGGACCAGAGCACCACGGCGAAACCGATTGCCACGCTGGCAGCCAGCCCGACCATAAGGCCGACCTGACGCAACATGGTCATCTCGGAAAGGTTTTCCAGAAAAGCCAAGCCCATCAACGGCTTTTTTCCAGAAGCGCCTGTCTTGGCCGGAACGCTATCGGCGAGTGTTTCTGCCATGACTCAATACGTCCTTAAACCGGCATCTGCATGATGTCTTGATAAGCCTGAACCAGCTTGTTCCGAACCTGGGTCAAGGCCTGGAAAGAGACGGAGGCTTTCTGCGACGAAATCATCACATCGGTCAGGTCCACGCCGGACTTACCGATTTCAAAGGCGCTCGCGAGCTGATTGGACGCCTGTTGGGTCTCACTGACCTTGTTCACGGCCTGACCAAGCATGTCGGCAAAGCTGCTGGAGCCGATTTCCGGCGTGGCGGCGGCTTTCGGCGCGGCCATGGCATCCATTTGCATGGAGCGCATATCCAACATCAAGCGATTAAATTCAACACCTTGGCTCATGGACATATCTCTCGTAAGTGCCACTCTCGTGAGTGCCGCAAATTTTTGACACTGATTCAGCGGTCATACATGACAAAGCAACAAGGGTGCCAGTTACATGGCGGCAAATGGCCACCATTTTATTCAGTCTGGCATAACGCAGTGACAAAACCTTGTACTTGCTCGGTTTTGAGCCCTTTGCAGCTATCGGCAGATGAGGAATAAAACCTCACTGTGACAAATCGCCGCACTGCAACGCTGATGACTGCAACCTCGATACAGACTCAGGTGGCAAACAGATAACCTTCAACATCCATACCCGCATCGCGCATCTGCGCCAGTTTGTAGCGCAACGTTCGCGGACTGATACCCAGGCGCTCCGCGGCTTCTTTTCGACGTCCACGCTCGGCCCGCAGCGTGTCGATGATCATCTGGAATTCCCGACGACGCAGGTCATCACCCAAGGCTCCCGCCGAATCACTGCCCGACATATCCAGCGTGGCGCCGGCTGCTGCCGTCACAGGTGCGGTGCTGACAACAGGCGCCGCACTGGGTACCAGCGAAGCTCCAGTCACAGGCCCCGCAAGGCAAAAGTCTTCTGCCTGAATCACTCCGCCCTGCTGCAGGATCAGCGCTCGCTGCACGGCATTGTCCAGTTCCCGCACATTGCCGGGCCAGGCGTAATCGATCAGACACTGCTGCGCCTGCGCGGACAGCCTGACCGCAGCATGTTTCATTTTATTGACGTGTTTGGCCAACAGACGCTCGGCCAGCGGCAGAATATCGGCAGTCCGTTGACGCAGCGGCTGCCATGCCAGAGGAAATACCGAGAGCCGGTAGAACAAATCCTCACGGAAACGCCCCGCCGCCACTTCGCCAGCAAGATCGCGGTTAGTAGTGGCCAGCACCCGAATGTCCAGATTGATCGGTTTCTTGCCGCCGACCCGCTCAACTTCCCGTTCCTGCAACACGCGCAATAATTTGGCTTGCAGGCCCATGGGCATTTCAGAAATCTCGTCGAGCAGAATCGTACCGCCGTCTGCCTGTTCGAACTTGCCTGCTTGTGCGGCAATGGCACCGGTAAACGATCCCTTCTCGTGACCGAATAATGTCGCTTCCAGCATGTTGTCAGGGATGGCCGCGCAGTTGATGGCAATAAACGGCTTATCCGCACGCGGTGAATGCTGATGGATGTAACGCGCCAGCACTTCCTTGCCGGTCCCGGACTCACCGGAAATCAACACCGTGGAATCGCTTTTCGCCACGCGACTGGCCAGATTCAGCAACTGCGCACTGGCTGGCTCAACCGCCACCGGCCCGTCATGGTCGATCGGCCCAAGCCGCCCCAGAGCATGCCGGGCAACCAGCGCCAGCAACGCTTTGGGCTCGAAAGGCTTGACCAGATAATCGGCAGCGCCTTGACGCATGGCATCGACGGCACGATCAACCGCGCCGTGGGCGGTCATCAACAGCACGGGTAATTGCGGGTGACGATCACGCAACAGGCCCAACAGCTGATGACCATCCATGCCCGGCATGTTCACGTCACTGATGACCAGGCTGAAGGGCTCGCTCGCGGCTGCCACCAACGCCTCTTCAGCACAGGTCACGGCCAGGTAATCATGACCGGCCAACTCAAGGGTATCGCCCAGCGCTTCACGCAGTGCCCGATCATCCTCGACCAGCAATACCTTGATCGACATCAGCTGATTTCCTGTTGGGTAGCGCAAGGGATCAACGGCAGGGTGACAATCGCACAAGTGCCACGGCCCGGCCTTGACTGGTAATGCACGCTGCCGCGATGGGCGCGGGTTACTGCGGTCACCACCGCCAGCCCCAGCCCGGTGCCGGTAGCCTTGGTGGTGAAGAATGGCTCGCCGATGCGCGCCAGGGCCGCTGCATTTATACCGCTGCCGTTGTCGCTGACGCACAGACGCAGCGAGTCGCCCCTGGCGTAGGCGTGAATTTTCAGACGCGTCCGTCCGGCACTGGCCTGAACCGCATTTTCAATCAGGTTGAGCAACGCCCCGACCAACGTGTCGCGATTGCACAGCAACTGCCCGTCGAGATCATCACACTGCCAGCGCACTGCCAGATACTGTGTATGAGTGAGGGCCGCGGCCTGCAATGCTTCGAACAATTCATGAGGGGCGATCCGGTCGGTCAGCGGCAATTCGCCCCGGGCGAAGACCAGCATGTCGCGCACCTGATGTTCAAGCTCGTGCAGCCGCTCTTTGAGTCGCCCGGCAAAACGTTGCTGGGTTTCAACTGGCAGCTGCTGCTCGGTCAAATGGCTGGCGTAAATCAGTGCGGCGGACAGCGGCGTGCGGATCTGATGAGCCAGGGACGCAACCATGCGCCCTAACGACGACAGACGCTCATGCCGCGCCAGTTGATCCTGCAAGCGCCGGGTCTCCGTGAGGTCGTTGAGCAACACCAGTTGCCCCGGCTCTGCGTCCAGGGAACGCGTGGAGATGGAAAGACGTCGACCGTCCTTGAGTGAGATTTCATGGCCGTCGTCCTCGCGCGGTGCGAAACAACGGCTGATCACGTGTCGCCAGAGCTCGCCAATCAACGGCTGACCGAGCAGGTCAACCGCTGCCGGATTGGCCTCGCGCACGATGCCCATGGCATCAATCACGATGACGCCACCGGGCAACAGATCGAGAAGATTCTGCAGACGATTGGCGATGCGTTCTTTTTCCGCCAGTTCTTCCATGCGCTGAGCACTGACCACCGCCAGCTCGCCCTTGAGCTCAGAGACCCGCGCTTCAAGCAAGCTGTAGGAGTCCGTCAGCTGCGCCGACATCTGATTGAACAGTTGAAACGCCTGTTCAAGCCCCTGACGGCTTTCCAGCTCCAGGGATGGAGGCACTTGAGGCAATGCACCGGAAGGCATTTGGGCGGCTTGAGGCATAAGTAATCTCTCGCATGGCGAACCGTCATGAAACGGTATGTTGCTAGAGTCTTAGCAATCCCCGTGCCGAAAAAAAACCCCTGAAAATTCAGGGGCCTGGCTTTTTGGCAAATCAACAAGCGTCAATCATCTGCCTGTTCGTCACCTTCACGACGACTCATGCCGTATTTGCGCATCTTCTCCACCAGGGTGGTACGACGGATTCTCAACCGCTCGGCAGCCCGGGCCACAATACCACTGGCATCGTCCAGCGCCTGCTGGATCAGCCCTTGCTCAAGACCACCGAGGTAGTCCTTAAGGTCCAGGCCTTCAGGGGGCAGCATGGCACCGGCCGAGAAGTTCGGCGTGTGGCCGTTGATTGCCACGCGCTCTTCGAGATCGATGCGCAGGCTGTCGACCATTTGCTCGTCTTCGTCATCGACGTAGCGGAATTTCTTCGGCAACTCGGCAACACCGATGACGCCATACGGGTGCATGATCGCCATGCGCTCCACGAGGTTGGCCAGCTCGCGGACGTTGCCCGGCCAGCCATGCCGACACAGCGACATGATGGCTGCCGAGTTGAAGCGGATCGAACCGCGCTTCTCATGCTCCATGCGCGAGATCAACTCATTCATAAGCAACGGGATATCTTCAACCCGCTCGCGCAACGGTGCCATTTCAATCGGGAACACATTGAGGCGGTAGTAGAGATCTTCGCGGAAGCTGCCGATCTCGATCATCGACTCGAGATTTTTATGGGTAGCGGCAATGATGCGCACGTCGACGCTTTGGGTCTTGTTGCTGCCGACCCGCTCGAAAGTCCGCTCTTGCAGAACTCGCAGCAGTTTGACCTGCATCGGCAACGGCATGTCGCCGATTTCATCGAGGAACAGTGTCCCGCCGTTAGCCAGCTCAAAGCGCCCGGCTCGGCTGGTGATGGCGCCCGTAAAGGCGCCCTTCTCGTGGCCAAACAATTCGCTTTCCAGCAACTCGGCCGGAATCGCACCACAGTTGACCGGCACAAACGGCGCATCGCGACGCTTGGAGTGATAGTGCAGGTTACGCGCCACGACTTCCTTGCCAGTGCCCGATTCGCCCAGGATCAGAACACTGGCGTCGGTATCGGCCACCTGCTGCATCATCTGCCGCACATGCTGAATCGCGCGACTGGTACCGACCAGGCTGCGAAACAGATTCGGCTCACGATGGCGCCCGCGTTCACGAGCCTGATCGTACATTTCACGATAGACCTGAGCGCGGTGCAGGGAATCCAGCAGTTTGCTGTAGCTAGGCGGCATTTCGAGGGTAGAGAGCACGCGACGACGCAGGTCTTCCGGCAGCTCTACCGCAGAATTTATTTCACCCATCATCAACACAGGAAGGAACTCATCCCATGCAGCGACGGTCTTAAGGAGTCCTTGGAGACTTCCGGGGGCGTTTACGCTGCCGACCAGCACGCAGAGCACTTCGCGGGTGGACGCCAGAGAGCCGACAACCTGCTGCCAATCCTGGCTTGAGCAGGACAAATTTTCTTCGCCGAGAAAATTCAGAATCACCGCTAAATCGCGGCGGCGCTGGCTATCGTCATCGATCAGTAGAATCTTGATTTCACGCCACATGCAATAGCAACTTCCCTAGTCAACTCAATGCCCGCTCAGGGGTGGGCAGCTTGCCTCCCCGGCCATTACGAATACCGGGAAGCCAGAAAATAGTAAACATCGCTAGTTAAGTCAAAAAACCGTAAACAGTCAAATTTATGGCGTATTTTACTTTTCGACCAACCGGTCACGAATCGAACAGATGGTAAACCTTTGCAGCGTTCTTGGCTTGGGTGATTTGCGTCATTTCGTCGACAATAGCCTGACGCGCCCCAGTCGCACCCTCGATTAACTGGCGGTAAACCGTCATCAGTTCTTCGAGATTGCCACGTAATTCAGGGTCATTAGGCACTTCCTGGCTGATGACGTCCTCAATGCACGCACGGCAGTCCAGGTCCAGCTTGCCGATAGCCTCCCAGTCACGCTCGGCCAAAGCGCCTACCAGCGCTTCACGAGTCTCTTCGATACGCTTGAGTGCAGCACTCATGTGAATCTCCTCGGCACAACAGCTTCTTATTGGTTTTCTTGACCGGCGATTGCGTCCCAGCCTTCCTTGACAGTGATCAGCAGGCGGGCAACCTCATCCAGAATCTTCGGGTCGCTTTTGATATTGGCTTCAGCCAGACGCTGCATCATGTAGATATAAAGGTTATCGACACTGCTGAGGGTATCGGCCGAGTTCTCCATGTCCAGGCCTTCACGCAGCCCACCCATGATGTCGATGGCCTTGCCGATCAACACACCCTTGGCAGGAATGTCCTTGCGACCGATGGCGCCTTTAGCCTGAGCAATGCGATCCAGGCCGGCTTCCATCAGCATTTGCACCAGACGATGAGGGCTGGCCTCGGAAGCCTGAGCATGGACATTCACTTTTTGATACTGCCGAAGGGCTAACATCGGGTTCATGATGTACCTCGTCAAAATTGCCGAATTCGTATAACCATCTTATCGACGCCCATCCGAATAACTTGAATTACTTTAGTCAGCAAGCCAGACCATAAGCCAAAAACCCGGCAGTGCAGGAAAGCAGCCGGGTTATTGTCAGCGAGCCGGACTCAGGCAGAAGCCTGGGCGTTCAACGTATCGAAGAACGAGGTGATGCTGGACAGAGTTGCCTTCATCTGCCCGACCATCAAGTCCATTGCGTTGTACTTGGCCGTCAGCGTCGCCGTCAGTGTTTCAACACGCCGATCCAGAGCCTCCTGCTGCTTGGTCAGATTGGCTTTGGTGGTGTTCAACAACGTTGTACGGTCGTCGAGACTGCCGCCAGTCTTGATGTAAGGGTCCATGGCTTTGGTCATGCGACTGATCAGGCCATTGGTATCATCCGTGCCACTGAACAGCTGCTGGACTTCGCTTCCCAGCCCATTGGTGTTCATGGCGGTCGTGAATTTTGCAGCATTGAAGGACAAGGTTCCGCCCGCCTGGTCGGTTTGAATCCCCAACTGCGCAAGGGTCGACAACTTCCCGCCTGGACCAGGGGTGGTCAATACCGAGCGGATGGAAGCCAGAATATCGCGAGGCAGCGAGTCACCGGTCAATGCGGCGGAGGTGGTCACGCCGTCAGCATCGACAGTCGCCTTGGTCACCGAGGCGACCGCCTTGACCACAGTGTTGTAGGCATCGACAAAGGCCTGCAACGAGGTTTTCAGGCCGTCGGTATTACCGGCAACCGTTACAGTCGTCGGGGTGGTGGACACCGCCACAGCCGTGAAACTCAGGCCACTGACTGCAGTGTCATAGGTATTTGTTGAGCTCTTGATCGAAAGGCCACCGACAGTGACTTCACCGTCCACCGGCGCAGCACCGATTCGCCCGGCACTGGTGGGCGAGGTCGAATCCAGCTCACCAGTGCCGATGGTGAAACCGGCAATATCACTGTTGACGGTGATTTCAGAACCAGCACCGGTCTTGGTCGAGCTGTACACCAGCCTCGAGCCGGTGGCATCGGTGATGATGTTGGCGCTGATGCCGTTGGTGCCGGTCTTGGCGTTGATCAGGTCACGAACCGACTGCAATGTCGAATTCGCTGGAACATTTATCTCGGTATCAGCAGTGCCATTTTGACTGATAGTGAGCTTACCACTCGGAATGGCACTGGCCGCTGCTGTGTCAAATGATGCCGATGCAACGCTTGAACTGGTAGCAAGGGTCTTCACTTGAATTGCATAGGAACCCGCTACTGCGGTGTTGGTTGCCTTTACAGTGACGGACGACGTCGCTGAGGAGGTCGCCGAATAACCGTTGAATGCCGGGGCATCTTTCTTGTTCAGGTTGTTGAGCGCAGTCTGAAACGCATCCATTGCCGAATTGAGCGTGGCAATGCCAGACAGCTTGGTAGTCGTCTGGGTCGTCTGCTTGGTGATCTGGTTTTGCTTGGCAGCTTTATCCGAATTAACCAGCGATGTAACAATATCGCCAATTGCCAAGCCGGAACCAAGGCCTGTGGAGGGCGTGATATTACTTGCCATGAGAGCTACTCCTTAGATTTCGTCGGTCTTTTGACCAGGGCGCAACACAAAAGCACCCTTTAGACGATTCGTACACGATTCGTGCCAGGGTCAGACCTTGGCGTCGAACAACAAGCTGTGCGCATTATGCAGGCTTTCCGCGATCTTGATGGCTTCGGCCGAGGGCAGCTGTCTTACGACTTCACCCGTATCACTGGCAATCACCTTGACGACGATTTCGCCCGACGCTTCGTCAATGGAAAACTCAAGATTGCGCTTTACAGATTGCACGAATGTTTCTATTTCCTGCACAGCCGCTTTCAGTTTCTCGGTCTGTTGCGCTTCCGAGACCCTGGCTTCCTTTTTACTGTCGGACGAATCCGAAACCGCAGCGGTCGTTGCAACCGGTGCGACCTGAGGAACCTCAGCCGTTTTTTCTGGAGCTACAGGCATCGGTTTAACGGCCTGGTAAGACTGGCTAAGCTTGACGCTCATGTCCATTTCCAACACCTCCTCAACGTAAAAAAGCGGGAGAGCACGACTAGCATACTCACCCGCCAAAACTCATTCCGATATTACTGAAGCAGTTTCAGTACAGCGGATGGCAGCTGGTTGGCCTGAGCCAGAACAGCCTGGGAAGCTTGTTGCAGAGTTTGTTGCTTGGTCAGGTTAGCAGTCTCTTCTGCGAAGTCGGTATCCTGAACGCGACCCAGTGCAGCGGTGGCGTTTTCGTTTACGTTCTGCAGGTTGGAGATGGTGCTAGTCAGACGGTTTTGTGCAGCACCGAGGTCAGCACGGGTGGCGTTGATTGTTGCCAGAGCCACGTCGATTGCAGAGATTGCCGAGTCGATGTTGGTTGCAGCTACAGCGCTGTCAGTACCGGTCAGAGCCAGGGTGCCGCTGTCTACGGACAGGCTGACTGCGCCGAACTCGCCGCTCAGGGTCAAGTCGATCTGGTTAGCAGTACCGGTGTTCGAACCTACTTGCAGAGTCATGGTGCCAGCGGAACCGTCGAGCAATTTCTTGCCGTTCAGGTTGGTGCTGTCAGCGATACGAGTCAGCTCGTTGGACATCTGAACGAATTCAGCGTTGGTAGCTTTCTGGTCAGCCGAGCTGTTAGTACCGTTACGAGCCTGGATTGCCAGTTCACGCATACGTTGCAGAATGTTGGTCGACTCTTGCAGAGCGCCTTCAGCCGTTTGAGCCATCGAGATGCCGTCGTTGGCGTTCTTGATTGCTACGGTCTGGCCGCGAACCTGGCTGCTGATACGGGTAGCGATCTGCAGGCCGGCAGCGTCGTCTTTAGCGCTGTTGATTTTCAGACCGGAAGACAGACGGGTCATCGAAGTGGACAGAGCGTCGGAAGCGCGACCCAGGTTCTTCTGAACGGACAGGGAAGCAACGTTAGTGTTTACGCCTAAAGCCATGATTAAATCCTCATTGGTTGGGTGCTGCGGCTTCCGGCCCTGGCAACAGCCGGGATGGCACAGAGAACCTTCGTAATAGTTATCGTCGCTATACCTCGTTGCTTTAGCGCAATTTGAAAAAAAAATGCTATCACCCTGCCAGCTCTATAAAAAACAACGACTTGGCGGCGTAAACGCAGGGATGGAAAGACTTGCAGTTTCAGAACAAGCAACTATGGAGCAGAGAGTTCGCTCCAGGCAGGGTTAACTTTTGTGAACCGCATCAACTTCTGAGCAGGGCCGCCAGCTCATATTCCATATAGTCGGCCAGTCCGAGCCAGTCCTGGGATTGCTGGCAGTTGAGCATAAGCGTCAACAGGCGCGTCCATTCTTGCACCATCGGTTGCGGACGAACGTCCAGGTGACTGGCAGCCGCCTCGAATACATCCAGCATATCCAGGGCCGCCTCGACGCTGCGACCAAGACGAAACAGCCCGGCGCAGGCACGGCATTGACCAATACAGTGTTCAACGTCACTCATTGCACGAACTCTTCATTAAATGCTGCGCCGCAGATCATCGCCCCCGCCCGGCTGCTATTAAGGAACTGCACTTCGGGATGATCATGGATGTAGCGCTCAAGCTCGCCTAGATAGCGACGGAAATTCAACTGCGTCCTGACCCGTTGGCCAAAGCCATCCAGCACCCAGTGCTGCGCCTGCGCCACGGGTGAACCGAGCACGCCGTCGCCCCACCCGGCATGGGTCCTGTTCATCGGGTAGGCGAAATCTGCGCCGAACAGAGTAATGCGCTGCGCGCCCATCTTGACCGCCAGATCCACGGCCGGATGGATCACGCTGCCGCCGCCGAACAACTCGCCGCGCTCAAGCTGTTTGCGCAACGTCGCATAGATCGGGCTGGGCGAGTAAGCCACATAGCGTGTCCCGTGCCAGGCTTGCATCACCAAAGGATCATTCATCGGTCCATAGACCAGTGTGGTCCGGGCTGAATCCTCTGGCGGCAAATGCACGGCGCTGATGTTCTTGTCGATGCTGACCACAATGTCCGGCTGAATACCTTGAGCGAGCAGTGGCCGGTACGCGGTATCGACGCAAATGAACAGCGGTCGCGGCGACTGGGCACGAATAGCCAGCAAACCGGAAAAGTGCTGTTCCAGGCTCGGGCCAGTGCCAATCACATAGATTTCCCGACCTGACTGAGTGCCGAACAGTTCTGCCACATCCCGGTCGGCCTTGACCAGTTCGAAACTGTCTTGAAGACGCTGGATGATTTGCGGTGACTGCGGATCGAATTCGCGGTTATTGAACTGCAGATGAATTTCGCTGACCAGTCGATCACGAATGCGCGCATTGGTCTGGTCTGCGAGTTCAAGCTCGGCGGGCAACGCAAAGAATGGCAGCTCGATTTCCCGGTAATCCCCTGCATACGCCAGCTCGACCCGGGGATCGCTCAGCCAGGAAGTCTGATCGGTAAGTTTGAGCACGAGCAAAAACAGCGCGCCATTGAGAACGCGCACCCGCAGCTGCTGCAACCCAGGCCGCTCCAACAGCACTCGCTGCAAATCACCCAGACCTGTTCCATAGAGATAAAGCAAGGGCTGGTCCGGCAAGCTGGCGGCCTGCAGCCGTGCTTCAGCCATACGATCATGGCGGCTGGTGAGTTGGATGCCGCCGATCCCCAGCGTCGAATCATTGCCCTGGACCAGTTCGGGCTGAAGGTCTCCGTCATTCTCTTCAAGCAACCGAGAAAACACCTGAGGCCAGCGATCACGCAGCACGGCGGCATTGGGCTCAAAGCTATCGGTCATGAGGTGCACTCAAATCAAGGTCAAAAAAAAGCGCTCAAGATTAAATCACCTTGAGCGCTTCTATATCAAAGGCGTTGTTCGGTCAGGGACGATAGATGATTGCCGAACCCCAGGACAAGCCCACGCCGAAACCACTCAAGGCCACGCGCTTCCATTTCGCTTCCATCACATGCTTCTCCAGCAGCAACGGAATGCTCGATGACACGGTATTGCCGGTCTCCAGCATGTCCTTGATGAATTTTTCCGGCTCGCCCTCAAAGCGTCGCGCCACTGCATCGACGATCGCCGCGCTGCCCTGATGGATACAGAACGCATCGATATCGGTGGATTGCAGGCCCGATTCGTCGAGCAGCTCATGCAAATGCGCCGGGACTTTCAACAAAGCGAAGTTGAAGACCTGGCGGCCGTTCATGAAGAACACGCCATTGCTGACTTTCAAGTGCGGGGCGCCGGAACCGTCGGTGCCGAACTTGGCCTTGCCCAACTGCCACGGCGCGTCCTCACCCATCCAGGTTGCGGTGGCTGCATCACCAAACAGCATGGTGGTGTTGCGGTCTTCGGGGTCAACGATCTTGGAGTACGGATCGGCAGTCACCAACAGACCGTTTTTCAGACCGGTGGCTTCCATGAAGCCCTTGAGTGCGTAGATGCCGTAGACATAACCCGAGCAGCCCAGGGAAATATCGAACGCTGCAACGTGAGTCGGCAGGCCAAGCTTGTCCTGAACGATGGCAGCTGTGTGCGGCAGCCCTTCTTCATCGCCGTTCTGGGTGACGACGATCAGCGCATCGATGGATTCGCGCTTGAGGCTTGGGTTGTTGGCGAAAAGGGCATTGACAGCCTCTACGCACAGATCGGAGGTTTCCTGCACGTCATCTTTACGTGGCAGAAAAGCGGAACCGATCTTGCCAAGAATGAATTCATCATCCTTGCCGAATTTAGCGCCTTGGGCGTAGTTGTCCACACCGGCCGAGGGCACATAACTCGCTATGCTTTTTATGCCAATCATCATGGCTTCCCAGTAATAAATAGCTGAACATCGCCGCTCTCACGTGGGGCGGCGCATTTGACTCAAAAGGCTTGTAGCCCGCATAAAAAAAGGGCTGCGGGGTGTTTCGAAGCATCCCGGATGGCCATAAAAACAGTCATCCACCGATAACGCCCGCGCGCACGATACAGTGAAGATGCCCGTTGTGACTCATAGGTCACTAACTTTTATACCCTTTTCGCGGCGGGCGGGACACTGCTGGTGATTGGGACGGGGGTGGAATTGTTGGATCGGGTTCGTGCTCACCGCGCAATATTTGTTGTTTGAGCCAATCGCGAATGGATTCGCTACCACAGAAAAATCAAAGAATCCTGTAGGAGCGGTGCTTGCCCGCGATAGGGGCGACGCGGTTCATCAGCAATACCGCGTCATCGTTCATCGCGAGCAAGGTGGAGCGCCACCCCGGTCACTCCTACAGATGCTCACCGAATCCTGTGGGAGCGGTGCTTGCCCGCGATAGGGGCGACGCGGTTCATCAGCAATACCGCGTCATCGTTCATCGCGGGCAAGCCTCGCGCCAACGGTTGCCGGTTGATATGTGTGTATTCATTCGCGAAGGCAATGGACCAAACGACCAATCCAGCGCGGGTACGCCCAAAAGAAAACAGGTCGGCTGTCAGGCCGCCTCGCGCGCTTTTGATTTTGATCCTGGGCGCCCCGTCAAACCACGCTGGCCGAATCAATGTCGGATTACGGGCATGCCGAGCCTAGGCGAGGGACCGAGTGGTGGGGCAAGCGTTTTTGGTTACTTTTTTCTGGGCCGGCATTCCGGGCGTCTGAAAAAAGTGACCCGCTGTAAAAGCGGAACCATAAGTAGCCGTTACTACGGCAATGGATATACACACAGTAGAGCCCAATTACTCCACCAACCCCCACCCCAACGCAGTCCCCCGACTCAACGCAAACCGAGCCTTGCGCCCAATAACAGCGTCGAAATGCTTGGGCGCCAGTCCGCGCCCCGGACGAATGGCGCGCACGTTGTCTTTGCTGAATACCTCGCCGGCCAGCATATCCCGCACCACATACAGCGAACGCCGATACTGCAGCGACTTCTGCTCGGCAGCAGTGACCCCATATTGCACCTGCCCCAACGACTGCCAGGCCCGTTCAGTCTCGACCACCAGACTGGCCAACTCATGAGGCTCCAGAGAAAAACTCGCATCAACCCCGCCATCCGCCCGATTCAGGGTGAAGTGCTTTTCAATCACGGTTGCGCCCATCGCAACGGCAGCCACCGACACGCCCATCCCCATGGTGTGATCGGACAAGCCCACCTGGCAGCCAAACAGCTCACGCAAATGCGCGATGGTGCGGATGTGGCTATTGAGCGGGCTAGCCGGGTAAGTGCTGGTGCATTTGAGCAATACCAGGTCCGTGCATCCGGCCTCCCGGGCAGCACGTACACTCTCGTCCAGCTCGGCAACGCTGGCCATACCGGTGGAGATGATCATCGGCTTGCCGGTGGCGGCGACCCGGCGGATCAAGGGCAGGTCGGTGTTTTCAAAACTGGCGATTTTGTAGGCAGGCACGTCCAGGCTTTCGAGGAAATCCACGGCGGTTTCATCGAAGGGTGTGGAGAACGCCAGCATGCCCAAGGCCTTGGCGCGCTCGAAGATCGGCGCGTGCCATTCCCAGGGCGTATGGGCCTTTTCATACAGTGCGTAGAGCGAGGTGCCTGCCCAGAGGCTGTCGGGGTCCTTGATGAAAAACTCACCTTCGGCCAGGTCCAGGGTCATGGTGTCGGCCGTGTAGGTTTGCAGCTTCAGCGCGTGAGCACCGGCCTTGGCCGCCGCCTCGACAATCAACAGCGCCTGCTCCAGAGACTGGTTGTGATTGCCGCTCATTTCCGCGATGACGAAGGGTGGCGCATCAGCGCCAATGACCCGCGACCCGATCTTGAAACTAGTCATTACTGAGCACTCGCTGAAAATGGCAATCGGCCTGGACGTAACCGGCACTTCGGAAAAGGGACAATGAGCCCAAATTACCGGGCATGACTTGCGCTTCGATCAATGTGATTTGCGGCCAATGCTCACCCAGGAAAATCTCGCCCTGGCGCAACAACGCCCTGCCCCAGCCAAAGCCGCCTCGCCCTTGAAACAGATAGATCGAGACTTCCACTCGTTCGCCTGTGCGGTCATAACGCAGCACACCCACCGGCCCGTCAGTTGCTTCGCCTATCAACAACAGCCGCTCGGGATTGCTCAGGCTCTGGGAAAACCAGCGGTCGTGGCTGTTCAGGTCGATCGGGGCATCGTTGAACGACCAGCGTCTGACGCCTTCGGCATTACGCCCCTTGAACAACAGCTGGCTGTCATCGACGACTGCCTGACGCAGTGTCAAAAACCTGCTCGACAACGCCACGCACACGCGCTGGATACCCAGCCCGTCAACCAGCTGGCGGGAGCGCGCTGCCAGACTGAATCTCAGGCCTGGATTGTCGATCAGCACGCCAATGCCCTGTTGCAACTGTTGGCAGTTTGTTTCATCAAGCGTGCCGAGATAAAGGTGCACGCCCGCTTCGGCCAGCAACTCGGCATTACGCTGCTGATTGGGCGCCACTGCGATACAGATGCTCGGCAAGCCCAATACCGCTCGCTCCCAGGTCGTTCCACCACCCGCGCCGATAAACAGATCGGCCTCGGACATCATCTGGGCAAATTCCGCCACATGGCCATGCAAGCGCCAGTTCGGATGCCCCTCGGCCAAGGTTTGCATCGCCTGCCAGGCAGGGTTATCGGTGCCGGCCACGAAGTCCACGCTCAACTGCGGATAATCCAGCAACGCTTTCATCGCGTTGTAAGTCTGGCCGGACGGGTCGAAGCCGCCGAAATTCACCACTACTCGCTTGACCTCGCCACACGCCGCTCGCCATGGCATCTGGAAAGCTTCGCGCAGCAAGGCAAAACGCGGCCCCAAAAGTGTTTCGCACTGGGCATCGATCCAGGGCGCGTACACCTCGGGGGTCGCTGAAAAATTCTGGTCGAGCAACAAATCCACCGCATGAAAGCGATTGGCCAGGTCATCAATGGCCATGATCCGCGACGCAAATACCCGGGCTGCCTGCTCCCACTCTCGCGCCAACCCGTAGTGATCGACGATCAGCCAGTCGAAAGGCGGCTCGCCAGCAAGCGCCTGCTGCATGGCAGCGATATCGGATGGCCACGGCAACCGGGTTTCAATATCGGCAACGGTCGCTTCGTAGTCCAGGCCGTAAGCTTTGAAGCCGTGCTGCTGCAACCTGTCGAGGGAGTGACCGGGCAACCGCCGGCAAACGAATACCAGCTCATGCCCTTGTTTGCGGAGCGCTTCTGCCAGGGTCATGCAACGCGCGATGTGGCCACTGCCGATCGACCGGGATGCATCGGCGCGGATCAGCACTCTCATGATTGCAACTCGCCGCCGGCCTTGAGCGCGGCATACATATATTCGGCGCGCCGCCAGTCTTGTTCGGTGTCGATGTCCTGGACCAGGTAGCGAGGCAAAATCACCGGCAGGCTCAAGGGCGAGAACAGTACGTCGTCACGCAGCCAGGCTTCGCTGCGTCCCCAGTAAAACTGGCCGGCATCCTGATAGGCCGCTGGCAAATCCTGCGATCGGGTGTTGCGGTATTCAGGATGCATCGATTGCAGCGCGCCCTCGTCGTTGATCAGCAACGCGCGCTGCACCGGGAAGCCGAAATCGCAGACCGAGAACGCATAAGACTTTTCCGGCGCCGCCTGCAGCAATTGCAGGCCCTGTTGCAGGAAGCGAGCTTGCAGCAGCGGCGCGGTGGCGTATATGCAACAGGCGAAGTCGAAACTCAGCCCCTGTTCCTGCAACACGCCGACCGCATGTTTGATCACTGCCGCGGTGCCGGTGTAGGCGTCCGCCAGCTCCGCAGGCCGGATGAACGGCACCTGTGCGCCATGGGCCAGGGCGACGTCGGCAATCTGCGCGTCATCGGTACTGACGACCACCTGATCAAAGCAGCCACTGGCCAAGGCCGTCCGAATCGACCAGACAATCATCGGCTCGCCGTTGAACAGCTTCAGGTTCTTGCCCGGGATCCGCTGGCTACCGCCACGGGCCGGAATGATCGCGATGGCGTTCACGCACGTTTTTCCAGCAGGAACCAAGTGATGTCATCACTGGGGAACTGCGGGTCGCGGTGATACACGAAGCCGTAGTCCAGCAGTTGCAGATCGCTATAGCGATCCAGCATTTCCCCGGCGAAATCACGCTTGAACAACTTGCCGCTGTTACCGCGATACGAGACTTCCACAGGTGATGGGTTGTAGTACTCGGCGATCAGAATGTAGCGGTTACTCAGGTCATACAGCTGGGAATAAGCCGTCGGCAACAGCTCCGGCGCCAAGTGGATCAACACCCCTTTGATCAGGGTCAGGTCGAAGGTCTGCTGTGGCGCGTAATCGAATAGCGAACCTTTCCAGACCTGGGCAATGCCCAGAGCCTGGGCTTGTGCATGAGCCTTGTCGTTGATTTCCACGCCACTGAGCGCACATCCGGGCAGCAGCTGATGCAATGCGGCCAGGTTGTTACCGATGTTGGTGCCCAGTTCCAGCACGCTGTTCAGGCGCTGGGTGCGAGCCAGCGCTTTGGAAAAGAGGGCCAGATTACCGGCAATCAACGCCTGCCCCTGACAACGCTCGACGTAGTCGTTACCGAACTCGCCTCGCCAGAAGTGCTCCTGCTCCGTCAACTCACGCATATCAGCTCTTTACCGTTCTTTAAGTACAGGCCCGCAACTATCGGGCCGAGGGTTTGAGCAGGCGCTGCACCTGCTCAATCACGTAATCCTGCTGCGCATCGCTCATGGCCGGGAACACCGGCAGGCTGATGGCTTGTGCGTAGTAGCGCTCCGCCTCGGGAAAGTCCCCCGGCTTGAACCCCAGTTCGCGGTAATACGGCTGTAAATGCACCGGAATGTAATGCAGATTGACGCCAATCCCGGCTGCCCGCAACGCTTCGAAGACTTCACGATGGGTCGACTCGATGTGCTCGGTCTGCAAGCGGACCACGTACAGGTGCCAGGCCGACTCAGCCTCGGCCTGCAAGCCCGGCAGCGTCAACGGCAAGCCGGCAAAGACGGCCTGATAGCGGGCGACCAGGGCACGACGCCGAGCAATAAAGCCCTCCAGTTTGCCCAGCTGCGAAAAGCCCAGCGCCGCCTGGATATCTGTCATCCGATAGTTGAAGCCCAACTCCACTTGCTGGTAGTACCAGGGGCCGTGGCTGGGTTCATCCATCTGCGCCGGGTCGCGGGTCATGCCGTGACTACGCAGCCTACCCAGGCGTTCGGCCAGTTCCGGGCGATTGGTCAACACCATGCCGCCCTCCCCCGTGGTGATGATTTTCACCGGGTGAAAGCTGAACACAGTCATGGCGGCAAATTCACCGCAACCCACTGGGCGGCCGGCATAGCGGGCTCCCACGGCATGGGAAGCGTCCTCGATCAGAGTGAAGGCATAGCGCTCGGCAAGCGCTGCGATGGCGCGCATGTCGCAGCTCTGCCCGGAGAAGGCCACCGCGACGACCACCTTGGGCAGCAGCCCGGCGCGCTCGGCGTTTTCCAGCTTGCGCGCCAGCGCTTGAGCATCCAGGTTCCAGGTCAACGGATCGATGTCGACAAAATCCACATCGGCCCCGCAATAGCGCCCGCAGTT
>Ga0308164_10001834_pt1 | contig 22919 bp, 26 predicted proteins | sample PhyTR2_FD_201031 | JGI IMG/M metagenome (GOLD analysis project Ga0308164, IMG submission 201031) | Phyllosphere microbial communities from UC Gill Tract Community Farm, Albany, California, United States - DLSLT.R2 | ecosystem: Host-associated > Plants > Phyllosphere > Unclassified | place: USA... | reverse complement strand
CTGGATCTGTAAACGCGTGGAACCTGGGTGGTGTTTGGGCACCTATTCGTGATTTGCGATTCCGCGCAAGTTACTCGCGATCGGTTCGTGCTCCGAATTTGAGCAATCTGTTCGCGACAGCCTCCCAAACGTTTCAGAATGGTTTGACCGACCCCTGCGACCAGCCGGGCGGAACCAATTCGTCAAATAACATCACCAGCAATCCCAATCGGGCGCAAAACTGTGCAGCAGCTGGCATCCCGACAACCATCACGTTCACAGACCCTGCTTCCGGAGTTAGCCTGACCCGACCTTGGACAAATCAGCCTGCAGGAGGCGTTGCAGGCATAAACCAAGGCAATCCAGATCTGCTCCCGGAAGTCGGCAACAGCTTTACGGTTGGAGGAACTTTCGCCCCGCGTGCTGTTCGAGGCTTGGCAATCTCGGTTGACTATTACAATATCCGGGTGAAAAACGTAATCTCCGGCTTAACCGGTCAGGCAATCATCGACCGTTGCTATGACGATCCTACCGGATTGGACAACCCATTCTGCGAGGCAGTTTTTCGCCGCACCAGCACTGATCCAATCCAGAACCTAACCTTCAATGGCCAGACCAACCGAACGCTGGGTGTGACGCAGTTCCCGTTCGCTGTATCGGGCAACGGAACAGGTTTTTTGAACCAGCCATTTAACTTTGCACAGCTTCGGACGCGTGGCATCGATTTCGATGTCGCCTACACCAAGAGACTTCGCGACGATCTACGTTTGAACGCTCGTGTCCTGATTAGTCACATTATGAATCGCCAAGAATATAGTTATATAACCCAGCCCGATCGTTTCGACCGTATCGACGGCCGTCTCGGCGATCCGCGTTGGCAGGGTCAGGTGACGCTTGGCGGCCAGTTCGGCATTTTGGATCTTAGCTATAATGCGCGTTATGTTGGCAAGCAGATCGTGTCCGGCTTGTCATATGAAACCTTCTTTCCATCGCAAGGTAGACCAGCCCTCAACCCGGACGCACGACCATTTGTAAACTATGATCCAATCGTGTACCACAACATGAGAGTTGGTTTAAACGTCACCGAGAAGTATCGCTTCTATTTCGGTGTAGACAACATAAGCAATGAGCTTCCTCCGTACGAGCTCGCAGGAAACGAGAACTTCACTAGTGGTGCCACGTCGTCTATCTATCCGAATGTCGGAAGATTCTTTTACGCCGGCGCTGAATTTAAGTTCTAATTCGTAGTCATGACGATGAAGTCGCTTGTTGAAGCGGCTTCATCGTTAGTTTGCGCAGGCATCTCGCGAATTCGACCGATCAAGAACAGGCTCTTTTCCCGACATACTGTAAATATAACTTTAGATAATGTTATTCTTTTTCGTATAAATAATACTGCCGATGACTGCGAGCCAGATGCGATCTATGATAGATGATAGTCTTCAATGCATAAGGTAGAGATGGGATCGTCCCGAATTGACATCAATGACAAACCAAGGGTTGTTGTTGCTGGCGATCCTAGCTTGGCTGCTGATGTTCGCAAATGGATCCCAGACTCACTGTACAATTTGTCCTTGGCAGACACTGGCAAGTCCTTAATTGATTCGTTGCTTGCGTCGAAGACCGATCTTGTGATTATCAATTCAACCCTTCCCGATATCGATGCTATATCTATCGTTCAGGCTGTCTCTTCATTTAAAAGACCACCTTACCTTATTGTTAGGTCTGACACAGACGAGGAAATTGATCGGGTTATATTATTAGAGATTGGTGCAGATGACTGCATCGCACTATCGTGTGGACCTCGCGAAATTAAGGCACGGGTTCGCGCTCTTTTTCGCCGCCGTTTAGGCGAGGCGAATCACCTCAACGTGGTCGTGAAAAAACCAGACAACCACTTACCAGAAGCGACTTTTTTGGGCTGGACCTTGGATAGGAATAGACGTCAGTTATACTCTGCATCCGGTGAGGTTACATCACTAACTCATTCAGAGTATTTGATACTAAATGCGTTATTTTCCGAACCTGGGGTCATCAAAGATCGATCCAGCCTGATGGGGCTAATGGCTGACATAAACCAAGTCTTCGAAGAACGATCTCTTGACGTTTTCATAAGTCGCCTTCGCAAAAAGATTTTAACCCGCGGTCGCAATGACTTAATAGAAACGGTTCGAGGAAAGGGATACAGACTAAGAGTCTCAACATCAGAACAACTGACCAAGGCGATTAGGTAAATTTATCCCATTACAAATAGGTTAAATCACCCATATAGCCACAAGATAATATATACACTATATATGGATGGCCTCCCACCATCCAAGACCCAGGTGTTTATACCGGCATTTGCGTAAATGCTCACCGGGTTGGCAGGAAAGGGTTACGGAGTGCGCGTGTAGCTAATTCATCCTGCCCATGCCGCTTCCACCGCGCTTCAGGCTGAGTGACGCCGAAAAGGGTGCGCTGCGAGCGCAGCAGCAGGATATGATCGAGCGGCTGGTGGCGCGGATTTCGGAACTCGAAGCTCTGGTGGGAAAGCCTCGCAAGACGTCGGTCAACTCGCATATCCCGCCGTCGAAAGACGGGATCGGTCGTGACAGGAAGCGGCGCAAACTCTCGGGTCGTCCGCGCCCTGTTCGGGAAAGCAAGACCGGCCGCGTACGGAAACGCCGGACAAGACCAAGCGCCGGGTCGCAGATGGCTGCGCCCATTGCGGGACGGATGTGTCGAGCGCTTCGCGGCGCTGCCGGCATCGCTACGATCATATCGACCTGCCCCCGATCCCGCAGGTCGTAACGCGGGTGGAGCTGTTCGGTGGTTGCTGCGGGGCTGTGGCCGACGCTACCGCGCCGAAGCTCCGGTAGGGATGCAGCCGGGTACGCCGGTCGGGCCGGGCATTCGCTCGCTGCTCGCCTACCTGCACCACAGCCATCATGTCGGGTTCGAGCGTCTGTCGCGGCTTGCGGTCGAGATGTTCGGCCCGATCATCTCCGAAGGCGCTATCGCCAACATCTTCAGGCGCATGGGTCAGGACATAGCCACCGCGACGCGCGCGATCGATGAGAAGCTGCGCAGCGCCCGGATCATCGCCTCGGACGAAACGACGACGCGGACCAAGGGGTGACTTAATGGCAGTGGGTGTTCATCTCGGACCAAGCGGTGCTGCACAAGGTCGCGCCAAGCCGGGCACGCCGTGTCGCCGTAGAAGTGCTTGGAAATCACCGGCCCGACGTCTGGGTGTCCGACCGCTATGCCGGCCAGCAGGATCTGGCCGGCGCACATCAGGTCTGCCTCGCCATGTTCTGCGCGACGTTCAATACGCCATCGACTACGGCGACACGATCTTCGCGCCAAAGATCCGCGACCATCTGCGATGGGCGATCAGGGTCGGCAGGCGACGACACAATCTTAAGCACAGTACTTTGGTGAGCTACGCCGCAAAAGAAGATCTCAAACTATCCCGGCTGATGCATGCGCCTGTCGCGCACCCTGCGGGCAAGGCGCCGCTCAAACAGATCAAAGCCTGGCGGACGAAGTCCTTCGTCTTCCTTATCAATCGTGACGTGCCCACCACCAACAACCTTTCCGAGCGCGGGATCCGCCCCTCGGTAGTGTTCCACAAGGTGACCAATGGATTCCGCTCGGACTGGGGCGCCCAGATCCACGCCGGATACCGCTTCGTCACCGGGATCGCCCGCCTGACCGACCAATCCGCGCTCGCTGCTGTGCGCGACCTTGTCGACGGTAAGTTCGCCGTCGCCTGATCAGGTCACCGCGCGCTACCCCCCGTGAGCAGTTACGCATTTAACGGATCGGGTCAACGATGTGCCAGTCTGGTTCTGCAGTCCAGATTTTGGCGATGTATTCGTAGGCTGTAAGGCCGCTGAGCGTCGCAAGCCGGCGGGCAGAATTATACGCAGCCATGAAATCGGCGAGGTGCCCCCGTAGCTACTCGTGGCTCTCGTAGTGGAAGCGTTAACGGTTGCCTCCTTGATGGTGCGGTTCATCCGCTCGACCTGACCATTGGTCCAAGAGTGGTTCGGCCCCTCGACTAAGCCGGGAGAGCCTTGGTGAGCCGGTGCTTGATGTCGTTCGCCTCACAGATCATGTCGAAGCGCATCTGCCGCGACCAGCAGGCGCCGGCAGCCTAGACGTTCGAAGCTCCACCGAACCTGCACGTTCTCTCCGCACCAGAAGGGTTTCTCGTCGTTCGTGTCCTTCGGATCGTCGTTCGAAAGCGGCTAGATAAGCTGTCGCCGATCAATCCAGGTCGGTCTGCGACGGAGAACGAAGATGCCGTACACGCCCGAGAACCACGATGAGGATCTGCTCGTCGACACCCATGAGGCCGCTCGCCTGTTCGGGCTGAAGGAGGGCACCCTGCGCAAGCAGAGGGTCTACGGCGGCGGCTGTCCCTTCCACAAGCTGAACCGGTCGGTCCGCTACAGCATGCGCGACATCGTGCGTCACAAGGCGATGAACAGGGTCGCCAACACCAGCGAGCACTGGGCGGCACGCTGATCCGGGGCTCCGTTCAACGGAGCTCCAATCCACAGGAGTAGAGAATGGACCGACTCAAGAACGAGGACGGACGGCACCCGTTCGTCCTCGCCACGAACCAGATCGCTGAAATCAACCGCAGGGCCGCGCTCTGCGACCATCCGATCGCGAAGCTCGTCTCCATCGCGACGTTGGTCCCGTGCGATGCGTCCGATCTATCGAGATCGCACGTCCGCGCATTCGACAGACGAGATGACATCATCATGGTGCGAGGTCCGACCGGGGTTCCCACCCGGGTCGCTCTCGGTCGTGTCGCAGCAGCAGCGGTGCGCGATGCGATCGGTGGCAGGAACAGGGGGCTGATCGTCGAGGACGCCTATGGTTCGGGCATCGTCCCTGATGGCGACACGGTGGAATATGCGCACGAACTGCTCTCCTGCGCCGATACGAGTCCCCTGCCCTTCGGCTTCACCTTCCGTAGCTTGCGCGAGGGCGTGTTCGCCGGGATGGTCGACGGGGTGGTGCCGCTGGACGTGGCGGAAGCACAGGCGGGGCTGCGTCGCTCGAACGTGGGGCATGGCTCCGAGACCATGCATCGCGTCGAGCAGCGAGCGGCTTCGGACTGGTGGGCGTCGGCCCTGGGCGTAAAGGCGATCGGTGACGGAAGGGATCCGACAGCTGCAGACCCGGGGCCGACGCCGATCGCTCGTCCGGCTACGGAGTTCGGACGATGATGGCGCGGAGCACGGATCCGGAATTGCCGTGGGGCAACTGGCTCCGCATGGAGATGGGAAAAGATGCCAAACCGGTCTTCGTCGACGACGAGACCGGTCGCAGCTGGCCCTCGCTCCGGTCAGCCCTCTGGACCGGTCGGCTCCGGATGAACCTGTACAACCGCGAACCGTCCAGCGAGCTGCTGGAGACGATGCATGCGGTTCTGGCCGCCACCGTCCGGCGGAGCCCGACGTTTCGCGAGCAGGCAACCGACCTGTTCCAGGGAAACCAGCTGTACCTGAGGCTGTTCCACCTGTGGCTCGAGAGCAACGATCTCGTCGGCCTCGACACGGACGGCCACGGCGCGAATGGACTGACGTCGGAGGGCTGGTCTGTTCTGCACATGCTGATGGCGACCCGACCCTACGACGTGCGCCGAGAACGTCCCTCGGGTGCCACCATCAGCGCACTGTGCGAACTGGGTCTCGGACCCGAAGACCGAGAGGAGCGCCTCGCGCGGGTGGAGAAGGAGGCTTCGCGTTGGGAGGCATCGTTCCTGCGGCGTCATGAAGCGGGCAAGCCCTCGATCGTGCTGTCGAAGCGTGGCGACGGCCTCGTACCCGTCTTCCAGATCGTCTGGACGCTCCGCATGGAGACCGTCGAACAGCGGGATCGCTTCTACGAATGGCTGTGCCTCCGGCTCGATCGGTGGGAAGCCTGGGGCCAGAAGGCCAGCGAGTACGGTGCCGCCGACCTCACGATGCATCTGCTGCAGGTCGCAGCCGCCGCGCTGGTGGACGCCAGTAACGACTGATCCGTACCGATCTTCCCGTGCTGGTGCGGCGCGAGCATTATGAGGAACGACATCGGATGGGGATCGACCGCGCGACCGACGGCCGTCGATCCCCACATCTCAGATCCGAAAAGGTAAGATGACCCCGCACGCAGATCGTCTGATTTGCAGCACCAAAGGTCATCGTTTTGACGCCGAAGAGGTCAAGGATAGATCAATTCTTCATATTTGGAACCAAGATAGTTTACTCAAAGGAAAAATTATGATTCAAGGCCGAGTCCTCGATACGAAGATCAATGATGTTTTGCTTCAACAAGTAATGTTGACGTTAAACGCTCTGCCCGCCAACATCCCCATAAGCTTCTTCTCGCTGATACATGATCAAGGCTTCGATAGCGAGCAACGAGATCAACTAATCTCGGCACTGCTCCTTCTTGTAAAGGAAGGTCGCATCCTGATGCCTCCATCCGACGTGAGCATCGAGCTGTGGACGCCAATGATGTCCTCCAGACTGACGGTCGGCACATCCACGAGAGCCGATGCCGTCGCCATTTTCGGATGCCCCCTCTCCGAGGATGAAATTGGGACTGCGACCGTTCTCACTTATGCGTCTGGCCCGTTCCACTCCGGTCGGTGTAGATCTGCAAACCCCGATCTTCCTCGAGTCGGCTTCAGAATCCACTTCAATGCGGATCGTGTCCTTTCCCACATCGAGAACTTCGATGATCGGACCGTTGTAACCCGAGCTTAATAGCCTTTCGGCATGGATCCTCAATCTAGGGGGAAACATGCTCAAAGCCGACCGATATCTCGATCTTCTGCACGCGGCCCAACATGCGTTCGGAGCTGCCAGGCAAGTGGCGTGGGACCACATCGTCAAAACCGCTCCCATCGAAGAGGACCAGCTGTTCTGGCTGATCGATACGGCACTGCCGATGCTCGAGACGAACTGGGCCCCAATCCTTAACGGATCAGGCGTATCGATGCGGCTGTCGGGTGTGTTCTGCCACAAGACGCCTCTGGCAGTCTATCCGGACAGCAAAAACGCGTCGGCGCCCAAGATTCGCAGAGAGCTCGGCGACCTCCTCATGGTGCACGACCATCGGGGTCGCAACGCCCATAGGCAGGCTATTCTAATGCAGGCGAAGCGAATGGACGCTGGACAACTGAAGGCAGACAACCCGGAGCAGGCTCGTCTCTACGCGGACTGGCCATTATTCGAGCTGCGCGGCCATGGCGGTGACGGGTCAAGCTACCTGAACGGAGATCGCAACTTCAAGAACAGCCGTGACGGCGCACGCTATCTGATCCTGGACGATGAACGCCATCCGCGCGGGTCATGGTGGTGCCCCTGTTGCGATGGCCGCTGGCACGGCTTCGGAAGCGACCATGTGAACGGTTGGCTCGTCAGCGACCCGCGGGGCAAGGTGGGGTTGCCCGGCAGCGAGGATCTCGCCACCGCCTTCGTCAACATGCTTTACGACGTCTATCCCTCACGCGGACAAAGAACGAAACGATACCTTGCAGGTGATACGCTAAAACTCGGTATTGGCGAGGACTTCGATGTCACAGTCCACGAGCTTCTCACGAAGACATTCACAAAGGATCTTCTGACGACGAAGCGAGGCCGTCATAGCAGGAAACGGGGTGAAAACACTGGCTTCATGGGCAGCAGCCCGTTCCCATCAACTCCGGATAGCCCGTTGGAGTTCATGTCGAGCAAAGGTGTGTCGGGTACTGAACCGCCTACATCTGAACATTCCGGCTTTGGAGACGGCCGTCCCATCGCCATCGTCCTCGTGGAGACAGTCGAGGATTAACGCACGCCAACCTTCCCGGCAGAAATTACGATTTATTCCGGCGCATCTTGGGCGAGGATAATGGCGGAGAAGAAGACCACTTGGCATCGGCCGTAGCGAGGAACGACCAGCCACCAGCCCTCCGGACAACCGAACATTATCTCGATGCGGCTACCGCCTCTGTACCGGCGCTCGTCGCATTTGACCGGTTCATTGCGGACGTCCGACCCGGCATGCAGGGCTGAATACCCTCGGATTCTGGGGCAGCCCTGAACCATTCGGCGTCATAGCCACGATCACCGAGCAGCTACAGGTCGTCAAGCAGGGCTACCGCGCCCGTGTGGTCGCTAACCTGCCCGGCGGCCTTGGAGAAGCATAAGAGCCGCGCGTCTGCATCGCTGACGGCGTGCAGCTCGGTGTTAAGACCGCCTTTGGTACAGCCGATCTGCCAACCGCCCCCTATTTAAGCCGCAGGCTCGATGGAGAGCGGTGTGCGTTCAAGTGCGTCGCGTTGATCATTATGGCCTTGCCCCATTCCGGTCTCCAGCCACCGGAGGTGGCGGCAGGCCCGCCGTGGATCGCGCGAAGGCCAGTTCATCGGAATGCCCCTCGATCAACGATCGCAGAGGCGCCGCCACCTCCCGGTCGAGGTCCCCGCGACTACGAAGGTCGAGGATGCGAACGCAGAAGAACCAGGCCTCCGACATCGTTCCGGAACCAGTCCCGCGCCAACGCCAAGGGGTGTAGGGCATCGTATCGAGAGACTGTCCCGAACCATCGACGAAGAGATTGTCCGTCGTCCAACCACCGCCTTTGGGCGGGCAGTATGCTACGTAGAGCTTCGCAGTCTGCGCACCTTCCCACCCGGCGCCTCGATCGTCCTCGGCGCGCCAGAAGCTCACTCCGAACGTGACCCAGCCGCGATTGACGGCCCTGCCCCGGGCGGGGATGACCTTGTATGCATACAGACTGTAGCCCACCGCCCAATTCTGCTCGGTCTCGAGGTTCACCTCGTATTCTGACTCAACGTCGATCCTGAGCGATCCCAGTCCTCCATCCGCAAGCAGGTCCGCTAACGCGGTCATTAGGGCGTCGATCTCCAGTCCCGCCCGCGCCGCATTCGCGTGGCTCTGCCACAAGACATCCTGTTCAGTCATTCACCCACCATCCCTCGTGCCGTACTACGGTATCAACTTCGGAAAACCACGGACGGCGGAAACACCAGTCCATCTCATTCATTCGGATCAGTCGAATTTCGGACCAGCCGCGTACCGCCGAACGGTGTTCCCGCATCAGGAACAACGCGACAGCCGATGCCCAGCGCTGAACGGCTTCGGAGGTGTTGGGCGTTCGCGCGAGCACGCCCATGACCGCCAACGAGCGCCAGTTCCGGATAACCAGGTTCCAAGGCCCCATGCCGCGCGCGTCGACCAAGTCGCGATCCATCTCGACGGCCTGCCTGTAAGACCCGGGTTCCTGTACCAGCAGCACGTGGGTCGCGCGCCCGCGATCCACGTGAGAAAGTGCCGACCACTGCGCGGCAAGTTCGTTCTCGCTGAGCGGCGCTCCCCACTTGATCTCGACGACCATGACCAACCCGACATCGTCGGCAAAAACGAGGTCGGGCTCGGAATATCGGACACGCAGCGCATCGTCGGCCAGCGGCAGCCGCGGCCAGAACACGGCACGCAACGGTCCAACCGACGTCGGAAGCGGGAGGGCAAGCGCCTCGCAGATCAGATCGATCGAGCGCCGCGCGTCCTCGGGCGACATGAACTCGATGGGCCCAAACACGGTGGACGTGACGACATCCTCCAACGGCACGCGAATACCCGCACTGCGGAACACACCAAGACGCGCCTTTCGGCCGTTGATCGCATGAAGCATACTCTACGATACCTTGCACTATGCGCGAGCAAACTCGACGCGGCTTGGTGTACCAGACATCTCGGCTGGCTATTCGTCAACGGCCCCCGCCAAAGCACTCTTCCTACCAACTTACACGATCAGCTATCCGCGTCTTTACGCAAGTTACCGCTCCGGCCCGCTCCCAGCGACCCCGGCGTCTCCGAGGCCAAACGACGACACAAAACACGTCGACCGCTAGGAGATAGACCTCGCCAACGAGCCGTCTTGCGCTACGATGCTGTCGGTTCGGGGAGAGAAACAATGTCGTACTGGGGCGATCGACCCGCAGGAATGTCGAACATCCGCCTGTACACGCCCGGCGATACGTGGCGAGCAGCGAACGACGAAGTGCCCGTCGTGGAGGGAGCGCAGGCACGAAATGGAGCGGCTCGAGAGATCAGCAGCATACTCCTCAACGTGCTCAACGCGACCAACGTCGTGGTACTGACCGGCACAGGATCGTCGTTCGCAGCGAGCAACCCAGCTGGGAGGCTTACGCCAGCCGGCATGGGCGATGTGTGGACAGCTGTCCGGGAAGCCGTCACGTCAGACGAATTTGATGCAATAGTTGCTATCTTCGGGGAGGATCGCGTCGCTGGAAACATCGAAAAGCTGCTGACGCTGTGCAAGCTCTTTCTCGAGCTGCATGACGGAGGTGTGGGGGAAGTAGCGTACCCGCGCGTATCGGCCTTCGTGTGGACGGCCGAACTGGCGATCCTGGCCAGGGTAGACTTCGTGGACGGGGACACCAGCCTCGATGCCCACGGCGCCCTTCTGCAGAAGATCGGACGGCGCGGCGTCCGAAAGCCCCGTGCGAAGCTGTTCACCACGAACTACGACCTCTGCTTCGAGGAGGCCGCCCGTCGATCACGGTTTATCATGATCGACGGCTTCTCCCATCATCTGGATCAGACCTACGACCGGACCAACTTCGGGCTGGACGTGGTGCGCAGGGACGCTGGACGCGACAATCCGGACTATCTCCAGAACGTCCTACAGTTCTACAAGCTTCATGGATCAATCGACTGGCGACGCGCAGGAAGCGAGATCATGCGGACCCGCTCTATCATAGGCACTCCAGTTCTGATCTATCCGAGGTCCAGCAAGTACCAGGAAAGCTTCGACGCCCCCTATCTCGACATGCTGTCCGCCTTCCAAGCAGCGTTGCGGGAGCCCGATACAGCTCTTCTCGTGTCGGGTTTCGGCTTCAACGACGACCACATCAGCAGCCCGATCATGTCCGCTGTGGAATCGAACATGTCGCTACGACTGGTGGTATGCGACCCCACATTCGTGCCGTCCGAAATGCTCGAACTGGAAACCCACGTGATCGATGAGGCTCTTGTTCCGTCGAACCGATTTCTCGCAGGATTCAAACGCCTGGCCGATTCCGGTGATGCCCGAGTCCACCTGATGAATGGTCGATTCCAGGATCTCACGGCCGCCCTCCCGGACCTAGTCGGTGAAACGGACCGGGAGCGTCACGTCCAGAGGATGCGAAGCCTGCGAGACGCCGGAGAAGGCAGAGCGTGACCCCCGTCAATCCGATCGACACCGATCGTTACGTCGGGACGGTCACTCTGGTTACGGCGGGACACGTGCACGTGAACCTGCCGAACGCCGCTCCGGGTCGCGAACATCGCGGCACCTCGCTTGGTGCGGTAGGAGACTTCGTGTTCGTCGACTGCGAGCGTTCGTACGTGCTGGGACGCGTCATTGAAACGCGACTGCCCGACGGTGAGCGTCTCACGGTGGAGCCGAAGGTCGGCGATGCCAACGCTGTCAATCCGATCGGCCGAATCCAGCTCCTCGCGACCGTCGAGCAGCGATCCAACCGCCTGAAGCGTGGGCTCGTCCAGTTTCCTCAGATTGGAGACGGCGTGTACCTCGCCGAGCCACGGCTTCTCGCGACGCTCATTCGCAATGCGGTCGCAGATACTGACGACCTGACGCTTAACATCGGCCGGATCGACGCCGCGGAGGGAGTGGACATCTGTCTGCCGCCCGATCGGCTCTTCGGACGACATTGCGGCGTCTTCGGCGCGACTGGCGGCGGGAAGAGCTGGACCGTCGCAACGCTGGTCGAACAGATCAAGGAGGCGGGCGGCAAAGCCATCGTCCTCGATCCGACCGGCGAGTTCGCAGGCATGACCTGCGTCGATACCGTCTTCACGTTCGATGTCCCGAGCGGGGAGCAGCGGCAGGTGCATTTCCCCTATGGTCATATGACCGAGGACGATCTGTTCTCCCTCTTCCGGCCATCGGGCCAGAGCCAGGGGCCGAAGCTCCGGGAAGCCATTCGAAGCCTGAAGCTCGTGGCCGCCATGAACGGGACGGTGCCCGACGGCTTGGTCGTCCAAGACGGTCTTGTCGTGAAACGCGGACAGTCCCGGACCGCCTTCTTCAACGCCGTTCGTCAAAACGCGGCAGTCCTCCAGGCGCCCGGTTGTGGATTCGATATCGAACGTCTAGCCGATCAGGTTCGACAGGAATGCGTCTTCCTGACCGGAGATGCAGGGAGGTTCGGCAACCCTGACCAGGGAAGCATCGCGTTCTGCGAGACGTTGGTAGCGCGCATCAACACGCTCACCGCATCGACGGAATTGCGCTGCGTCTTCGGACGGCATGGCGGTTCCCTTGTCGATGAAATCCGCGCCTTCGTCGCCGACGACAATCGCGACATCGCGGTGGTGTCCTTCAGGGACGTGAGGTTCGAGCACAACACGCGCGAGATCCTGCTGAACGTGATCGGTCGGTTCCTGCTGACGGAGGCACGTTCGGGAACCTTCCGCTCCGCGCCCCTGGTCGTCTTTCTAGACGAAGCGCATCAGTTCCTAGGACGCACCGTAGGCGACGAGTACGCCGGCGTGAAACTGGACGCCTTCGGCATCATCGCCAAGGAGGGCCGGAAGTACGGCCTCACGTGCGTTCTCGCCACCCAACGTCCGCGCGACGTTCCCGCTGACGTGCTGAGTCAGCTCGGCACGCTGATCGTCCACCGACTGACGAACGATCAGGACCGTGAGACGGTCGAGCGGGCGTGCGGTGACCTTGACCGTGGGGCCGCCCAGTTCATACCGATGCTGGCACCGGGTGAAGCGGTGGTGATAGGACCAGAGCTGCCCGCACCGGTCCCGATATTCGTGCGACGGCCCACGTCGCCCCCGGATTCCACGGGGCCAGCATTCCAAGCCTCCTGGCTTGGGCGACGGCAAAGACGGAACGCGGATAATCCACAAGTCGGACAGCCATGAGCGATGAGCCTTGAATGCCGGGGATGATGAGCATCGGGTTTGGCTGACATCGCGGGGGAACATCAATGACAAACATGGCCACCATCGAGCGGATACTCGTGGTCTGCGGATTGCAGAACGCGGGCAAGAGCCATCTTCTGCGGTCGATGTTCATCGATCCGCGGCTCGGCACTGACCGAGTAATTCCGACACCCCGCCGCATAAAGCCCGCCGCGCTCTCGCGCGAACGCTGCCTCCAAGTGCGGTGCACATCGCCTCACGAACAAGCAGAAAGCATCGATGACTTCTTCGCGGAACTAGATCGGGCCAGACGGGCGGCATGGCGGACCTTCTGGCGGTTCAACTATGCATGTGCGCTGCAGCCGAACGCTACCGCCGCTACCCCCGATGCCGTCGCCTTCTGTCGGGAGATGAAGGGCAGACTGACGCCGGAACGCATCCGCCTGGTGCAGCTCGATCCCCGTCAGGATGGGCGGCATGGAACCCTGCTCAGTCATTCGGATGTAAATCAACTCCGAAGCATGGAAGTGGAAGTCATCGTGGTGGATGGTCGGAGGGAGCCCTCCGGGTCCCAGCCTCCCCATGGTCTGATGCTGGCCGACTTCTTCGACTTCACCTGAGGCGAGAACCGCGTAGAAAGAAGCGGTTCTGCAGAATGCCAGATCCGCGACGATAGCCGTCCCGAGATATTAGTGAATGAAGCGGGGCATGCACCTCCGCATAGTTGGATGGGAGGTGCCCGGGGCGTCAACCAGTAGGCTGAATTAGCTTCAAAGTGGATGGATCGACTTCCGGACGGGAACATAAGGTTACCAGTTCCATGTCCGTGGACAAGGCGATCTCAGCCATCACGACCGCCTGATCGACGGCACTGCCAACAGACTGGGCGCTGGCAACCGCCGCATAGAACTGTGTCGCGAACACCGTCGCGCTGGCATCTTCTACAGGCGCGTTCATGGCGATCACGATCGGCACCGCTTCGAGCAGTTCCAACGCTCCATCAGCGGTGTCGCAAGCGTTCAACACGACGCATGTCGGCGACTGGTCCGTAGCGCGCAGCAGTTTGGCCAGATGGCGATAGCCGACCGTGGCCTCTCCGGGATCCGGGATCTGTGATGCTGGCATTGTCGAACAGGAGACCGGGTGCGCCCGCATGCCCTGAGAAATGAACGACATGGGGGCGGAGGTCGTCGATGCCGTCCACGAGATCCTGCGGCGCTGCAGCCGGACGATGCTGAATGTCGATTAGATCGCGATACTTCGAAGCGCGCACGGCGGGGAAGACGTTGTTCACCTCGACGTCGACTCTGAGAGCACCTTCGCCATCGGCCGGCGGACTGGCCGTGAGATAGAGTACGCGCAACCTCTCCGGTTCCGGTGGCTTCACGTAGACATGATGGACCGTCGTCTTCGAAAGACGTGATACTTCCCGAGCGTGATACTTCTCCTTCCGCATGCGCCCCGCGTCTGCTCGGTCCTTCGCCGACCGCTCCGACTTCAGGGCACCATCCAGCGCGCGCTGCTTGTCGCGCTGACGTGACGCGTTTCCAGCTAACTTCTCCTGGACGGCAGCAGCCCTCTTCGCGGCTTCCACGGCCTTCTTGTCCTCCGCTTCGGCGCCTCGCAGGTTGGTTGCTATTGTCGAAGCTGACTTGCTGCCTGCCGCGGATTTACGCTTGGCGTTGGCAGCCGCACGCGCCTTGGCCGCATCGCCTTCATGACGCGCAACCTCCTTCCTGAAACCGGCCTCATCCTTCTGAATGCGGACAAGCTCCGACCTATACGATTCTGATCCCAAGCTTAGCCTCCGGATGTGGCGACGCTCTAACCGCCTTCTCTATAGAACGTTGATAGAACGCACGAGCTGTTCAATATCTCACGATCCGTAGATCAGTTATCCCCCGTGAAGATTCATGATGCGTCGAATCCTCGGCGTAGATGCCAAACCTAGCTTCCCCGAAATTATCCAGTCATCCCGCTTGTTTCTCTTACGTTAGCGTCGACGAATCAACTCAAGTCCCTCAACCACGGCACTAGAACCAGTTTTATCCCATCACGCCAACGCTCGCGCACGGAGCTCTGGAACCAGTCCTGCATCAGGTCCACGTGGTCGGTCACGATGATCTGCATGTTGGGTACCAGGTTGTCGCAGTAGTCCCACAACAACCGGTACAAACGCGCCACGGCCACCTGATCCTTATCGTCCACGCCTGCGATCTCCCCCACATCGCGGTCCCTGGGGTAATGGGCCTGCGAAGGTTGATCCAGCATCAGGAACGCTGGCACTGGCCGATTGCGGGCGCGGAACAGCTTGTGCAGCGCCAAGTGGGTGGCGACGTGGTAGCCGACCCAATTCTCGCCGCTGCCGATCTGGGAGAGTGGCAGGGGACCGGTCAGCGTATCCGCCACGATGGTGAGGTGGCGCCGGTCCAGCCTGACGTTCCGGTCGCCGTGCTCGAGCTTCAGTTCGGTCGCCCACGCAGTCAGATCGCGACCGACGAGATTGAGCGCCGTTATCAGCCTCTCCTCGAGCGCTTCCTGGTCCAACGCCTGGTCCAATTCGTCGAGTTCGGCTCTGACGCGCGATATCCTCATGGCCAGCGTACGATCCTCGACGACCGCATGAACGTTCTCGAGAAAGTACTCGATGCGGCCGCACAGACGAGCCTGCTCCGTCAGCTGGTCCTGCTCAATGCGCAACCGCTCGTTCTAGACGATGCGCGACTGGATTCCCGTCTGCACCGACGACAATTCCCGATCCAGTGTAGTGCGTCGATCCTCGAGCTCGGCGATGCGCTTCTGCAGACGCGGATTGTCGCGTCGCGCCGTGGCCAGCTGAAGCTCGAGCCCCTCCAGCGAACGCTTCACGTCGGTGACTGTCGGGATCGGAACGGCGAGATGGTTCGCGCACAGCGGGCAGGTATCGGTTGGACCGCCCGCTGCATTAACCAGACCTATCGACACCAACCGCGCTTCCTGCTCCCGACCCTCGACTTCGAAGTCGGAGACCTCCAGCCTGATGCGCTGGAGTTCCCGGATTTCGTCCCGGACCTCCTGAAGCTCCACACGAAGGCGACGGCGGTTGTCCTCCAGGTCCGCCAGATCGGTCCCCGCCCGGTCCGATCGGGCATAGGAGAGGGACCGGGGCGCCGACGCCAACCGCAAAAACGACCGTGGCTCCTCGACCCCATCGGGCACCGGTCCCGAGACCAGTCCAAGCCGCCGTGCCTCGCTAGCGAGGGTACCGGCGGTCTGGGACGCATCCTTGGACAGTGCCTTCGCCTCAGCCAACTCCCGTTCGAGCCTCCTCAAACGCGCTCGGGCATCCTGCCGCCGCCGCTGCTTCAGATAATGATCGTCCTCGATGGCTCCCACGAAGTACGGGATCGCGTCCTTTATCGCCTGGGGCAGACGCTCCTCACCCTGCCGATGGAAGAGCTGTCGTTTGTTCGCGATCTCGTCCTGCTCCTGGAGGCAGAACAGTATCGCCTGACCGGCCGAAGCCTCCAGCGGGACCCGCATCGCTCCCGGCTCGGGCACGAAGACGTTCTCCGTGATGCCCAGAAGGACGGACATGGGCTTGTGTCCTTACCGCCCGCCGACGTGCGAACGACGTGGATTCGTTCGCACGCGGCGTGATCCGTGGCAGCGAACCGGATGCCGTTAACCTTCGGCAGGCCCATCTAATGGCCCTTTTCCGGTACCTGCCGGCGATCATCATGCGTGCGGGCGATACGGATCCCCTGCAGTGGCGAGATTCAGAACGGCATGAGCCGTGATCAGCAACCGTGCAATGCGATCACATGCCTAGAAGTTGGAGAGATGGAGGCGATTGGAGGGATGCCCGGGATTGACGGGTGAAGGAAACCGAAGAAGTGCCGTTAAGCACAGACAAAGCCGACGAATGTGGATCGGTCGTCGAAACCCTGATGGGATGGGCCAGCCGACACCCGGTCATCTCATTCGGCAATGCAGTCCGGTACTTGTCCGAACATGGCCACCGGACCCCGGTCGCACACGACTTCATCCGACGGGCTCTCGACCTGCGTCTCCTCATCGCAAGGACGCCATTGGGCGAGATCCGAGACGAGACGGATCTCATCCCCGCCGCACTGCGACGAGGCGTGACGACCGAGCACGACGTCACGCAGAAGATGGGCGATGCCGATCATCGCCGGCAGGATGCGGACGACACGACGACCTGCCTGTGGTCGCTTGCGAGAGGCAGGATCAAACCGCCTGGAAACCGCGGGATCGCACTGCATCGCGAAAGGGAGCGAAACCTCGCTTCCGACTTCGGGCGGAGCCACGTGCCGTTCGGGCCGATCCACCAAGGAGAAACCCTGCTGCTGAGGTGTCGGTTCGGCCACCTGGGTAGCCTGCGGTCGCATCGGATCGAGGTCCGCTGATCAGAACTCCACCCGAGTCCTGAATTCACCAACCCCACCACCGATGTCGGCAGTGATCGCGCATATCCGCCACGAGTGCATCAAGCGGCGCCTCGTTGCTTTTCGGCACCACCGCCGAAAACGTGGCGCCGCCGTGCCATTCCAACAGCTTCGGCGTATCGGCATACATTCCGGCAGTCGTGACGATGTAGAGGCGGGGAGAATCCGTACCGAAGGTCGCAGTTCCAATCGACCTGCTTCCCCGTCGGACTTGAACCTCCACGCCAGCCCGACCCGGATGGAAGTCATGCGCGATCCCGATCAGGGCCCGACCAATTCCGAGATCCAGCTTGGTGGTTTCGTCATAGGCCTTCAGTTCGAACGCGAAGCAGACGGTCCCCGCCCATGGGCCTCCGCCGTTGGCACGCAGACTCCGTGCTGGGTGAGCCGGTATGATGGACAGATCGACCTCGTGGAGGGAACCGCTCTCCCCCAGATGCTGCATGCCGAGGTGAAGCTCGTGCTTCCGAAACGGCTCTCGCCATATCACAAGATGCCCCGGTGACGAATTCGGCAACGCAGCCGAAGGCATTGGGGCGGGATTCTTTCGGAGACGAAGTTTCTTCACCGGCTTTCCGGCGCTGTCAACCGCGGCGACGGTGAAGCCCTTCGTCACGAGCCTGTTCGCCAACGCGAGCATGATCCATGCCTCATACGCCCTGCCCTTCCTCGACGAGGCCGAGCGGACCTTCGGCGACGCGACACCGGTCCTGATCGCCGCCCGGGCGGCGATCTCCGGTGGCACAACGTCCTTCTCCGGTGGGCCGTTCGCGATCGGCAGCCAGGACGAGGTGCCCCGCCTTAGGGGCGCTCTCGCCGAGCTCCGCGAGTTATCGTCCGCGCGCCAGGCAGCGGTGCTGAGCACCAATCGCGATCGGCCGCTCCACGCATGCGTTCGTAGATGCGCTGACTCACCCCGAGGGAGCTCGCGAGTTCCCCGGCGTTTGCGGCATCGGCCACGACCGACCGGACGCCGCCGCTGGCCGAAATCCTTTGCTTGAGCTTGGACGACCTTTGCTCGGACGACCAATCCTGAGCTTCCGGTTAGGGACGCGTCGAACCGCCACCACCACTCTTGGGTGGCGCGCTGCTGCGCGGCTTCTTGGTGACCGATGTGGTTGCCGCCTGTCGCATGCGGTCGCGTCCGAGATCGAGGATGAGAAACACGACGTCGATCGTGTCGTCGTCGACGTCGTAGGTGGCAAGCCAGCCGCGTGGCACGTCGGCGTCGAACGCCTCGACATCGAACACCACGGCGTCGAGCAGCTCTGCTGCATGGGCGAACTCGAACTGATCACCGACGAGCGCATCCAGGCGACGGCGAAGGCTCGGCACATCACGAAGTCGAGCCTCGACAACCTGGTTGCACGGATCAAGGGTAACGATGCGGCGCTGCGCGGGGATGGGATGGTGGTCGAGGATCCCGTTCTCATCCTGCGGGCGATGCGGATCGTCAGCGGGCGGGAGAAGCCGTGGGCAGCGGCGGTTAAGGCGATGCTGTCAGGCGATCTGCCATCGCCGTTGAACGGTCCCGTCAGGGACGGCTGATGGGCCGCGTCAGCATCCCCGCCGAACGCGTCCACATGCTCCTGAACATGACGTTCGACGCCAATGCCCACCCGTCCTTCGCTTCGACCGTCGCATCAACCGCCGAGACGCCGAGGATCTCCTCAACGTCAATTCCAAGACCTTCAGTCGGGCGATGGAGAAAGGACAGGCGCCGATTCCAGTCGACGGTGCTTATGACCGGGCCGCCGTCCTCCACCTCGCGTCCGACCTAATCTCCAGCGAGATAATCGCCCGGTGGGGTCCACGAGGATGGAGATGCCGAGGCGAATGGTGGAAAAAGGTTGCCCGGTTCGCATCGACCATCTCGGATGGAAGCGGGATGAGGTTAAGGCATGCTGACCGACCAGACGCCGCCTTCCCCGACCGCCGGCAATTCGAATTGATCGGCTTTCACGGATCAGGTGCGCGGCGCGCTCGTGGTCGAATAGTTCGATTGGTTGACCTGCATTGGGTTTGGCCTGATCGTGTCGGCGGGGTATGACGGCTGGACAAGCTGCCTCGCCCGGGGGAGTCACATGGAAATCGAACGAGATAGACTCGATGCGGTCATGTATCGGCTGTACGGAGAGCTGAAGCAGCACGGTCGCGCCCACGCCGGCACCCGCGGTGACACGGTCGAGATCCTCGGGGTGGTCGTGCGCATCCTGAAGCCCAGATCCCGGATTAGCCGGTCTTAGAACCGTTGCAAGCCGTTCAGCGCCATCGGCGAACTGCTCTGGTATCTCGCGGGCGCGGATTCGCTCGAGTTCATCCAGCCCTACGTCGACCCCTATAAGAAGGACGCGGTGGATGGCGTCATCCAAGGCGCATACGGTCCGCGGTTCTGGTCGATGCGGGACGGCATCGACCAATTCGCCAGCATCGAAACGCTGCTCAGGAAGAAACCGGGATCACGCCGCAATCGAGAAACTTCCGTATAACGTGAGCCCACGACGTCTTCCGTGCTAGTCGCTTCGTATGCCCTACCGCTGGACACACATCCGCATCGTCGAGCCATCGATCCCGCACGACAGGACCGTGCACCAGCCGTTCAGCCTCTGGTGGGCGGCACTCGCCGCCGCGGACGAGACGATGCAGGGTGGCCCGCTCGTGCCCGCATGGCTCCGGCTGTTCTCTGCCCACCTCAGCAGAAGCGATACCGTGCGCCTGCGCTGGGGCGGCGACCTAGCGGAAAGCGCGGAACTCCGGCGCGCGTATTCTGCGCTCTATGGTCGCTACTTCTCCCGCGCCCTGCTCGCGAGCCGGCTCGGATTCACCGATTTCGTACCACTGCGCACCAATGTGACGCGGCTGCCGAACGGCGTCATGATCCGCCGGACCTCCAAGGGCGACATACCCGACTGGATCGCATGGGATCCGGCTACCGGCAGCTACTGCCTGTGCGAGGCCAAGGGCAGCCTCACCGGCAGGCAACCCCACTTCCTGACCGGCCAGCCGACCTGCGTCACAGAGGGAAAGAAGCAGTTCGGCCGCGTGGAGGTGGTCGATCGATCGGGTCGCTCGCTGGTGACGAGGAACTGGGTCGCCGCCAACCTCTGGTCCACCGACAGCCGCCGGCGGGAATCGGTCTCGCTGCTCTGGGACCCGCCGACCGACGGCGAAGCGATCGCCGATGGCGAGAGGAGGGAGCACGCCGACGGGATCAGGCGCCGGCGGATCGCCAACATCGCGATGCGCCTCGGCCGCTTGGGACTCATCGGCACCGCTCGCCGGCCCGGCGGCACGCTGGTGCGAGTCAAGGCGGCTCCGGATCGCGACGGCATGCCTGCCAAGGTGAGCACCAGCAACGAAGACGACCTCCTGCGTCCGATCGAGCGCCCTGCGACGGAGCCGCACGAAGGGACATACGCCGCCGCCCTCATCACCCCGTTCGGCATCCGTCCCATCCTCGACGCGGACGATGTCGCCGCGCTCAAGGCCACGAGGAAGTCGTCGACACCGGTCATGCTGTTCGGCCTGTCGGTGGACGCGCTGCGGGCCGAGCAGGCCATCGCCGAGACCTGGATTTCAGGACAGGGCATCGCGGCGCCGGACGGCATCAGCCTGTTCGATCTCGAGCACGTCGAGATCGACGTGTAGGCGCACCATGCCGCGGGTGGAGGTGGCCCTTGTCGACCTGCCCACGCCGGTGGTGGGCGACAAACTCCATCCTTCTCTACTTATTAGCCAGTCACTGCACGGGTCGCGCCACCGAACCGGGTCCGCTCACTCGTAATAGCTGTCCGTATCGACCTTCACCTCGACGTCGTCAGCAGAGATGTTCAGCGGATCCGTGACAGCGACCTCCGCCCGTGCTTCGTATGGGTAGCTGTCGGTGTCACGATATCCGATGTCGTTACGGACGTCGGAGCCCGTGCCGAATTGCAGTTCCACGGCCACCTCTCCGGTGACCACGTAGGAGATCGTTGCCGCGTCCATCTCCTCGACCTCAATGCGCTCGACCATGTGGTAGTCGATCGTCGTGTGCGTCGAGAGTTCGTCGAGTTCCTGGATCGCCTCGCCGATCATCTTCTCGAAGACGGCGTCATGCAGCGTGGCCGCGACCGCCTCCTCGACCATCCGGCGGCTGTCCCGCGCGGCATCGAGAAGGGTGTCGAGCCCCGTCACCACGTCCATGAAAAGTTCCCGGATCGTCGGTCCGTGCGTCAGTATGGTGTTAGGCCGCACATGCGTTGCCTTGTTGAGCCCCTCCACCATCTCGGTCAGCTCGTCCGCATACGCCTTCACGTTGAGCCCGAGCTCGTCCCGGACGAAGTCGTCGGTCAGGCCCGCCTTAATGATGTAGCCGACGCGCTGGGCCCGGGTGACCGTCCGGGTGTCCTTCGCCTGGACGAACCAGACGCATGCACGGACCTGATCGTCGGGCGACAGTGTATGAAGGATGTGCCCGAACGCTTCGCGTAAGCCGGTCGCCACAAGGTTACCTCGGATCGGGTTGCTGCGGCTCTTGCCAACGTTGATGCATCCTACGAACACGAGCTTGAGAAACCGGTCACCCGGTAATCGCGCTGCAAGCGCGCGGGCAGCCTTCCCAATCTCGCGCCAAGTCGGGATGTTGCTTTTCATCGTCTTCACCTCTCCGGCTTCCGCCAGGCTCTTGTCACGGACAGGTCCTCGCGCTCAGTCGAAGCCATATAGCCTCGGGCTGGACGAAAAAGGTCGCGTCGTCGTCGTCAATCGCAAAGGGGGGCACGTTCAAGGTTCGTGCGCTCCAAGGCTACGTGTTCGAAACGTTGCGCGAACAGCTCGGTGCGGATCTGACCAAGCCGACGGCCAACGGCTACGCCGTGGACGGCATGGCCGAGACGGCAAATGCGCTTATCGAGATCAAGACCGGCACGTTCGCCCACCATTGCTACGAGGCGGTAGGACAGCTCACTCTCTATCCAGCGCTGATCGGTCTAAACCGGGCGCTGGCAAAGATAGCGCTTCTACCCGACACCCCCTCCCTGCGGCCGGCGATGGCCGGCGCCCTCCGCGAAGCCGAAGTCGAGGTTTTCACATACCCGGTGCGCGGCAAGGGCAAGAAACCCGACATCGAGTTCTCGAAGACATTTCTCGCCCGCTGTGCCGGGAAGGGATCCGGTTGCTGACTTGCCGTCTCGCCGCCTCGAGTTCGCTTCAATTGCCGAATTCTACGAACAGCGGCGACGACAGGATGTGCCTGCCATCCTTCCGATCGGAATACGAACCAACGCCGGGAATCGGCTCCGAAAGGGGTTCAGAATGCCGCCGGTCGCTTCTTATTGTGCAACGGCCTTCCAAGAGCTATTTTTAGCGTGTTTCGCGACTAGATTGGCACTGTGCGAAATGAGCCAATACGAGGGCAGAGGCCTTTGTGTTTTAATGTGTGCGATCATTTTCCTCTGATATTGCAACACCGAACCGTACTCTCCGGCGAGCGTCGACGTTCGCTCGGCAGCCGCATCATGCCGCGCATGGTCCAGCCTGTCCCGGG
>Ga0308164_10001833_pt1 | contig 22934 bp, 19 predicted proteins | sample PhyTR2_FD_201031 | JGI IMG/M metagenome (GOLD analysis project Ga0308164, IMG submission 201031) | Phyllosphere microbial communities from UC Gill Tract Community Farm, Albany, California, United States - DLSLT.R2 | ecosystem: Host-associated > Plants > Phyllosphere > Unclassified | place: USA... | reverse complement strand
GCGTATCGGCCGGCAAGTGGTGGTCGGTCACCACCACTTCGATGCCGCGCCGGTTGGCTTCGGCCACGCCGTCGATGCTGGCAATGCCGTTATCGACCGTGACGATGATGTCGGGCTGCTTTTCGCGGGCCGTGAGCGCGACGATTTCGGGCGTCAGGCCATAGCCGTACTCAAAACGGTTGGGTACGATGTAATCGATGTTGGCGCCCATCTGGCGCAGGCCGCGCAGCGCCACGGCGCACGCGGTGGCGCCGTCGCAATCGTAGTCGGCCACGATCACCATGCGTTTATTGGCGGCGATCGAATCGGCCAGGAACACGGCGGCAGCCCCGATATTCATCAGCCCGGACGGCGGAATCATGGCCGCCAGTTCGCTCGACAGATCCTTGACGTCGGTAAGGCCGCGCGCCGCGTACAGGCGCGCCAGCACCGGGTGGATGCCTTCCTGGCGCAGCACTTCGGATTCGCGGAACGGGAAAGGACGGGTGGCGATACGGGTCATGTCAGGCGTTTCAGTGTGAGTTCAACAAGTTCAGGGTGGGCTTGCGCCAGAATTTGCGCTGTGCCAGCCGGGTGCTCGATACGTCGAGCCAGCTCTCGCGATGGCTGAGCAGCAGGTGCACGCGCTGCACGCGGCCGTCCAGCAATGCCGCCAGCAGCGGCGCGCACCAGGCGCGATCAATCTGCTCGAACGCAGCGAGCCACTCGGCCCACTCGCTGGCCTGACCCGGCGCGATCAGGTCCGGCACCACCATCACCGTATTGTGCGCCGTGCCGGCGCCGGCCAGCAACCGCTGCACGTCCGCCTGGCGCCAGTCGGGCGCGGCCAGCGCCTGCAGCCACGACGGCCCGCCGCTAACTGCCAGCAGCGGCGCCGGCCCGGGGGTGGTGGCCGCACTGGCGCCGCCCCAGCACCAGTAGGAATTCACGGCAGGCAGGCCGCGCGCTTCGCGGGCGGCATTGACCGGATGCTGGTGCCACAGCATCTGGATTTCGTTTTGCAGGCGCCGGTAATCGCGCGCGCGGTCACCCTCGGGCAGCCAGTCGCCGAGGTTCTGGTTCACCACCGAGTCGGGCGAGGCCGTGGACAGCGTGGCCCAGTCGTCGGCGCGCACGAACCACAGGCCCGGCGCACCATAGACCAGTGGCTTGCCCAATTCCTCGAAATACGGCCGCGCGGCGTCGTACAGCGCGCGCGCATCGGCCTCGTCGAGCTGCAACGCGCGCGGATCGGCCAGCGACGGGTGGGTGCTCGAAATCTGGATATGTGCCGGTTGCAAGATCAGCCAGTGGCCGCTGGCAGCCTGGGCGCCCAGGCCGCAGCCGGCCATGCAGGCTGCCGCCAGCGGCGCCCCGGTGTGTGCGGTCAGCGGCGCGGTGGCGCCTGCGGTCAGGCCCAGGGTGCGCGCCAGCCACGCCTCGTGCGGCAGTACCCGGCTGTGCTGGGCATAACCGTGCATCTGGCGGGTGCTGTGACGGCTGATCAGGGTGGCGAGAGCGGGGGCTTGCAGGGCGCGCAGCAGGTGCGGCGCCATTTCCGCCGGCGGCAGGGCGAAGGGCAGGGCGAGGGTGATATCGGTCATCCCGAGATTGTAGGCGATTGCGGCCCACCACGAGGAAATGTTTAAAACATGACTCTTGTCATCATGAAAACTTGATCAGCAACAGAGATTGCTTCAAAGCAAATCGTATTATTTCGCGCACAAAATTATTTCGATTTAAAAATTTTAATTATTTTTGGAAAATCTTAGCTATAATCTCGACAACAAACATGAATTTACGTCATCACTCAGCCCCCGTGAAGACTTCGTAGTACCCCGTTACCGCCGCAGCATCACCCCACTAGCGTTCCGCCGCGCCGGCTCACTGTCAAAAAACGAACTGAAGAAAGCAAAAGCATGAGCTCGATCAACCTTGCTACCACTATTCACATTTGCGAAGATACCGAAGGTAACTTTGATATCCGTGACATTCTTGCCAGCGCCGGCTATACCACCAAGGCGGGCAACACGCTGAACATCAACGCGCTGGCGGTCGTGCTGCCAGATGGCACCATCGTCAACGAAGACACGCCGCTGTTCGGCAAGCTCGATGCCGATACCGTCTATGTGCGTCCTGGCAAATGGGCAGTGGATTACAACGGCGAGTTCGCCACGTTCGAGTTCGTGCTCGATCAGGGTGTGAAAGGCAATTCGATCAGCCTGAGCCTGCGCGTGATCGTCGATCCGGTCAACGATGCGCCCACCGGCGCCGACAAGGCGTTTACGCTGAGCGATGCGGCGCCGGTCGCCTTGACCCAGGCCGACTTCGGTTTTGTCGATGCCGTCGAACACGATGCCTTCCAGTCGGTGATCATCACCGCGCTGCCTACCGCCGGCCAGTTGCTGCTCGATGGCGTGGCCGTGGCCGTGAACGCCGAAATTTCCGCCGCCGACATCCTCGCTGGCAAGCTGAGCTTTGCACCGAGCGATACCACCTCGGGCACCTTCGAGATCGGCTTCAAGGTCCGCGATGCGGGTGGCCTGGTCGGCTGCGGCGCGGCCGATACCAGCGTCACGCCGAACTACCTGACCTTCAAGGTCCCGCCGGCACACCTGGGCGACCTGGTTTGGGAAGACAGCAACGGCAACGGTGTGCAGGACGCCGGTGAAGCGGGCCTGGCCGGCGTGGAAGTGCAACTGAAATCGGCCACCGGCGAAGTGGTGGCCACCACCACCACCGACGCCAGCGGCAACTACCACTTCGACGTGGCCGCCGGCACCTACTCGGTGACTGTCAAGGCCCCGGCCGGCTATGCCGTGACCGGCCAGTCGCAAGGCGCCGACGCCACCGTGGACAGCGACATCGACGCTGCCGGCAACACCGGCCTGGTGACCCTGGCCCCCGGCGCCACCAACAACACCATCGACGCCGGCCTGTACCGTGCAGCGTCGCTGGGCGACACCGTCTGGTACGACACCAACCGCAACGGCGTGCAGGAAGCGGGCGAAGGCGGCGTGGCCGGCGTGAAAGTCACGCTGCTCGACGCCAACGGCCAGGCCGTTGGTTCCGCCACCACCGATGCCGACGGCCACTACCAGTTCAGCAACCTGAAACCGGGTGCCTACAGCGTGCAGTTCGACAAGACCACGCTGCCGGCGAACTATCAGTTCACGGCGCAGGGCCAGGGCGCCGACGGCGCGCTCGACTCCGACGCCAATGCCGACACCGGCGCCACCGCGCAAGTGGTCCTGGCCTCGGGCGACAACAACACCCACCTGGATGCCGGCATCGTGATCCAGCAAAGCACGCTGGGCGACCGCGTGTGGCTCGACACCAACCGTAACGGCGTGCAGGACGCCGGCGAAGCAGGCGTGGACGGCGTGGTCGTCAACCTGAAAGACGCCGCTGGCAATGTCGTCGCCACCACCACCACCCATGACGGCGGCCAGTATGGCTTTACCGTCGATGCCGGCACTTATAAAGTCGCCGTCGCAGCACCAAGCGGCTACGGCTTTACCGCCGCCGGCCAGGGCACCAACGGCGCGCTCGACAGCGATGTGGGCGCCAGCGGCGAAACCGCCGGCATCGTGCTGGCCGGCGGCCAGAACAATCTCGACGTGGACGTGGGCCTGGTGGCGCTGAAGGCTACCATCGGCGACCGCGTGTGGGACGACAAGAACGCCAACGGCATCCAGGATGACGGCGAAGCCGGCATCGTGGGCGCCACCGTGCAATTGAAGGATGCCAACGGCAAAGTGGTGCAAACCACCCAGACCGGCGCCGACGGCAAATACAGCTTTGCAGCCGATGCCGGCACCTACACGGTGGCCGTGACCGCGCCGAAGGGCTATGTGTTTACCGCCACCACCGCCGGCAGCAACACCGCCGTCGACAGCAATGTCAACAGCAGCGGCCAGAGCGGCGCCATCACGCTCGCCAACGGCGAGACCAACAACACCATCGACGCCGGCCTGTACAAGACTGCCAGCGTGGGCGACCGCGTGTGGCTGGACAAGAACGGCGACGGCTTGCAGAACAGCGGCGAAGCCGGTATCTGCAACATCAAGGTCACGCTGCTCGACGCCAACGGCAAACAGGTCGGCGCGTCCGTCTACACCGACGCCAACGGCAACTACCAGTTCACCAACCTGAAGCCGGGCACTTATAGCGTGCAGTTCGACAAGTCGACGCTGCCGGACGGCATGGTCTTCACCACCGCCAACGTGGGCAACAATGCCGGCACCTACGACAGCATCGATTCCGACGTCAACGCCAACGGCCTGTCGCACAGCTTCACGCTGGCATCCGGCGAAGTCAACTCGACCGTGGATGCCGGCGTACTGGCCGCGGCCACCATTGGCGACCGCGTCTGGCTCGACAAGAACGGCAACGGCGTCCAGGACAGCGGCGAAAGCGGCAAGTCGGGCGTGACCATGGAACTGCGCGACAGCAGCGGCAAAGTCGTCGATACCACGGTCACCGACAGCAACGGCTACTACAAGTTCTCGGTTGAAGCCGGCACCTACAGCGTCGCCATGAAAGTGCCAACCGGTTACGCCACCACGGTCAAGAACGCCGGCAGCAGCGATGCGCTCGACAGCAATGCCGATGCCAGCGGTAACCTGGGCAAGGTCACCGTCAGCGCGGGCCAGAACGTGACCAACCTCGACGCCGGCCTGGTGCAAACCGGCGCCATCGGCGACCGCGTGTGGTACGACACCAACGGCGACGGCATCCAGCAAAGCAACGAAAGCGGCGCCCGTGGCGTGAAAGTCACCCTGCTCAACGAAAAAGGCGTGGTGATTGCCACCGACGTTACCGACGCGTCGGGCAACTACCTGTTCAGCGACGTCGGTCCGGGTAAGTACTCGGTCAAGGTCGATGCACCGGACGGCTACATCTTCACCAAGCAGAACCAGGGCTACTACGACACCAATGATTCGGATGCGGACGCCAACGGCCTGATCTCGCAATTCACGCTGGCGCAGGGCGTGGTCGACAAGACCCGCGACGCCGGCCTGGTCAAGGAATCGAGCATCGGCAACCGGGTGTGGGAAGACAGCAATGCCAACGGCATCCAGGACGCAGGCGAAAAAGGCGTGGACGGCGTGACCGTCAAGCTGTACGACGCCAACGGCGCCCTGAAAGCTACCACCGTCACCCATGACGGCGGCGAATACCTGTTCGACGGTTTGAGCGCGGGCAGCTACAAGGTGGAAGTGACCAACAGCAGCGGCTGGTTCTTCACCAAGAGCGGCGCCGGCACCGATGCCACCGATTCCGACATCACCAGCGTCAACGGCAGCGTGGGCCGCACCGGCACCATCACCCTGGGCACCGGCCAGAACATCACGACGGAAGACGCCGGCATCTACCGCAAGGCCAGCATTGGCGACAAGGTCTGGCGCGATAGCAACCACAACGGTGTGCAGGACGCGGGCGAAGAAGGCATCGGCGGCGTGACCGTGGCGCTGTACGACTCAGCCACCAAGAAGCAGCTGGCATCGGTAAAAACCGATGCCAACGGCAACTACAAGTTCGGCGACCTGACGCCGGGCAGCTACTACCTGGTGTTCGACAAGACCGACGTCAAGTTCAAGGGTTACAACATGAGCGACTGGAAGTGGGGCGTCAAGAACACCGGCACCAACGACGCCATCGACTCCGACGTGGCCGGCGACGGCAAGGCGCTCACCAACGTGACCAAGACCGATACCATCACGCTGACGTCTGGCAAGAACGACATGAGCTGGGATGCTGCCATCACCCCGATCGCGATCGACCTGAATGGCGACGGCATCCATACCATCGCCCGCCAGGACATGACCGGCAGCTTCGACCTGCTGGGCACCGGCAAGGCCATCCAGACCGGCTGGTTGTCGAAGGGCGACGGCTTCCTGGCCATCGACAGCAACCATAACGGCCAGATCGACGATATCAGCGAGCTGTTCGGTGGCTCGGCCAAGGGCGACGGTTTCGCCAAGCTGGCCAGCTACGACAGCAACGGCGACGGCTTCGTGGACGCCAGCGACGCCGACTTCGCCAGCCTGCTGATCTGGCAGGATGCCAACAGCGACGGCAAGACCGATGCGGGCGAACTGGTGTCGTTGACGCAAGCTGGCGTAACCAGCCTGAAGCTCGCGTACACGGACCTGGCTTTCCTCGATGCCAACAACAACCTGCACATGGAAAGCAGCACCGTCACCATGGCCAACGGCACTACCGCCGCCATGACGGACGTGTACTTCAACGTGGCAGCGAGCGACGCCGCCGCCGCCGGCGTCACCGCACCGACCATCGACCAACTGATCGCCGACGCCGCCCAGGTGGAACTGGTGGGCCAGTGCCCGGTGTTCGTGGCCTGATTTACCTGCATTAACCCGTACTGCCTCATATTGACGACTTTTACTTAAAAGAGCATAACAATGAAAATCACCTTGCAAAACGCCATCAAAACTTCCGTCTTCGCCATCGCTGTCGCCTTCGCCGGTGCCAGCCACGCGGAAGAGACCTACAACCTGAACCCGGTCGGCGGTTCGGCCATCGTCGACGCTGGCGCCAAGCTGTTCATTCCTACCCCGGGCCCGTTCCAGTCGCAGGGCGCCAGCCTGTACCAGCTGAGCACCGACGACTTCACCAAGCAGTTCTACGCGTACTGCGTGGAGCCGAAAGTCGAAGCGCTGTTCGACGCCGTGTACAAGGCGACGGCAACCACCGTGGCCGACCCGGTTGCGGCACTGTTCGAAACCGCGTTTAAGAGCACCATCGGCAACGACACCCGCCAGGTATCGTTCCAGCTGGCGCTGTGGGAACTGACCAACGACGACGGCAATATCTTCGACAAGAAAGGTGAACAGTACTTCACCCACGGCATCAAGATGGCCGAAGATGCGCAACTGATGCTCGACGCGCTGACCGGCTACAAGCTGCAGAACCTCTATCAGTACACGTCCTTCACGGGCGCCGCCGATGGCGTGGCGTCGCAGTCGCTGCTGGGCGTGTCGCCGGTGCCGGAAGTGGAAACCTGGGCCATGCTGACCGTGGGCCTGGGCCTGGTGGGCGTGATGGGCCGCCGTCGCCGCAAGGAAGACACGATCAGCGACGAAAAGTTTGCCTGATTAATTCGGTAGCGCGGCTGTAGCGCGTGATGGCGAAACCGCAAACTTGTGGCACACTGCGGCCTTACTCCATCACGCGCGTTCTTTTTTATGAGTGTTGTCAGCAATATGCCGTACGAATGGCTGGTCGGCCTGCGTTATACGCGGGCCGGCAAGCGCGGCGGCCGTAACCGTTTCATCTCCTTTATCGCCTTGATTTCCATGGCCGGCATCGCGCTCGGCGTGGCCGCCCTGATCGTCGTGCTGTCGGTCATGAACGGCTTCGAAAAAGAGGTCACCAACCGCATGCTGTCGGTGCTGGCCCACGTCGAACTGTTCGACATGCGCGGCCAGATGCCGGACTGGCGCCAGCAGGCGCTGGCAGCCCGCAAACATCCTGAAGTGACTGGCGCGGCGCCGTTTGCCGAAGCACAGGGCATGCTGGTGCGGGGCGACGTGCTCAAACCCGCCATCATCCGCGGCGTGCTGCCCGCGATGGAGCCGCAGGTGTCCGACGTCATCCAGCAGATGCGCCAGGGCAGTTTCAACGACCTGACGCCGGGCAGCGACAACATCGTGCTGGGCATCGAGCTGGCGCGCCTGCTCGACGTCAAACCGGGCGGAAAAGTGACGCTGGCGCTGGCCGACGGCCTGACCGGCAATGCCGGCGTGATGCCGCGCATGCATACCTTCCACGTGGTCGGCATTTTCGAAGCAGGCCATAACCAGTTCGATTCCACGCTGGCGTTCGTGCACCTGGAAGACGCTGAAAAACTGCTGAAGATCGACGCCCCGGCCGGCCTGCGGCTGCGCGTGGCCGACATGCAGCAGGCGCCGCAGGTCGCGCGCGCCCTCAAGCTGTCCATGCCCGGCGACCTGTTCGTGCGCGACTGGACCATGCTCAATTCCACCTGGTTTGCCGCCGTGCAGAGCCAGAAGAACATGATGTTCGTGATCCTGACCATGATCGTGGCGGTGGCCGCGTTCAACCTGGTGTCCACGCTGGTGATGACGGTGACCGACAAGCAGGCCGATATCGCCATCTTGCGCACGCTGGGCGCTTCGCCGCGTTCCATCATGCAGATCTTCATGATCCAGGGCGCCTTGGTGGGCATTGCCGGCACGGCGATCGGCACCGCCCTTGGCGCGCTGCTCGCCCTGAACGTGGACGTGATCGTGCCGTTCATCGAGCACCTGCTGGGCATCCAGTTCCTGTCCAAGGAAATTTACTTTATCAGCGCGCTGCCGTCGGACTTGCGATGGGGCGACGTGGCGCGCATCAGCGGCGTGTCGGTGCTGCTGGCGTTCGTGGCCACGCTCTATCCCAGCTGGCGCGCGGCCCGCGTCAAGCCCGCGCAGGCGCTGCGCTATGAGTAAGCCGCTTTTTCGACCGCACCGGTACGGTGTTTCACCCATGAAACGCAGCTTCTATGGCACACTGCGGCCTCACCACGATCTTCGCTTTTTGCGCTCATGAGTATTATTCAAAATCTGCCGTTCGAGTGGCAAGTCGGTCTGCGCTACACGCGGGCCGGCAAGCGCAGCGGCCGTAACAGCTTTATCTCGTTCATCTCGCTCATTTCCATGGCCGGCATCGGCCTTGGCGTGGCTGCGCTGATCATCGTGCTGTCGGTGATGAACGGCTTCCAGAAGGAAGTCACGGGCCGCATGCTGTCGGTGCTGGCCCACGTGGAAGTGTTCGACAACAACGGTTCGATGCCCAACTGGCGCGAACAGGCGGCCAACGCCCGCAAGAACCCCGAAGTGACCGGCGCCGCGCCGTTCGCCGAAATGCAGGGCATGCTGGTGCGCGACGATATCCTGCGCCCGGCCATCGTGCGCGGCGTGCTGCCCGACGTGGAACCCACCGTCTCCGACGTTGCCGCGCAAACCCGGCGCGGCAGCTTCAAACAGCTGCAGCCGGGCGCCTGGAACATCGTGCTCGGCATCGAGCTGGCGCGTTCTCTGCACGTGCAACTGGGCGAAAAGGTCACGCTGGCGCTGGCCCAGGGCCAGGCCACGCCGGCCGGCGTGCTGCCGCGCGTGCGCTCGTTTACGGTGGTGGGTATTTTCGAGGCAGGGCATAACGAATTCGATTCGTCGCTGGCGTTCGTGCATTTGAATGACGCGGAAAAGCTGCTGCGCCTCGACGCGCCGGCCGGCCTGCGGCTGCGCCTGGCCGACATGCACCGCGCGCCGTTCGTGGCCGAAGAACTCAAGCGCACCATGCCGGGCGACCTGACGGTGCGCGACTGGTCGAAACTGAACGCCACGTGGTTCGGCGCCGTGCAGATCGAAAAGCGCATGATGTTCATCATCCTGATGCTGATCATCGCGGTGGCCGCGTTCAACCTGGTGTCCACGCTGGTGATGACGGTGACCGACAAGCAGGCCGACATCGCGATCTTGCGCACGCTGGGCGCCACGCCCGGCTCGGTGATGAAGATCTTCGTGATCCAGGGCGCGCTGGTGGGCATCCTGGGCGCCTTGTTGGGCGTGGTGGGCGGCACGCTGGTCGCGCTGAACATCGACGTCATCGTGCCATTCATTGAACATTTATTGGGAGTGCAGTTCTTGTCCAAGGATATCTACAGTAACAGCACCGTGCCATCGGATCTGCGCTGGCCGGACGTATTCAAGATCGGCGGCCTGGCCGTGGTCCTGGCGTTTGTCGCCACGTTATACCCGAGCTGGTGGGCCGCGCGTGTGAAACCGGCGGAGGCGCTGCGCTATGAGTAATTTAGAAAAGCAACCGGTGGTGCTCTCGTGCCGCAACCTCGGTAAAACCTTCACCCAGGGCAGTTACGCGGTGCGGGTGCTGGGCGGGATCGACATCGACGTGCGCCGCGGCGAGCGGGTGGCCATCGTGGGCGCGTCCGGCTCCGGCAAATCGACCTTGCTGCACCTGCTGGGCGGGCTCGATACGCCCACCAGCGGCAACGTCACCTTGCTCGACCAGGACTTTGCCGGCATGAGCGAAACCGCGCGCGGCAACCTGCGCAACAAGTCGCTCGGTTTCGTGTACCAGTTCCACCACCTGCTGCCGGAATTTTCCGCGCTCGACAACGTGGCCATGCCGCTGCTGATCCGCCGCGTCAATCGCGCCGAAGCGTCAACCGTGGCGCAGCAGATGCTCGCCCGCGTTAATCTGGCCAAGCGCGTCACGCACGTGCCGGGCGAGTTGTCGGGCGGTGAGCGGCAACGTACGGCGCTGGCGCGCGCGCTGGTCACGCAGCCGGCCTGCGTGCTGGCCGACGAACCGACCGGCAACCTCGATCAGGCCACCGCGCAGCAGATTTTCGACCTGATGCTGGAACTGTCGCGCACCCTGGGCACGGCGTTCGTCATCGTCACCCACGACATCGAACTGGCGCGCCGCTGCGACCGCGTGCTGCGCCTGACCGATGAAGGGTTGAAACCTTACACCGACTAAGGGAGTACGTCATGTGGATCGATACCCATTGTCACCTGGACGCCGGCGAGTTCGGCGCCGAATCGCTGGCGCAAGCTGCGCTGGCGCGGGAGCAGGGCGTGGGCATGATCGTGCTGCCGGCGGTGGCGGTCGCCAATTTCGATACCGTGACGCAGTTGGCGGGCAGCATGGACAACGGCTGCTACGCGCTGGGCATCCACCCGATTTTCGTGCCCAAGGCAACCCAGGACGACCTGCGCGTGCTGCGCGAGCGCGTGGCACGCGCAATGGACGATCCGCTGTTTGTGGCCATCGGCGAGATCGGCCTCGATTTTTTCATCCCCCTGCTGTGCGAGCCGGCGCTGCGCGAAAAACAGGTATTTTTCTTCCGCGAGCAGCTGCGCATCGCGCGCGATTTCGGCCTGCCCATCCTCACCCACGTGCGCAAGTCGCAGGACCAGGTGCTCAAGCACGTGCGCCAGATCGAGCCCAATGGCGGCATCGCCCATGCCTTCAATGGCAGCTTCCAGCAGGCGCAGGGCTATATCGACCTTGGCTTCAAACTGGGTTTCGGCGGCGCCATGACCTTTACCCGCGCCTTGCAGATACGCCGGCTGGCCACCGAGCTGCCGCTGTCGGCCATCGTGCTGGAAACCGATGCGCCGGACATCGCGCCGGCGTGGGTGCACCCGGGGCGCAACAGCCCGGACCAGGTGCCGCGGATTGGCGCCGTGCTGGCGGAGTTGCGGGGGATGGCGGTGGCGGAGGTGGCGGCAAGCACCACCGCCAATGCGCAGCAGGTGCTGGGCCGCCTGCAAAATATTGTCAAACAGTGATTATTTGAGAGAATCGCAGCGGGCCGGTCGGTGCATAATGATAATGTTTTGCTATTAACATTTAAACTATCACCACGGATGCCCTCCATGAAACTTAACGCCCGCTACGCCCTTGCCCTGTTGTTTGCACCAGCCCTTTGTTTTGCCGATTCCAGCGAGGTGTCGGAGCGCCAGATCGACGTGCCCAAGTGCGCCACGCCGGCCGCACGCGTGGTGTTCACCGAGTTCAAATGCAAATCGGCCGATTGCTCGTCGGGCGCCGGTCAACAGGATCCGAAGCAGTACCGCTGGTGGGAGCGCTCGGGCAATGTTTCGCAGCCTAGCTACACCGGCGTGGGTACCGGCATGACCGAAATGCTGGCCACCGCGCTCACGCAGACCGGGTGCTTCGACGTCCAGGAGCGCGCCGAAATGGATGAAATTAACAAGGAACTGGCCCTGATCGGCAAGAAGGTGGAAGCGGAAGCCGCCGATTACATGATTACCGGATCGATCACGTCGCTTGGTTTCGAATCGAGCTCCACCGGCCTCGGTGGCCTGAGTTTCCTGAAAGGCCCGTTGGGCATGCTGGCCGGCGCGGTGGACTACAAGCAGTCCAAGGTCCACATGAACATGGATATCCGGATTGTCGACGTCAAGCGCGCCAAGATCATTGCGTCCAAGACGTTCCAGGCGAACAACCAAAAAAACGGCTTTGGCGTTTCGGCCATGGGGTGGGGCGGTGGCACCGGTCTGGGCGGCAGCCATGCCAGCATCAGCGGTTCGCCGCTGGAAGAGGTGGCGCGCGACCTGCTGGTGAAATCGACCTCGTTCCTGACCCAGACCATCGCCAACAAGAACATCACCGAGCATATTCCCGTAACCGCCACCAATGTCGCAGCCAAGTAAGACGGACAGCACGGCTGCCGTTTGAGCAAGCTCAATGTCCTCCTAACGTCGGTATAACCGCCACACGTGGAAGAAGTCCCGCAGCGCATAATGGTTCATTGACTATTGCCATAAATGAATCATTGCCTGGGGATGCCTTCCATGAAATTCCGTGCCCGCCTGATCTGTATCGTGCTCGCATTGCCGGCCATGTGCCTGGCCCAGCCGAGCGACGTTGCCGAACGCCAGATCGATGTACCCAAGTGCGCCACGCCGGCCGCGCGCGTGGTGTTTACCGAGTTCAAATGCAAGTCGGCCGACTGTTCGTCGGGCGCCAGTGGCCAGGATCCGCGGCAGTACCGCTGGTGGCAGCACGCCGGCACCGTGTCCCAGCCCAGCTACACGGGCGTGGGTACTGGCATGACGGAAATGCTGGCCACCGCGCTCACGCAAACCGGGTGCTTCGACGTCCAGGAGCGCGCCGAGCTCGACGAAATCCACCGCGAACTGGCGCTGATGGGCAAGCGGGTGGAGGCCGAGGCGGCGGACTTCATGATCACCGGTTCCATCACGTCGCTCGGGTTCGAGCAAAGCTCCACCGGCCTCGGCGGCCTCAGTTTCCTCAAGGGACCGCTGGGCATGCTGGCCGGCGCGGTCGACTACAAGCAGTCGAAAGTCCACATGAATATCGACATCCGCGTGGTGGACGTGCGGCGCGCACGCATCGTGGCATCCAAAACTTTTCAAGCCAATAACCAGAAAAACGGCTTCGGGATTGCGGCCATGGGGTGGGGCGGCGGCACCGGCCTCGGCGGCAACCACGCCAGCATCAGCGGCTCGCCGCTGGAAGAAGTGGCGCGCGATTTGCTGGTCAAATCGACCGCGTTTCTCACCCAGACCATTGCCGCCAAAAACATTACCGAGCACGTGGCCGTGGCCGCCAAATAAACCGGTGGTGCGATGCGGGCCGTGTCGACAGGCTGTGCGTGCGGCGCAGCGTGCCTGCAAACCCAGGCGCAACTGCCGGCAGCCTTGACGGTTTCGACCAGCCTGGTCGCGTGGTTGATATTGTTGCTGGTGCTCCGGCGGTGGCGCCCGTTGCCGGCCAGCGGCGGCAATGGTAGCGCCTGCGCAGTGTTGCGCGTCATGTTGCTTTGGCTGGCAGGCGGTATCGCAGGTTTTTTATGGGCCGCGTGGCTTGCCCACCTGGCATTGGCGCCGTCCCTGGCGCCGCACGACGAAGGCAAGGACCTCATCGTGACCGGCACTGTCGACAACCTGCCGTATCGCTTTGCGCAAGGTGTGCGCTTTAACCTTGCGGTGGAACAGGTGCATGACCGTGCCGGCAAGGCCATCGTACCCACGCCGGTGCCGCCGCGTATCGCCGTCTCGTGGTACAGCGGCTTTCGCGATCGGCCTGCCGCGCGCAGCGAGGTGGGCGAAGTGGACGACGTGGGCGACGTCAGGCCCGGCGAGCGCTGGCGCCTGACCGTGCGGTTGCAGCGGCCGCACGGCAATGCCAACCCGTACGGCTTCGACTACGAAGCGTGGCTGCTGCAGCAGGGCTTGCGTGCCACCGGTTATGTGCGGGCCGATGCGGGCAACGTGCGCCTCGACCGGTTCGTGGTCAGCGCCGGCAACCTGGTCGAGCGTGGGCGCGCCGTACTACGGGCGCGCATCGTGCGGGCGCTGGACGGGAAGCCCTATGCGGGCGTGATCGTGGCGCTGGTGGTGGGCGACCAGCGCGATATCGACCACGCCGACTGGCAAGTGTTCAACCGCACCGGCGTGGGTCACCTGATCAGTATTAGCGGGCTCCACATCACGATGGTGGCCGGTTTGTTTGCGCTGCTGGCCTTGACCCTGTGGCGCCATTCGTTCTGGACCGGCGCCCAGCTGCCATTGCTGCTGCCGGCGCAAAAGGTGGCGGCGCTGGTGGGCGCGGCCAGCGCGTTGCTGTACGTGCTGCTGGCCGGCTTTGGCGTGCCGGCGCAGCGCACCTTTTACATGTTGATGGTTGTGGCAGCGGCGCTGTGGCTGAACCGGATTGCCGAGTTTTCCCACGTGTTGTGCACGGCGCTCGGCGTGGTCGTGGTGCTCGATCCGTGGGCCGTGCTGTGGCCCGGATTCTGGCTCTCCTTTGGCGCGGTGGCGACGATCGTGTATGCCACGGCTGGCCGCACCACGGTGCGGCCGGCGCGTGCCCAACAGCACGCGCCAGACCTGCCGCCCCGATCGATGGCGCAGCGTGCCACGGCATGGTGGCGCCTGACATGGCCCGCGCTGCGCCTGGCCGTCCACACCCAGTACGCAGTAACGCTGGGCCTGCTGCCGTTGACGATGTTGTTGTTCGCGCAGGTATCCCTCATCAGTCCGATTGCCAATGCCGTGGCGATTCCTTTGATCAGCCTGCTGGTCACGCCGCTGGCGCTGGTCGGCAGCCTGCTGCCGTCGCTGCTGGCCGGGCCGGTGCTGGGCGTGGCGCACGGCCTGGTCGCCTGGCTCGCTGCCGGCCTGGCCTGGTGCAGCGGGTTGCCGCATGCGGTGTGGCTGGCGCCGGCGCCGCCGCCGTGGCTGTTCGCGCTGTCCATGTCCGGTACCGTGTGGCTGCTGGCGCCGCGTGGCTGGCCGGTGCGCTGGCTGGGGCTGGCCACGTGGATCCCGTTGCTGGCCGCCGAACCCGCGCACCCGCCGCCTGGCAGCTTGACGGTGACCGCGTTCGATGTGGGGCAGGGCATGGCACTGCTGCTGGAAACCAGCGGCCACCGGCTGCTGTACGACACCGGTCCCGCTTACGGTGGCGAGACCAACGCCGGCAACCGCGTGATCGTGCCGTACCTGCGTGCGCGCGGCATCGCGGCACTGGACGCAGTTCTGGTCAGCCATAGCGACGCCGACCATGCAGGCGGTGCGCTGGCCGTGCTCGACAGCGTCAGCGCAAGGTGGTTGTCGAGTTCCCTGCCGCCCGGCCATCCGGTCCTGCAGGTCGTCCCCCGCCACCGCCAGTGCGCCGCCGGCCAGCGCTGGACCTGGGATGGTGTGGAATTTGAAATGCTGCATCCGCCGGCTGCCGCGTATGCCGATTCCGGCCTCAAACCCAATGCCCGCAGCTGCGTGCTGCGGGTCACGATCGGCACAGCGCCTGCTGCCGCGTCGCTGCTGTTGGCGGGCGACATCGAGGCGGCGCAGGAGGCACAACTGGTGGCGCAGCATCCGGCACGGCTGCGCGCCGACGTGCTGCTGGCGCCGCACCACGGCAGCGGCACCAGCTCCACGTTGGCTTTCCTGCACGCCGTGCGGCCGCAGGCGGCAGTGTTCCAGGTGGGGCACCGTAACCGCTACCGGCACCCGCAGCAGCAGGTGTATCAGCGCTACGGTGAACTAGGCATAGAACGCTGGCGCACCGACCGCGATGGCGCGCTCACCATCCAGTTTGGCGCTGGCGTCACCATCGACAGCTATCGCCGTACCCGCGCCCGCTATTGGCACGGCCGCTGACCGCATGGCTGCCGATTAGTACCTTTCCACCAAGCAGCCCAAGCGGTCAGCCGTTACAATTGGCGGATCGCCAAGGTCCGCCTATCCGGCGGCCAACCACCAACAGGCCCCAGGCCAGCACACGGAGATCGCTTGTGAAGAAGCCCAAGCTCCATTTCGCCCACGCCAACAGCTATCCGGCGGGCGTGTACCGCCAGCTGTTCGACCGTTTAAGCGACGAGTTCGACATTGGCGCGCTCGACATGCATGCCCATAACCCGCATTACCCGGTCACCGACTGCTGGCCGCGCCTGGTGGACGAATACATCGCCGAGCTGGTGGCGCGCTATACCGAGCCGGTGATCCTGGTCGGTCACTCGCTGGGCGGCATGCTCAGCCTGCTGGTGGCCCATGCGCGGCCGGACCTGGTGCGCTGCGTGGTGATGCTCGACGCGCCGGTGGTCGCGGGCTGGCGGGCGCTGGCGTGGCGCCTGATCAAGAAGTTCGGCAAGGCTTACGACATGCCGCCCGCCAAATTTTCCAAGCGTCGCCGCAACGTCTGGCCCGATGCCGAAGCGGTCCACGCGCACTTTGCCGCCAAGGACATTTTTGCCGCCTGGGCGCCCGGGGTATTGGCCGATTACATCGCCTGTGGCCTGAAACCGCATCCCGACGGCGTGCAACTGCGCTTTACGCGCGAGATCGAGACGGCGGTGTACGCCACCCTGCCGCATCACCTGCCGAGCGTATTGCGTGACGGGGTCGCGGTGCCGGTGGGCTTTATCGGCGGCGCCGATTCGTGGGAAACGAGCCAGTCCGGCCATGATCATACGCGGGCACTGGTGGGGCGGCATTTTCGCATCCTGGCTGGCGGCCACCTGTTTCCGATGGAGTGTCCGCAAGCGGCGGCCGAGGCGACCATCGAAATGGTGGCGCAATTACTCGATGGTCATTCTAAAAAGGTGTTGAAGGCGGGAGCTTTCGCGTAAAATCTCGTCCATTCGGCGCGCCGCGCCTTTCAGCACTTTCAGGAATACTTTGCGATGACGATTAAAAGCGACAAATGGATACGCCGCATGGCGGAAGAGCACGGCATGATCGAGCCGTTTTTCCCGGACCAGGTACGCATGGAAGAAGGCCGCAAGGTCATTTCGTACGGCACTTCGTCGTATGGCTATGACATCCGTTGCGCCGACGAATTCAAAATTTTCACCAACATCAACAGCACCATTGTCGATCCGAAAAACTTCGATTCGAACTCGTTTGTCGATGTCAAAAGCGACGTGTGCATTATCCCGCCCAATTCGTTTGCGCTAGCGCGCACCATGGAATACTTCCGCATTCCGCGCAGCGTGCTCACGGTTTGCCTGGGCAAGTCCACCTATGCGCGTTGCGGCATCATCGTCAACGTTACCCCGTTCGAACCGGAATGGGAAGGCTATGTGACGCTGGAGTTTTCCAATACCACGCCGCTGCCGGCCAAGATCTATGCCGGCGAGGGCTGCGCCCAGGTGCTGTTCTTCGAAAGCGACGAACTGTGCGACGTGTCGTATAAAGATCGCAATGGCAAATACCAGGGCCAGCACGGGGTTACGCTGCCCAAAGCGTAAATTCCGCCTTTACATCGCTTTACACTTCGCGGGCTACGGCCCGCGTTTGTTTTGCCGATAACCTTCTTAACAGCATCGTTAAGGAGTTCATCATGGTTTCAGCAATCGGTTCCAGCACCAGTACAGTCAGCACCAGCAGCTCTTCGTCGGAGAGCACCACCATCGCCAACCTGCAAAAGCAGTTGCAATCTCTGCAAAAGGATTTGACCGAGGCCAACAAGGATACGTCCGAAACCGGTCAGGCCAAGTCGAAGCTGCTGCAACAGCAGGTCGACGCAATTCAGCAGCAAATCGCGCAACTGCAAGCCCAGGCCGCGCAGAAAGCGCAGCAACAACAGCAGGCATCGGCAGCATCCACGTCCACGACCGATACGGCCAGCGCCACCGGCAGCACCGGGCAATCGCGCTACGACACGCTGGGCAGCATCATCGACACCACCGCTTAAGCTGCCACGAATGGCGCTGGCACCGGGCCGGGGATGCCTGCCCGGCCGTGTCAGCGTGGTTTGACCGGCAGCACGATATCCACGCACAAGCCGCCGCCGGTGCGGTTGCTGGCCCGGATGCTGCCGCCGTGCGCTTCGATCACGTGCTGGGCAATTGCCAGGCCCAGGCCGTGGCCCTCGGTGCTGGCGTTACTGGAACGGAAGAACGGCTGGAAAATGGTATCGAGGTCGGCCGGCGCCACGCCCGGTCCGCGGTCCAGCACCCGGATCGAGAGCTGGTCCTTGTGCGGCAAGGTGCGCAGCTGCAGCTGCACTTCGCCGTTTTCGGGGCTGTGCTTGATGGCATTGCGCACCACGTTTTCAATCGCCCGTCCCAGCAAATCGGTCTGGCCGATCACGATCACGTCCGCTTCGCCCTCTTGCACCACGCTGCGCTGCTGGCTGGCCGCCTCGTAACGGGCATCGTCGGCAATCTGGTCGAGCAGGTCGGCCATGCTGATTTCTTCCTGGCTGGCCTTGATGGCGCCGGCCTCGAGACGGGCCAGCGTCAGCAGCTCGCCGACCAGCTTATCCATGCGCACGCTTTCGCGTTCCACTCGCTCCATCGACGCCGCCATTTTTTCGGGCTGCTGGTGCGCCAGCCCGATGGCCGCCTGCAGCCGTGCCAGCGGCGAGCGCAGTTCGTGCGAGACGTCGTGCAGCAGCCGGGTCTGGCCATCGATCAGGCTGCGCAGGCGCGCCGTCATGCGGTCGAAGTCGCGACCCAGGTCGTTCAGTTCGGACCCGCGCTTGCCGGTGGCGTTGACGAAGCGGGGCGCCAGGTCGCCGCCGGCGGCGGCGTCGAACGCCTGCCGGAGCGCCCGGATCGGCCGCGAGAAATACCACGCCAGCAGGAACGAGAACAGCAGGCTGGCCAGCACGGCCGCCATCAGCGGCACCCACGGCGTCAGCGGCTGGAAGCGCGGACCCATCGGCCCGCGCATGTCGCCGCCCATCGGTCCGCCCGGTTGCATGCCGGGCTGCATGCTGGCGGGGGCTGCTGCCGTTGCCGGCGCGTTCAGCTGTGCCTGGCCCGGTTGATCCGGCCTGCCAGTGGCGCCGTCCGGCTGCCGCCAGGCGGGTGGCGGCTGCTGGCCTGGCTGGCCGTTGAAGAAGCGCGGGTCGCGCTCGCCCATCATGCGGGCGCTGCCCTGAATCGCCATCTGGGCGTCGCCGATGCCGGCCAGCAGCGGGCGGTCGCCATCGAAGCCGCGCTGGCGCTCCGACGATGGCAGGAACAGCAAGTAGCGGTTGCCTTGCGGGTCATACACGTGGCGCACCACACGGCGCCGGTCTTCGTCGCGCAGCAGGGCGCGCGATTCGCGCAGCATGGCGTCGCTGACGATGCGGCCCAGCAGCTCGTGGCCGGCGTCGTCCACCGCGTACACGCGGCGCCGGTCCATGTTTTCCAGCATGCGTTTGAGGGCGTTGACGCCGCCGAATTCCAGCGTGGCCGACGCCGAGTTGATCGCCATTTCCGCCGGCGGACTGGTATCGATGTCGCTTTGCTGCGCTTGCTGGTTGCGGTTCTTGAGCCAGACCGCGCCGCCGATGGCAAACGTGGCGGCCAGTTGCGCCAGCAAGATACACACGAAGAACTTCCAGAACAAACGGCCCACAGGCTTACTCCTTGATCAACTGATAGCCCAGGCGGTACACGGTTTGCAGGCAGGAGCGGCCGTCGGCGATGGTGCCGAGCTTGTGGCGCAGGCTGGACAGGTGGACGTCGATATTGCGGTCGAATCGCGCCAGCGGCCGTCCCAGGCCTTGCTCCGACAGCGTGTTTTTGCTGACCGGACGGCCGGCGTTACGCGCCAGCACTTCCAGCAGGTTGAATTCGGTGCTGGTCAGTTCCAGCTTGGCGCCGGCCCAGGTGGCGCGGCGCTGTTCCGGCCACATGGTCAACTGGCCCACCACGATGGCCGATGTATTGCCGCTGTCGGCCGGCACGCTTTGGGCGCGGCGCAAAATGGCGCGGATGCGCGCGGTCAGTTCGCGCGGGGTGCAGGGCTTGGCCACGTAATCGTCGGCGCCCAGTTCCAGGCCCACGATGCGGTCGGTATCGTCGCCGCGCCCGGTAAGCATCAGGATCGGCAACTGGCTGTTGGTGCGGATGCGGCGCAGCGTCTCCAGGCCGTTCATGCGCGGCATCATCACGTCGAGAATGGCGATGGCATAGGCGCCGGTGCTCGCTTCAATGGTGCCGGCTTCGCCGTCGTGCACGGCCTTGACGTCGAAACCTTCCTGTTCCAGGTATTCCTTGAACATGCCCACCAGTTCGATGTCGTCGTCGATCAACAGTACTTTGCTCTTCATGCAGCGGATTCTTTCTATAGGGATCGCCCATCATAACAGCCACGATCCCGGCAAAGCGCCGTTTTACCCGGTTTTACAACGTATTTCCGGTTAGAAATTGCCTGTCAAAACAACATCTTTACCTTGTTTTACCTTGCTCTTACGGCACTTAACATTGAGCAACTTCAGAATGGCGGTTCCCTGAGCAACCCGAGGATGACGCATGAAAAACTCCAAACAACGCTTGAACCATATTTTGCTGGCCGCCGCCGTGGCGCTGCCGCTGCTGTCCGCCGCTGGCGCTGCCCGTACCGAAGAACTGAACGGCGCGCATCCGCCAGCCCTGGCCGGTGGCGAACCCGGCGAGCCCGGCGGCCCAGGCGGCCCCGGTGATCGCAATCTCGGTCCCGGTCCCGGTCCCGATCGCGGTCCTGGCAATCATGGCGATCGTGGCGGCCATGGCGGCGCCGGCGGTCCCGAGGGTCCCCCACCGGGCTTCGGCCCTGGCCCCGGCTTCGGCCCGCAGGGCGGGGGGCTGTTCCGTGGCGTGGAGCTGACCGAGGCGCAGGAAGACAAGGTGTTTGCCATCCTGCATGCGGAACAACCGTATCTGCGCGACCAGGCCAAGGCTGCAGCCAAGGCCCGCGAAGCGCTGCGCGCCCTGGCCGGCGCCGACAAGTACGACGATGCCAAGGCGGCATCGCTGGCCCAGGCCGCCGCCACGGCCGGCGCGAATATCGAACTGCAGCACGTGCGTACCCGCCAGAAGCTGCTGGCCGTGCTCACGCCGGAACAGCGCAAGGCCCAGTCCGAGCAGCGTCAAGAACGTGACGGGCAGCCAGTCGAAGGCAAACCACGCCGACCACGCAACTGAGCTTTTACCATTTTTTTCGGGGAGATAACCATGTCGATCAGTGCCATCAATTCCACCTCTGCCACCAGCGCAGCCAGCTTCCTGAGCCGCTTGAGCAGCACCAACGCCGCCAGCAGCGCGGACACCGCGCGCCGTCCGCCACCGCCCGAAGGGGGCGGCCTGATCGGCGCTATTGCCGATGCGCTCGAGTCTATCGGCATCAGCGACCTGAACACCGCCGGCACCGACACCAGCGCTGCCGACACTGAGGCGAGCACCAGCAGCGACGAAGTGGCCGAGGCGCTGGGCGGTTTCCTGCAAAGCCTGATGGGTGCGCTGCATGCGCAGAACGCATCCGGCAGCCAGGCCACCTCCGCCTACAGCGAAGGGCAAGCGCAGAGCGGCGGCCCGGGCAAGCTGGAAGCGGACCTGCAGAGTCTGCTTACCAAGCTGACATCCGGCGCAACCGACAGCAGCGACAGCACCGACAGCACCGACAGCAGCACCGGGTTGACCGACCTCGAAACGGCATTCCAGAACCTGCTCGACAAGGTCGGCAGCAGCAGTGACAGCAGCACCAGCAGCACCAGCAACGACACCAGCGCCAAGCTGGCCAGCTTCCTGCAAACCTTGCAATCGAAGGTCGGCGGCAGCGGCACCAGCGGCAACCTGGTGAACACGACGGTGTAAGTTTTAACACGTACTTGAGAGAATAGGGAGCAAGCATGGCACACCATGACGATCAGCACCACCACCCGCATGACCACAGCCTGGCAGCCGACCTGGCCGTTATGCTCAACCTGAACAGCGACCGCCGCCAGACCTTGCGCTGGCTGCTGGCCGGTGCTTCGGCATTGCCGATCATCGGTTGCGGCAGTGGCTCCAGCGATGCGGACACCACGGCCACCACGACCACGCCCGCCGCCACCACGCCGACCACGACCACCCCGACCACCACCACGCCGACCGGCGCGTGCTCGGTGATTCCGGAAGAAACCGGCGGCCCGTATCCTGCCGACGGCACCAACAGCAACGCCAGCGGCATCGTCAACGTGCTGACGCAGTCGGGCGTGGTGCGCAGCGATATCCGCAGCAGTTTTAATGGCGCAACCGGCACTGCGGCCGGCGTGCCGCTCACCATCAAGCTGCAACTGGTGAATGTGAACGGCAGTTGCGCCACGCTGGAAGGATTTGCCGTGTACCTGTGGCACTGCGACCGCGACGGCAACTACTCGCTGTACTCGAGCGGCGTCACCACCCAGAATTACCTGCGTGGCGTGCAGGTGAGCGACAGCACGGGCAACCTCAGTTTTACTTCGATTTATCCGGGCTGTTATTCGGGCCGGGTGCCGCACGTGCACTTCGAGGTGTACCGCACGCTGGCGGCAGCCACCAGCGCCTCGAACCGGATCAAGACGTCGCAGCTGGCGTTCCCGGACGCGGCCAGCAATGCCGTGTACGCCACCACCGGCTACAGCGCCAGCGTGCGCAATATGGCCGCGATCAGCCTGGCGACCGATAACGTCTTCAGCGATGGATCGTCGTTGCAGGTGGCATCGGTGACGGGGAATGTGACCGATGGTTATGTGGCGACGCTGACGGTGGGGGTGTCTGCTTGATGGTTGCAACTGCAACTGCAACCGTTAGCGGTTAATCCGTCATTCCCGCCTCAGCGGGAATGACGGCGCTACCTGTAACAGCTTCCCCTCAACGCCCGCCCATGGCGTTGCGGATCTTCTGGTCGGTCTTGTACTGGCTCAGCGCGTACACCGCCCAGATCGCGGCTGGCAGCCAGCCGATCAGCGTAACTTGCAGGATCAGGCAAATGATGCCCGCCATCGGACGGCCGATGGTGAAAAAGGTGAGCCACGGCAGCAGCAGGGCAATGATCAGGCGCATACGTTTATCTCTCTTGGCCTGCAAACGACAGGAGCGTTCGGACAATATGTCCGTAATGGCAATTTAGCATAAAAAAAGAGCGGCTCGCGCCGCTCTTTTCGTACTGTGCTGCCTACTTCAC
>Ga0308164_10001832_pt1 | contig 22934 bp, 19 predicted proteins | sample PhyTR2_FD_201031 | JGI IMG/M metagenome (GOLD analysis project Ga0308164, IMG submission 201031) | Phyllosphere microbial communities from UC Gill Tract Community Farm, Albany, California, United States - DLSLT.R2 | ecosystem: Host-associated > Plants > Phyllosphere > Unclassified | place: USA... | reverse complement strand
GGGCATGCCTGTTCAGCTTGGAAGGTGGCGGAGCGGACCGAGAAGACCTTGGCCATGTCCTCGATCGAGCGTGCCACGCCGACGTGCACATGCCCCCGACGTGCCCGTTCGATGGTCCGGGCGATATCGATCGGTACGGCATTGTCCGGGCATGCCGCAACCAAATGGGCGGAGGCCCCGGGGAACATCTCCTGAGCCGGACGGAAACCGACAGCACGTTGGATGCTCGCCGAAGCATCCGTCGCTCCGTACGAGAATATGGCGCAGCCCTCCGGACAAAGTTCGCGAAAGAGCCGCGCTATGGGCTCGAACATGCGGATCAACAGCCCCGGCGCGACGATCAGCCAGATCGCGATGGCCGATGGTTTTTCGCCTGCCGAGCAGATCCATGCCGGGTCGGGCCTGCTGCCATCATACCGGCCGGTCATCAGCGCCCATGCTCCGTACGCATTGAGCGGGAGATAGGCGAAGATGCCCGCTGCCCCATCTTCCCCGGGCACGGTTAAGGATCGGACGATATCAGGGTTCTTCTCGAGCATTCGGGCGACATGGACGCCGTCCGCCAGAGGAAGCAGCGCGCGCACCTCATCGATCATCTTCATGGTGCTACCGGAAGGGAGCCGCTGCAGCCGGACTTGCCGACGGTGATTACGGGCGATGAGCGCACCCATGCGCTCGTTGAAGCAACCATTCCAGAAGAAGGTCGGTTGAGAGCCTATCGGATTGCCAACGTCTTGAAACATTCGATATCCCCGGGACTGTCGTGCGAACGGCGTCGTAGCGAAGGTGATATTGCGAAGGCGTCTGACTGACAGGCTCACAAAAGCTGAGCCACGTGTTCCAGGGGTGAACACTAAACACCATGCCGAGTTCGCCAACCTGCAATGGGACGACGTGAGGCTGTTCCGGGCCGTCCTGTGGCTCGGCAGCATGCGAAAGGTTGCTTCAGATCATGGGGTCGTGGTCAACACGATACGGCGGAGGATCGAGCGCATTGAGGCAAGGCTCGGTCTGACCTTCGTACATCGCAGCGCCAACGGGATCGTGCTACCCGAGGACGGAGAAAAGCTCCTAAAAATTGGCGAGGCGATGGGCCACGCCGCAGAATGGGATCTTGCAGCGAGTAGCAAGGACGTTCTCGTGAAGCCTGGAGAGCTCACCATCGCTTGCACCGAGGGTATCGGAACATTGTGGCTCACGCCGCGGATGTCGAGGCTGCAGGCAGTCCTCCCCGAAATGACCATTGGTCTGGATTTCGACTACAATCTTGAGCGCGACCGGACCCACGAGGCTGACATCTGGTTGACGTATGAACAGCCAGCGCAGGCGGATCTCATTGCCTCGAAATTGGCCACGATTCATTTCGCTGTGTATGCGAGCCAGAGCTACATTCAGCGCCATGGCACTCCATCAACGATGGACTCGCTTAAAAATCATCGGGTTGTGGAGCATGTCAGTCCTGGTGTGCACTCGGAACTTCTCGACGCCCTAATCGGTACGGAACGTCCCCAAGGCTTTATCGCGATGCGAACCAACTCGTCGCTATTTCAGCTTTGGTCGGTCACGAGGGGGGGTATCGGTGCACTGCCGACGTTTGTCAGCGCAATCACAAGTGCTGCGGCTCCCGTACCTCTGGAATTGAGAAAACGACGGGAGCTCCGCCTCGTATATCGTTCCAAGGCTAAGCCATCCCCAGCCATTCTTGCGGCAGTGAAATGGCTCCGTGAGTGTTTTGACCGAGCGATCCATCCGTGTTTCGCCGATACCTATATCGATCCGAAGACCTTTCGCCGGGACTCTAGCGACACCAACATCGTCAAAATTTTCCCGGATACCTTCGACGAGATCAATTGACGACGCTTAGCCTCATATGGCGCTCAGCCCCCTGGCTACTCGTCGGCAGGGCGCAATAAGTCCCAGACCTCCAGACCTAACGCTGCCGAGAGCTTTATCATCATGTCCAGCGTCGGGTTCGCACGGCCCCTCTCGATCGAGGACAGGTAGCCGATCCCGATCCCCGTACGCTTATAGATGTCGGTCTGGGTAAGCCCAAGCACCTTCCGTCGCGCCTTGACGCGCGCTCCGAAGGCAAGCGCGGCCGGCTGGATGATGTCCTCCAGGTGAAGTCTTGTCGTCATTCAAAGGTCTCGTGCCGGCGCGATCACGGCCACAAGTCCGTGCCCATCTTGTGAACCTTAATGGACGGCGCACCGATATCCAAGGAGGCCCCAACCACGGGGTAGCAGGCTCCTCTCGGGGTCAGTACTAGAACGGATCCAGATATACGCTACGCGCTGGCGGGTCGGCTCAGGCGGCGCAAACACCCGTTTGTTGTACATCCGCAATGCCACAGGGTTTTCCGCCGTCATCGATGCCTTCTGGGACAAAGCGGTCACTAAAGGTTTCGCGTGCGAACGGCGGGATCGAATAGAAGCGACGCTCACAGCGTAAGTTTGCAGACAGCAAATGCTCGGGTGTCGACGTTCCAAGCCCATAATGCGACGCCTGCCGCAGATACGGCCAAGCGCAGATGATCCGGCTGCCACTTGTGCCCCTTTGGCAGTTCGGGTTTCAAGGCGTTACCTCGTTTCTCGCATGCCTCGCCGGCACCGGAGCCAAGCTAACCTGTATAGGTTAGCACGGAGACTGAGCCGAACGAAGCTGTCCAGAAAACGGTCCTTTGGCGGCCAGCATGAATATGTCCGTCAACTCTGGACCGGCGATGGCGATTCGGACGAGAATGCAAATCGATGGAAATCGGACAGACCTAGCCCGGTGTGAAATTGATGGCTGACCACGGTAATCAGGCGCGACCCTCGACCGCGGTCAGGATCGCGCGGCCATAAGCAGTTTTCTTGAAGCGCTCGCCGGCCTCACAAGCCTGATTGGCGGTGATGAAGCCCTGGTAGAATGCGATTTCCTCCAGGCAAGCGACCTGAATGCCTTGGCGGTGCTGGATCGTCCGGACGAACTCGCCGGCTTCGAGCAAGGAGTCGTGCGTGCCGGTATCGAGCCAGGCATAGCCGCGGCCCATCTGTTCGACGAACAGGTCGCCAGCGTCCATGTAGAGCCGGTTGAGATCAGTGATCTCGAGTTCACCACGCGCCGACGGCTTCAGGTCGCGGGCGAGCTGTACGACCCGATTGTCGTAGAAATACAGGCCGGTGACCGCGTGGTTCGACTTGGGGCTCTCGGGCTTTTCCTCGAGGCTGATCGCCTTACCGCCTTCGCCGAACTCGACGACGCCGTAGCGCTCGGGATCCTCGACGCGGTAGGAGAACACCGTCGCACCGCTTTTGCGCTCGACCGCGCTCGCCAGAAGGTCGGTTAGGTGCGCGCCGAAGAAGATGTTGTCGCCGAGCACCAGCGCGACGTTGTCGTCGCCGATGAAGTCCGCACCGATCGTGAACGCCTGGGCAAGGCCCTCGGGCCTGGGCTGTTCGGCATAGGCGATGGTCAGGCCGAGCGCCGACCCGTCACCGAACAGGTTCTTGTAATTGTCGATATATTCCGGGCTGGAGATGATCAGGATGTCGCGGATGCCGGCGAGCATCAGCACCGACAGCGGGTAATAGATCATTGGCTTGTCGTAGACTGGCAGCAGCTGCTTGTTGACCGCCAGCGTTGCCGGATGGAGGCGCGTGCCCGAACCACCTGCGAGAATGATGCCCTTCACGCGCGTGTCTCCTTGTTGGATGCCCCGAGCAGTTCGTCGAGGATGGTGCCGAGCGCGGTCTGCCACGCCGGCGGATGGATGCCGTAATCGCGGGTGATCGCGTCATGGCTGAGCAACGAGTTGGCCGGGCGCATCGCCGGCGTCGGGTATTCGGCGGTGGTGATGCCCTGCACCTCGGCGCTGGCACCGCCGCGTGCGGCGCTCTGTGCGAAGATCTCGCGCGCGAAGCCTGCCCAGGTGACCGCGCCGGCATTGCTGAAGTGATAGGTGCCGGTCGGCGCCGCAGGATCCTCGACGAGACGCATCGTGATCGTCGCGAGTGCGGCTGCGAGATCGGTCGCCGATGTCGGGCTGCCATGCTGGTCGTCGACGACGCGCAGAGTAGGGTTGGTCGCACCGACGCGCAGCATCGTCTTGATGAAGTTGTTGCCATGCGCGCTGACTACCCAGGCGGTGCGGACGATGGCGTGTCGTGCGCCCGAGGTCCGTACCGCAAGTTCGCCCCCGAGTTTCGAGGCGCCGTACACGCCGAGCGGGCCAACCGGATCGGTCACTTCCCACGCGCCATCACGCGCGCCGTCGAAGACATAGTCGGTCGAGACCTGGACGATCGGGATGCCGGCCTTCGCACAAGCCTCGGCAAAGGCCGCAGGCGCCATCGCGTTTACCGCCCAGGCAGTAACGATGTCACTCTCGGCCTTGTCGACAGCGGTATAGGCACCAGCCGAGATGACCGCGGCCCATGGCTGCGACGCGACCATCGCGGTGATCGCTGCGGCATCGCGCAGGTCAAGCTCGTCGATGTCGATTGCGGTTACCGCCCAGCCGTCCGGCCAGGTGTAGCGCTTCAGCTCGGTACCGAGCTGGCCGTTACCACCGGTGACGAGGATCTGTTTCACGTCGCTCATACCGAAAGCCCGCGGCGCTGGTCGGCCTTGTGCTCGGCAACGATCGCTTCCCACCAGCCCTGATTGTCGAGATACCAGGCAACGGTCTTCTCGATACCCGTCTCGAACGTCTCGGCAGGCTCCCAGCCGAGCTCGTTCTTGATGCGGCTCGCGTCGATCGCATAGCGCTTGTCGTGGCCGGGACGGTCGGCGACGTAGGTAATCTGCGTAGCGTAGGACTGGCCATCGGTGCGCGGGCGGAGGCGATCGAGGATCGTGCAGACAGTCTTCACGACCTCGAGGTTCTGCTTCTCGTTGTTTCCGCCGACATTGTAGGTCCGGCCGGGCTCGCCCTTTTCAAACACCGCGTGCAGGGCACGGACATGGTCCTCGACGAACAGCCAGTCGCGGACCTGGTCGCCCTTGCCGTAGACCGGCAGGTCGGCGCCGGCGAGCGCCTTGACGATCATCAGCGGGATGAGCTTTTCGGGGAAGTGATACGGCCCGTAATTGTTCGAGCAGTTGGTGATCAACACCGGCAGTCCAAACGTGTGGCCCCAGGCCGAAACGAGGTGGTCGGAGCCCGCCTTCGACGCCGAGTAAGGCGAACGCGGATCGTACGGTGTCTCTTCGGTAAACAGCCCGGTATCGCCAAGCGAACCGTAGACTTCGTCGGTCGAGATATGATGGAAGCGAAACGCCGACTTGGCGTCGTCGTCGAGCCCGAGCCAATAGGTGCGCGCTTCGCTCAGCATCGTGAAGGTGCCGACGACGTTGGTCTGCACGAACGCGCCGGGGCCGTCGATCGAGCGGTCGACATGGCTCTCGGCTGCGAGATGCGTGACGATCTCGGGCTTGAACTCGGCGATCGCGGCTTTGACCGCCTCTGCGTCGCAGATGTCGCCCTGGACGAAGCTGTAGCGGTTCGAGTTCGCGACGCGCTCGACTGTCGACAGCGTGCCGGCATAAGTCAGCTTGTCGAAGTTGAGGACCTCATGGTCGGTGTTCTCGATCAGGTGACGGACGAGAGCCGAGCCAATGAAACCGGCCCCGCCGGTAACGAAGATACGCATGGGTCTGTCCTTCAGGCGAGCGGCGCCAGCGGGCGGCCGTCATAGGGAAAGGGGCTGTCGAACTCGGCGAGCAGCGGCTGGACCGCATCTTTGGCTGACAGCTCGGGGGCAGTACCGGCGGGCATCGGCCAGTCGATGCCGCCCAAACCAATCGCGGGATCATCCCAGCGGATGCCGCCATCGTTCTCGGGGGCGTAGGTGTCTGAGCACTTGTAGCTGACTTCGCAATTGTCCTCGAGCGTCACGAAACCGTGCGCGAAGCCGATCGGAATGAAGAGCTGGTGGCCGTTCTCCGCCGACAGCTCGGCGCCGACCCACTGGCCGTAGGTCGGCGAGCCTTTGCGGATATCGACAGCGACATCGAAGATCCGTCCGCGAACACACCGCACGAGCTTGTCCTGCCCACGTGGCGGTGTCTGGAAATGCAGCCCGCGCAAGGTAAACGCCGGTACCGACAGCGAATGATTGTCCTGCACGAAGGTGCAGGTGACGCCGAGCTTTTCAAAGGCGGGTACCGAATAGACTTCGGTGAACCAGCCGCGGCTGTCGCCGAAGCGTTTGAGGATAATTTTCTGAACAGGGGATCGATCAACAACCATAGCTAAAGCTAGCGCTATTAGCTCCCTCCCGCAATGGTAACTCCAATTCTCGAAATACTAAGTCAGCGGTTCACGCCATACGCCAATTTACGCAGGGTCCGGAATATGCTCGAGGCATCACATTGTCAATTGACGCTGAGATAACGTGTTGTTTGCGATGGCATAATGTTAGTCTTCGGCGTCGTCGAACGGGATGTTGCCGACGGGCGCGATCAGTCGGCGATCGCTGAAATAACCGATCCATCTAGGCGTGACATATGCGGCAGCCACGAAGCTGCGCGATGGCCTACGCCAGCGGGTCTCTACAAATACGTTAAAGGCCGTTAATTACCTCGGTTAAGTATCTCTGTAGCTGTCCCCGATACTGCTGATAATCGATTTAATACTGCTTCGGTCACGCACCCGCTGTATTTCACTAAGCCGTCTTAAATAAGTTAAATCAGTGACTTCAACCTTTTCGAAGCCCAAAAGGAAGCTGCACGAGTACATGGTAACACCCAAAGCATGCCCGGCGCTGGAGTAAAGCCGTAGGCAACGTGATGATGCGGGCATAGCGCCGCTTTAACGAAGATATCGTACACGCCGGCTTTCCATGGACTGCCTCACGTCCACGTTTGCTTTAGACCAATAATAATTACTAACCCAATTCATTCGATAAGACCTTGGCAGCTTTAACGCGGCTACTAAATTTACCTCCATGCAGGGTTCCTCCCTTACCTCTAAAAGTAATGCCGCTATTCCGAAAATCGATAAGATCCGGGTTAACTATAGCGACATCTGCGGATAGTAACTTGGAATAACCGGTCTCTAAATGAATAGGGAAGCCATCTTCATCAAACATTCCATTAAGCCAACCGTTACTAACAACAATCGCGTTGTCGCACCCACGAATCTTAATACCTTCAACCATCAAGTTGGTAACACCCTGAATAAAAACACCGACAGAGCGCCCCTTCGGGAACGATTGATTGCCTTCGATGTAAACATCTCTGAACTTTATGTTTTTAATCAATCCACCACTATTACCGGTTATTACTACATAGCCCATCGTGTTAGCATATAATGTCGGTTTCTGGGAATGGCTATCGACTATATTAGCATGGCGTACAACAACGTCTTCAACGACTGCTGATCTAGCAAAATTATGAAGACCATTGAGATCGCCTAAACGCAAACTATAACCTTTGACAGCGGACACGCGGCTATCCGCTAATGATATACTTTGGCCATTCTTCTTTATGACGAAGTAGTGCTGGCCAGGTATCAGCGGACCCCGTGCTCCGGCACCATTACAGTATAAAAGTGGATCTCCATTCATTAAATCGACATCAGACAATAATGTTACATTATCCGCAATGTTAGATCTATCTAATCTCACTGAACCAAAAACAATTGGCTCAATTCCGATGACCTCTCTATAACAATCAGTAGCAACTAAGTCGATAATTGCACCACTTACCGATCCCAGTTGTACGCCAAAGTCGCCACTATTATCGATCTTTGCCTTGATGATACAGTTTCGAGAATGTCGATTCTCCGGGAAAAATGACGATATTCCAATGGCACCACCCTGCGAACCTGGGTCGCTGGTTACTGAAATATCAAAGTATAGTTCCTTGATATTATCAATTACAATTCCATGTTCAGCGAACGGTCCACACCTGTGAAAAACTATATCTTTGATGCAAACGGACGACGGATCGTTGGTTCGCGACCTCCCAATTAACTTCTGTCCTCTCTGAGAAAACCAACCAAATATTATTGGCCTAGATACCTCGTCGCCAATCCAGTACATGTTATGGACATTGATTTGCTTGGTCGTCTTGTAGCGAGCGCCTGCTTTAAACTTAATTCCATATCCTTGCTGAGCCAAGCGCTCAGCTCGCTGAAACGCCGTGGCATTATCAGTTCCTTTGCCGGTGTTGGGGTCGCCATCGCCTACACCTCCAATCTCTTCGAATTCGGTCAAACGATCTGGTTGAGGCGGCGGCATTGTCGAGTTGGGTAATTCGGTTCCTCGCAATTTATTCGGGATTACTAAACTGCAATACCCTAGAAACGGAAAATATAGAAATTTCCTTCTTCTCATCTTAATTGACCCCGCAATCGATGCCTTGATTTTATGAGTTATTGAGATATTCGCTGGAATTCTGGCTGGAATTCTGGCTGGAGTTTACTTTTACCGATGGGGTCTGCGTTGACTTTACGGCGAAATATCAATCAACCGTTTACGCTCCACGGTAATAACCTCCACTTTAGCATAGAAGGACGCGAAACGGATCCCGCAGTGGCATTTAACGTATCGTCTGGCTGCATTTCAAACGCGCGCGTAGCAATGTTCTGCCAGTTGCTGGTCGTCGAAGCAACGTGCGATTGGTCTGCACCGGCAGCGGGATCGATCCAAGAACGCCGTCTGGTAGCACGCATACCACGCCTGCTCGTGGCGATTACTAAGCTAATCTGGTGATCTCGCCGAACCTCGGGCTCGTGGATCTGATTTCAATCTGATTCCCGATGAGACCGAGCAAATTCCTGAAGCATCGCAATCGAGGGATTGGCTGGCAACGGCGATCAATCGACCGGTTGCCGGTTTGAAAAGTCCTCGGTTCATAAGCGACGATACGAATGATGCTCAAACGGAATAATACTCGCGATACCAATCTACGAACTTCACAACGCCCTCTCGTACGCTCGTCTTCGGCGAGTAGCCGGTCAGCGTCTTGAGAAGCTGCGCGTCAGCCCATGTGGCCGGAACATCGCCCGCCTGCATTGGCATCAGGTTGCGCTCCGCCTTGCGCCCCGTCGCCGTCTCGATCGCTTCGATAAACTCGGTCAGTTGTATCGCATCGGAGTTGCCGATGTTGACTACGCGCCAAGGTGCAACTGGGGACAGGCTGTCACCTGCCGCAACCGTTTCATTCCCCGCAGGTCGCACCGGGGGGACGTCGATCAGCAGGCGGATCGCCTCGACTAGATCCTCGACGTAGGTAAAGTCACGCTTCATATCGCCGTAGTTATACACATCGATCGGGCGGCCCTCGAGGATCGCCTTGGTGAATTTGAACAGTGCCATGTCTGGCCTGCCCCATGGCCCATAGACTGTGAAGAAGCGGAACATAGTCACGGGCAGGTTGAACAGGTGGGCATAGCTATGGGTCATATTCTCGGTCGCCTTCTTGGTGGCGGCGTAGAACGACATCTGGTGGTCGGCCTTGTCGGTTTCGCGATAAGGCATTTCAGTGTTGGCCCCGAAAGCCGAGGATGTCGATGCCAGCAGCATGTGCTTCGGCGGATTCGCACGTGCCGCTTCGAGCAGCTCGAAGGTGCCGATGACGTTGCTTTCCAAATACGAACGCGGGTTCTCGATCGAATAGCGGACGCCCGCCTGAGCTGCGAGATGGATCACTACGTCGGGCTTTTCGGATTCGAACAAGTCCATAAGCAGGCCTGCCGTTTCAACATAGCCCTCGATCGCTCGAAAATGCGACGATGGTAGCAAGCGCTCAAGCCGTCGGTTTTTCAACGACACTTCGTAGTAGTCGGTCATCGCGTCGACCCCGATGACCCGATATCCGTCGCGTAGCAGGCTCTCGCAAACGAAGGAACCAATGAAGCCGGCCGAGCCAGTAATCAGAGCTGTGCGCATGGAAATCCTAAATCAGAGCCGAAGAGGTAACGGGTGAAGAATTTTTCCTCCACCCATGCGATTTCGTTTTTCATGCCGTCGACGATGATGACGCAGCCTAGCTGCATCAGCAGAGCGGCGCTTGAGAAGCTATAGAGCCCGAACCGAGACACCGCCATTTCTTACGCGACATCCAAGGCAATCATCAGGCTAAAAAGATCAAGCTCCGCCGTCAACCGTACTAAAGCACCTATACCATGTTGAGCTGAATCATATAAGCAACATGTTACAAGTTAAACGGGGGTGCTATAAAGACCTTTTGCCGATATCCCGGGCCGGGTTGCCGACCATGATTGCTCTCGCGCCTACGTCCTTGGTAACCAAGCTACCAGCTCCGATCTTCGCATCGTCGCCGATGGTGATAGGACCTAATATTATCGCGCCTGCCCCAAATTCGACTCTATTACCAATGAAAGGTGAAGCACTTTCTCCGTCCATTGTAATCTTGTTTCCGATGGTCACAGAGTGGCGTAAAGTACAATCATCACCGATCACGACCGCTTCATTTATGACTAACGCCGTACTGTGATAAAGAGTACATCTGCGGCCGATACGCACCTTGGTTGGAATGTCGATTCCCATTAACCAGTCGGTCACGATACGGTAAATTACGCGAACGGGTGTAGTAGTTCTGCGAATTATAGCGGATTGGCTTGCGCCACTAGCAAAAGCAACCCTATAAAAAGCCAATACAAATTTCGATTTTGCATGAGAGTTGCACTTAAAATCCTCTCTTATGAGAGAAATTAAAGACTGATTACTCATCAATAATTGCCCGCTTATTTTCTAGACCGATTAGACGAATAATACGTAACCAGAGCTTTGACGGGTAAAAGAAAGTAGAAATGCACAGGAAGCCGATCTTACGGGACAATCCGGTGGCGAACAAATACTTTCGATAAAATTTTATGTGTATGTAATATGCACGAACTCTCCACGGGGGCGTTCGAGTATTAAAGATACGATCACGCAACGCGTAAGTTTTATCGATTGTTGAGAATGGTAAAATGTTAGAAGCACTTTTTTGATGCACGCGATAGCGCATTAAAACTCTATCGACATTAGCGAAACGCGCGCCGGCCACCAGCATGCGTGCGAAGATATCATAGTCCTCTGCCGGCACATGTGCCTGTACATAGAGTTGTGATTTGAAAAACTCTGTCCGGCCCATGACCGTGGGGTGAAGCACTCCATGCTCACCTGCGCGTATCTTCACGCCAATCTCATCGTGGGTTATGGGAAAGTTGGTCGTTCCCAGTACCTTTCCTGTATCGGAATGAAAGATTTCCGCATTTGAGCCAACGATATCGTATTGACCTGAAGTGAGCAACGCATGTTGTATCTCGATTCTATCCGGCAGCATTATATCATCGGGATCAATGCGCATGATGAACTGTCCTGTTGCTCTTTCAATCCCAACATTGAGAGCGTTGCCGAATCCTTGATTGTTGTTCAGGGGCACAATCTGCAGGTAAGGCAAATGTTCAGCAAAACCCTTAGAGATTGACAGCGAATCATCCGAGGATCCATCATCCACAAAAATTAACTCTTTTGGAGTTAACGTCGACGCTTCGAATGCTCGAAAAAAGTCCACGAGATAGAGACCGTTATTATAATTCGCGCAGACAACGCTAACGTCAGAGATGCCAACCGCCATCGATACCTTGCCCGTATGAGATTGTTTTAAATCACCTGCTGAAATAACCATCGTTAGTTTTCCTCGGTCAGATTAGATCAGTAGATGTCAGTGATTCGCTCTGAAGCGTAGCGTAGAGGCGTATTTTTATATTCTAATAAACTGCATGCTCAGTTGTGTATTTAGGAATCCACAAGGAACGAAGATTGCTCGTAACGGATACCAGGACTCGACTTACCACGTAAGTAATTTAAGTGTAGGATCGCATTAAAAGAAAAGACAAACGCGAGGTCCGTGAGTGCGAAATTGAGAACCATAAATAATATAAAAACGCACGTGAAGATGATAAACTCAATATAATTTCTCGTAAATCTTACTATAAGAATGAACTGATAAGAGAAATAGAGAAGCAAGCCAAGTAAGCCAAAATCCAGGTATAGACTATAAATTGTACTAAATCCTGCGTTATATAGCCACTCTTTAGTTATGGGGTTATAGTATGTTAGAGCTCCTTGCCCTAACATGTTAACTCCTTCTGCAAACAACTGACCCATGGGCGAGAAGCGTGCAGCAGTCTCCCATGCTCCTCGATGATAGTATTCATCTGTCGCCTGCACGAAAAAATCACTAAGAAAGGTGGATAGTGGACCATACATCAACAGAATGATTGGCGATAGAATAACTAAGAGTAAAATATTGAACTGATAACGACTACTGTGAAGTGCGCGGTATGCGCTATACAATAGTAATAGAGTGAGAATAAACACAACTGCGATCTTAGCGGCGTTGGAATTCCCTAAAAATATTATTGAGAGCGACAGTAGGGTTATTGCAAAGCGATCTTTCCTCCTGGAATATAGAAAAAAGCTCGATATCGTTAGAAGTTCACACACAGCCGCTAAAGCGGCATCGGACTGCAAAAAGAATGTCCCGAAGATGGCATCTATATAACCAATTGGTGCGCGAGATAAGCTAATGAATTGTGCCGTGAATGATCGTTGGATGACCACCACTATCAATTCTATAAAGAGAAATAACTTGGCAATTCTAAAGAAGGACTCTGTGCTAATTGATGATGCCATCCGTGATGCATATACACGTCCGGCTACCGCGGCAATTACGGTACATGCCAGATAATACAAGTAAGTAACGGTATACGACATCGGGGCAGCATGCCTCAGATGATCAACCGCTATGTACAGCATAAATATAAATAGCGGAGCCTCATATCCAACTTGCTTCCAACTCTCATTCGCGAGAAAAACATGACTAAGCAAAAAAAGTGCAAGCCAGTTGCTCTGTGTCTGCGATAATATGCCCAGATATTGCAGGAAACCGCCCACTAGAAAGATCATTACGATTGGCATATTCCAAAGGATGCCAAACTTTTGGGTTGTCTCGGTTTCAGGCATGGTGAGTCATTCGATTCTCAAGATGGTGCTACTTCCTTGTCGCGGCGTAGGTCATGAGACAAGCGAGAAAAGTGCGAGTAGCCATCAGTGTCGCGGGCAGGCCAGGTCGGCCTTTGCCATACGCATGCCTGAGCACCGACAATGCGCCTTTGACATCACCGAAGTGTGCGGTGACCTGTAAAGGGGTAGTGGCACAAAAATCGCCCATGACGCGGCGTGGGCTACTCGAAAGCATGCAGTCCGCCCAAGCTAAAATCTGAGGGGTGCGATTGGTCTTGGACACACCGCCAGGGACCGATATATCGTAGTGAGTCCGATGCCCTGCGCCAACGATAATCTCGCAGTCCGTAACTCGATTGGCCGTGATAACCCATCCCCAATCGGTACACACTTCGGGGAGGGTGTTAAATGGGATCAGGGAAGCCAGTCGCTTTGGAAACATGAGCGTTGACGACTGGATAAAATTATCGATCCGTTGTAAAGATTTGCGTAAGAAGAGATATTCGATAGGATTCTTCGTTAATACCGGTGAATTATGAATTCGGGGACGAAGTGATCGTCGGCCATCAGGATAGTGAATGGTCACTCCTGTTGCGGCTATCCAATTATTACTTTCAATGGATGTAAAAACTTCCACATCGCGGATTTGCTCAATGCATTTTCTTGGATCCCAGTAATCATCGTCGTCCAACAGCGCTACGATTGTGCTACTCGCATTCTCTACGCCCATTTGTCGCGCCGGCCCTTGCCCCGGCGTCTTTCGTCCATCGATAATCTTAACCCGAGGATCGTCGAAAAAAGGTAGAATATCGGTATTATTTACTACCGCGAGAACCTCTACGCGAACCCCTTCTTGCGCCAGTACAGATTCTACCGCGCGAAAAAGGGAGGGGCGCCCCGATGTAGGGATGACTACGCTTATGAAAGGATAGTCGGCGCTGTTAGCATCGCTATTCATTTTGGCTATCCAAATCTAAAATGGGTGACGGGGAAACTTTAACGACGGCATTAGCGGGTACATTTCCCACGACAAATGCGTTTGCACCGACGACTGCATTGTCACCAATCACCGCCCCCCCAATAATCGTGGCGTTAGCGTAGATGATGACGTTGTTGCCAATCCGGGGATATCTTCCTGATCTACTACCGCCGATCGTCACGCCCTGATAAATGGTTACATTGCGTCCTATGACGGCACCCATGCCCACTACGATGCCGAGCGGATGATGCAGGTTCGGTGGCCCAGCAAACTGGGCGCCCGGGGAAACGTCACAACCGAATAAGACCCTGAGCAATTTTCGCGCCGTACGACCGACCAAGCCGCCATTCGAGGCACTTATGAAAAGCTTTTCCGGTTTGCTGGCCATTTTCACGCCTTCCGTTCCTGCCTGTCGTATTTTCGCAAGCCCAACAATGCCAACCCGATCGTAGCTGCATAGGCCAGGGTCCATACCGCGGAAATGAGAGTAACCGTCAGAGGCATTGCAAACGCGAAATGCCCCCCTGCGAAAATGCATCCAAATATGCAAACTATTCTAAAGATTTGCGTAGCCAGCATTGTTTTCTGCATTCCCAGCATCGCCATGAGAGAAACCATGGGGATAGCTACAAGTTGCAAGCACATTGGAAGTGCGAGTATTAGCATGTACTTACCAGCCGGTGCCCATGGTGCGCCAAAAATCAAAGGAGTAAGCGGAGGAATAATTATCGCAATAGCCATAGCGGCAACGAGCGACAAAAAGATCAATATAAAAAATTGCCGACGAAGGCCGGTCCACAGTTTGGCCTCGCCTTTCCGAATGATAGCAGACGAATCTGCGACAATAATCTGATTAATACCTTGGCCGATCAAGCCCGCTGGCGCGCCCACAACCCTTTGGCCTAAGCCGAGATAACCAGCGGCCGCAGGACCATAAATAGGAGCTACTAATAACATAGGCATCTGTGACGCAAAAGTTCCCAGCGCATTTGCACCCGCGCCACTCAAAACTCTCCAAAATCCCTTGGGCACATCGGTGATATTTGAATGCGACTCACAGCTCTTTTTCGATTTTAGTAAGATCTGGCATAATGCCCGGCCCAGAAGCATTCCAAAACCAAGTGAAATTGCTGTCGGATTGAATATGGCGAACATCGTCTGGAAAATTGCTACGAAGGCGCCACCCAGCATGTTGCGGTGAACGAGCCTCGTCATGTCATTTTTGCGAATCAGCACCGCGTTAGATACGGAGATGAGCGTCAGAATAGCGAGTAACACAGCTGTGGTAACAGCGACTTCTAGCCCGCCTCCATTCGGCAGCAGAGCGGCGACCGACGTCGCAATGGAGCCGACCATCAGTGTGGTTAACAATGCCCGACGCACCAGTGCTCGCACTTCATCTGCATCGTGTGCTACAGGCACAAAAATATCCGCTTGAAATACTGCAAACGGAAGCGCAACCAATGCAATAGAAAGTGCGATCTGATAATGACCCATCTGTTCTGGGTTCAGTAACCGAGTCAAAAATGGTATAGCGGCGATGGGAATTATCTGTCCCATTGCTTGGCTCAATAGAAGCTGGGCGCGAATGCCAAGTCGAATATCTTGAGCGCGGCGTAGTTTGGATATCATTTGCCGACCTCTTTAACCTCTTCGACCAGCCGGAATCTGCCACAAATCGCGGTCATAGCAGCAATATCATGAAGACATACAACCTGTTTTGGCTTTGGGAAGGGTACGTTGCGAAAGGTATTAAAGGCACCCTTCAATCACTTTAAGGTATTCGCTCAATACCTTTGGCCAAGTAAATTCGGCTTCCCAGCGCTGACGGGCATTTGTACGCAATCGATCGCGTAATGACGACGGTTCGATCAAGCCCTCTATACACTTTTCACAGTCGTCTTCGCTGGAAAAGAAAAGGCCGGCGTCGTCTGCTACCCAGCGATTGAAAGGATTGTCGTGAGCGATCAACGCGTTACCTGCCCCCAATGCTTCTACTAACGAGGGGTTGGTACCGCCGACCTGATGGCCATGAACATAAGCCGAGCTGAATAGGCGCAATGCGTGAAGCGTGGGTTTGTCATAGATCGCGCCAGGGAAAATGACTTCGTCACTCGCGGCAGCAACGACAGCGCTCTGATAAGAGTGCTGCCTACTATAATTTCCTAAAACGACCAACCTTGCGTCCCGGGGCCGTCGCGAGAAGGCCCGTACGATCTCTAGGATAGAGTTCTCTGGCTCTGGTCGAGCTATAACCGTAAAAAACCTATCGCGTTCGATGCCAAAATTAGTAAGCAATCTTTCGTCAGCTACTTCGATATTCTCGCTTCCGTATGGGATCATTGAGATCTTCGTTGGCGAGGCGTGGGTGGAGTGATGGCGAACGATTTCAGGGTGATCGGCAATTAAAATATTACCTGACGCAGCAGCTATGCGCTCGTTTAACCACAGATAAATTTGTTGGATCTTGGTGTATTTTGCGCGACGCCACTCAATTCCATCCATGTTGATGATGTTGATTTTTCCGCGAACTCGCGCATAGGCTGACAGGAAGCCGGTATTATATCCGAGCGTCAGTAACACGCCTTTTTCGTTGGCTGCGGCTATGGTCGATTTAATGTCGAACTCTATCGTGCCTAGCGAGCCATCTGCCTTCACCGGGATGTGGACGCGGCGGCAACCCTCCCAGTTGTCCTCATAGCGTTCGCCGGTCTCGCTGCCTTGGCAGTATACCGTAACCCGCCAGCCCGCTTGTACCATCCACGGCACCAAGCGTTCGGCAAAGCTCTCGAAGCCGCCGTGAGCAGCAGGCACACCGCGGATGCCTAAAATGATAAGATGCCTGTCAGGCAAGGTTGCACCATAAGCTCATAGTCAGCGCCTATAATCGAGGTTTCTAGAAATTCACAAACTTGTTAATCTAAGCCGGAGATATCTCTTGTAAAAATCTTATGCCTAACGTCCTCCAGACTTTCGGTCATACGATTAGCAATAATGATATCGCAGTCCCGCTTAAACTCGTGGATATCCTTGACGAGCTTTGAGCCGAAGAATGTCGCATCGTGCATTGTCGGCTCATAAATAACCAAATCTATGCCTTTCGCCTTTACCCGCTTCATGATTCCCTGAATAGACGAATGACGAAAATTGTCCGAGCCCGCCTTCATTACAAGGCGGAAGACCCCAACTTTGGCGGGTCTCATTGCGATGATTTGGTCCGCCAGGAAGTCCTTCCTGGTGCGATTAGCATCCACAATTGCTCGAATAAGATTTTGCGGAACCTCAGAGTAATTAGCTAGGAGTTGCTTGGTGTCCTTCGGCAGGCAGTAGCCACCATATCCAAAACTTGGATTGTTGTAGTGTCGGCCAATGCGTGGATCAAGGCCAATGCCATCGATGATTTGGCGGGTGTCCATGCCACCAGCGATTGCATAGCTATCTAGTTCGTTGAAAAAGGCCACGCGCATAGCAAGATAGGTGTTTGCGAAAAGCTTGATTGCTTCGGCTTCGTTGGCGTTGGTGAAGAGGATTTCAGTATTTTTCTTTTCCGCACCCTGAAGGAGCAGATTGGCGAAAATCTTTGCTCTTTCTGAACGCTCGCCGACGATAATGCGTGAAGGATGCAGGTTGTCGTAAAGTGCTCTTCCTTCACGCAAAAATTCGGGACTGAATATGACTTGGGCAGTACCCAGGCGGGCGCGGACGTCTTCGACGAAACCCACGGGGATCGTCGATTTGATCACAATTGTCGCATTGGAACCAGCATCGATCACTGCCTGGACCACGGCCTCGACCGACGATGTGTCGAACTTGTTGGTGCTAGCATCGTAATTGGTCGGGGTGGCAACGATGGCGTAGTCGGCGCCAACAAGCGCCTGCTGAGCATCGAGTGTAGCAGTGAGATCGAGAGACCTTGTTACAAGAAAATCCTCTAGCTCAGCATCGACAATTGGCGACTTGCGCGCATTGATCATATCGACGCGCTCGGCCGATATATCGACAGCGACCACCTCATTGTGCTGAGCTAGGAGAACAGCGTTTGAGAGTCCCACGTAGCCTAGGCCAAAAACCGCGATTTTCATGCTGTTTTTACCGTCAGCGACCCGTGCTGCAACATTTGTTCACTGTCCTGCTTACCCATGATCGCCCCACCTTACGATTGCTCTCATTCGCTTTATGGCGAATGGGGGCAACGAGTTTATGCTGCACCTGCACATATGCCTTATGCAGCGGCCTGCAACTTTCTAATAGGGTCAAAGTACCGCGGATTTTCACCATGCTGGTAACCCATTGTCCTGTAATGATCTCGCTCATCACATGAAGGTCGTGGCTAACCCCCTTAACTTTATAGTGGGAAATTCCGAAATACTTGATCCTGCCGTAAGACTGACCATATACTTTGACCGATCGAACGCAAAAATCGCGGCGGAATCAATGGCACGGGCGAGGCCGTCGGCGAAGTCTACGTGAAGCGCCATTACCCGCCCGAGAGCGAAGCCACGATGGGCGAGTTGATCTCCAATCTACGTGCCGCCTACGAGGAGCGGATCACGGCGAACGGCTGGATGGACCAGGCGACCAAGACGCAGGCACTTGCCAAGCTCGTCGCGTTTGGTTCGCGGATCGGGCTTCTGGTGAAGTATATTGACTATGCGTCGTTGAACGTCGCGCGCGGCGATCCGGTCGGCAATGCGATGCGCTCGGGCGAGTTCCAACATCGCCTCGACCTGTCGCAGCTCGGCAAGCCGGTCGATCGCACGCAGTGGGGCATGACGCCGCAGACCGTGAAAGCCTATTACGATCCGCTCAACAACCAGATCACCTTCCCCGCGGCGATCCCGCAGCCGCCCCTATTTCGATCCGAAGGCGGATGATGAGCTAATGAACGCGGCCATCCCCGTTTTCCGGAGTCTTCGCTGTTACAACCCGCAATGCGCATACGCGTCGCGCCGATGCGCGTCTCCGGTGAGTGTCACAGATAAAGATCGGATATAGCCGGGATCTCGATCGACATGGATTGAGACCCCGGCATCAGGCGTCTGATGTCGTTACAGCCGCAGCGAAACGCCTGCGACGAGCTGCCGTCCGAGCAGATCATACCCCATCACGGTATTGCCGCGGAGCAGCCCGATCCGCGAACGACTGTCCGGGATCAGCGGCGGATCGCGGTCGAACACGTTGTTCGCAGCCAGCCGGAACGTCATCTGCTTGTTGATGTCGAAGCTGAGCGCGACGTCGATCCAGTTGTACGAGCCGACGCCTGGATATTGATCGCGCAGTGCGCTTGGATCCTGCGCCGGGATGCCAGTGTCCGCAGGTGCATAGTTGTCGAGCGGCATCGCGCCACGATGGCGCCAGTTGACCGACAGGCTGGTCGAGCGGTCGGGCGCGGTCCAGGTGGTGCGGAGCTGGTGCTTCCAACGCGGCATGCTTTCGCCGCACAGGTTGCCGAAATACCCCACGCAGTTCCGCGGTTCGATGGTTGGCGACGACTGCGAACCGACGCGGGTCATCAGCGTGCCGTTGAAGCTCATGTCGAGCCGCCCGGCACCGCCAAGGCCGACATTATACTGCCCTTGGAAATCCCAGCCGTGCGACTGCGACTTGTAGCCATTAGCCGAGCCGCGAGCCACCCAACCCGTCGCCGGGCTGGTCGCAGGCGAGCTCGACAGCGTGCCGGTGCCGGGGTTGCGGACGATGCCGCGGCAGAAATAGTCGTTCCCGGTGGCCAGGCACTCGCCGATGATGTTCTGCGGCTGGAGGAAGTCGAGCTGGTCCTTCAGGTCGATCAGCCAACGGTCGATCGACACCGTCAGGCCGGGCAGGAAGCGCGGCCGCAGCACGACGCCGAACGTCTTGGTATAGGCGCTTTCCGGCTTCAGTTCGAATCCGCCTTCGCGCACCGTGCACCGATCGTCGGGGCATATCAGCGAGGCGCTACCGTACAGATTGTCGGCGAGCCCGGTGTTGCGGCATTGCTGCAACGTTGCGGACGGCGCCAGGCGACCGCCATTGGGGTTCGACGGATCAACCCGCGGTGCGCAAGGATCGGAATAGAATCCCTGGTTCCAGAAGATGTTGGCGGCACCCTGCGCGGTGCTGACGCCCGGCGCGGCCTGCGACTTGTTGTAGGACGCGCGCAGCGTGATGTCGGGTATCGGCGCCCAGATGCCCTCGACCTTCCAGGTATCGAACTTGCCGTCGAGCCGGTTGTATTTCGACACGCGGTAGCCGGCATTGACCTGCAACAGTTCCGCGAACGGGCGGTGTTCGATCAGCGGTGCCTGGATTTCGGCGTTGGCCTCGAGGATGCTCTGCGTGAAGCGCTGGTTCTCGCCGCCATTGTTCTGCTGGAAGATCTCGTTGACGATCGTCCGTTCCATTTCCTCGCGATATTCCGCCCCGAGGGCGATCGCGATGCCCTGTTCCGCGAGCGGCGAGGTGATGCCGTATTTGCCCAGATCACCGCTGACGGTGCCGACGAACTGCAACAGCCGCGGGATGCGCGTGCTGATCCCGCCGGTCGCGCCGCCATAGAGATACTGGTTGAGTGCGGCGTCCTGGTTGAACGGTGCGAACGCATTGAACGGCACGCATGACGGATCGGTGCCGTTGACGACCGCGCGACAGGTCGGCGTGCCGTTGACGCGGATGACGTCAAGCGATCGGTTGATGTTGTCGTAGCGCGCGAACGGCACGTCGATGGTGTCGAGGCGCGCGCGCGAGACCATGCCCGCGACATCGTAGGACCACACGTCGTTGAACCCGCGCCCGCGAAGTCCCGCGACGATGCGGTATCCTTCGTTGGTGAAGCGCTGTTGGACCAGCGGCAGTCCGTCGAAGCGATAGCGTACGTCGATCGGCGCATATTGCCCGGCGACGCCGGCATTGGCGCCGCACAGATCCTGTGCCTGCGAGCCCGACAGGAACGCGTTGTCGCAATTCACGCGGAATGGATCGGTGCCGTACGCGCCGAAGTTGAAGGTGCGGTTGAGCTGTGTGTTGTAGGATTTGTCGCGGTAGAACAGCCCGTTGCCGTAAAGCTCGATGTCGTCGCTGATCTTCGCGGTCAGGAAACCGCCAACGTTGATGCGGTTGAACGCGCGCTGCACCGCCCAATTGTCGTAAGGGTTGGCCGACGTCCCCGGTGGTCCGCTGTTGATCGGGATGAAGGTACCATTGCCATTGGGATTGTTGACCAGGATTTGCCCGGCGCGCGGCCCCGACTGCGGGATGATCGTGCCTGCCGGCGTGAAGCTCGCGCGCGAGCAGCCGAGCGGCGAGGTATTGGTCGGCTGCACCGCTTCGCAGACCGAATAGGACCGCTCGATCAGCTCGACCGGATTGGACTGGCGATAATTGACGAAGCCGGTGATGTTCACCCGGTCGTTGAACAGGTTGGTGCCCGCCGCGAGGCTGACGTCGGAGCGTCCGCCATCGTTGGTCAGTCCGCGCTTGGCGTTGAACCCAGCGCGACCCGCTGCGTCGGTGACGGCATTGCTGTCGTTGTCGTGATTGAAGAAGCTGTAGTTCGCGTCGACCCGGATACCCTCGAAGTTCTTCTTCAGGACGAAATTGACGACGCCTGACACCGCGTCCGAGCCGTAGACCGACGAGGCACCACCGGTCAGCACGTCGATCCGCTCGACCAGCGCGTTGGGAATGATGCCGACGTCGACCGTGTTGGCAAGTCCGACCCGTAGGCCGTCGATCAGCGTCAGCGTCCGCTCATACCCTAAGCTACGCAGCTTGATCCGCTGGCGACCTTCGGAATCGCTGAAATTCTGTTCCGAGTTCACCTGGACCTGTGGCAGGCGGTTCAGCACCTCCTCGATCGTTGTCGCGCCTTGCGCTGCGATTTCTGCGGCGGTCGTGGTTACGATCGGCGCGGCGGACCGGTTGTTCGGACGCGTGATGCGCGTACCGGTCACGACGATGTCCGACCCTTCGCGCTCACCGGTGCGTGCCGTGTCTGCAGCCAGCTTGGCGGAGGCGACGGGATCACCAATTGCGGTCTGGCCGTCCTGCGTGACGTCGCTCACGCCTGTATTCGACGTTCCCGTATCCGACGACTGGGCCTTGGCCTGAGCCGGCAACGCCACCAACGCGGCCACGCAACATGTCGTGGTCATCAACCCCTTGAACAACACCATTCTATCACCCCCTGTGTCGCCGATCGGGTCATGATGATGCCGCGCTATATCGACTGCTGCCGACCCTGTTCGGAAGCAGTCGGTGGACGTTCTGTCGCTCGCTCATCGGGATCTCTCGCCCCGTGACCTCGTCGACAGTGTTCGGCAGTACCATCCGGACCCTCGGACAGGCGCATGCTGTCACGTACGAAATATCAAAACAATACCAATATTTCGAAAGTTGACAGGTGGTATGGCGCTTTGCATTTTGCGTGTTGCAATAGGTATCAATGACTGCACTTTATTCCGAACGTACTGTTTTAGATGGCAGTCCGTCCGAACCGTAAGCGACCTAGTCGTATCGTTGCTGAACTCGCTGCCATTACTGAATTTTGTAGCAGTGGAGTCGAGGGGAGGCGGGTGCAACGTCAGCAGCGGTGCCACACTCCGCCAATCATTATCGGCTAAAGCCGTAGCTGGTCCACACCGCCGATCCGGCCGACCGGGTCGTCATCGCCATGGGGTCGCATCAAGGCCTGATCATTGACCGCACGTCCCAGGCTGCAGCACGGCCTGGGACATGGCTTTGGATCGTAGGGCGGATGGGTTCACCCGCCTGATACAGGCGCCTTCGATGGATTACCGGGTCGGGACAGGTTCCGCGCCGGAATAATCGTAGAAGCCGCGTTTTGTCTTACGCCCGAACCACCCGGCCTCGACATACTTCACCAGTACCGGCGCCGGCCGGAACTTGGGATCGCCCGTTCCCTCGAACAACACGCGCGTGATCTCAAGGCACGTGTCGAGCCCGATAAAGTCTGCCAGCGTCAGTGGCCCCATCGGATGGTTCAGCCC
>Ga0308164_10001829_pt1 | contig 22950 bp, 23 predicted proteins | sample PhyTR2_FD_201031 | JGI IMG/M metagenome (GOLD analysis project Ga0308164, IMG submission 201031) | Phyllosphere microbial communities from UC Gill Tract Community Farm, Albany, California, United States - DLSLT.R2 | ecosystem: Host-associated > Plants > Phyllosphere > Unclassified | place: USA... | reverse complement strand
AGTTGCGGGTGGGAATGGTAGCAATCTGACTGTTGCGCCTAAGCCACCCTTTGGTTTACCGAGAAAGCTAGGTTAATATCACGCCTCAGGCGGACTTTTCTTTTTCGCGTTTTAGCCGCAAGTAACAGCTAGATGGCTCTCTCACCCGACTATTATTCTGTTCTAGGGGTGCCCTCGACGGCAAGTCGCGAAGCTATCCACAGCGCGTGGAAAGCGCTGCTCCGTCAATATCACCCCGACGCCAATCATGGTGTGGATGTTTCTGCTCGTGCGAAAGAGATCAACGAGGCGTATTCCGTTTTGGGAAAGAAGGAAGCACGCGCCGCCTATGATCGGTCGCAGATCAGGCCGTCTGCCCACCGAGCGACCGCGGACCGCCCGTTTCACCCTAGGAAAGCCGGCAGGCGCCCGATGGGACCTAGTCCGTCGATGCAGCCCAGCGGTAGCTTCTCGCAGCCGCTAGAGACCAACGAATGGCTGATGGGCCTTTTCCTGCTGATCCTCACCGCCGCACCGATCGCTACAATCCTGGTTCTGTGGAATGAGGAATCCGGATTGGCGCCTACGGTTCGACGTAGCGTCGCCGCTAATCCCGTGCCTGAGCCTCCTGTAAAAACCGTCCGCAGCTCATCGGGGACAAAACTCGGACTCGGACAGCCTGCTTCCTAAACTATCGCCCAGTCGGGACATTCGAGTTGGCAGGGTCAGGCGCCAAAAGCGGCCGTAACGCGGAGATGAACGAGCGGCCGAAGTTGGGAAGCTGGGAAGGGGGCGGGGACGTCTGATTATGGGTCTCAGCATCAGACATTCTGTTCGGAAACAGTCCAATTTGTCGATCCTACGAACTCTGCGAGTTGCTGCCCCGAAAGCCAAGCGGCTTCAATTCGTGGTCCGAGGAGCCAGTCGCCGCAGGCGCCAAGCCGGATATCCGCTTTCCAGATCGCGCCGAGTTTTAACGCGTCGACTTTCGCATACCGCCAGCGATGGACGCTGGTCGCGATGACGGCAGGCGACCCAGCGCCGACGTGCTCCGCGAACGCCGCGAGAAGCGCGCGTTGGACCGTGTCCGGAGCGTCTTCGAGATGCGCGCGCGACCAATCGGCACTGGCCTGGAGGACCCAGGCCTCCGGTCCGGTCCGCGCTGGCTTGGCCGAGTTGCGGACGGCGGATCCGATGATGCCGAGATCCGTGAGCCGATCGCGATTGATCGGCACGGGACCGTCGAATGCTGCCATGACGGTCCAGCATGGATCGGACACCGCGGAACGGGCTGCATCGGCCAGCGCGACATCGTGGGCGGCAACCAAGGGTGCGACCTGTTCGGCGGGCACCGCGATGATCGCCGCGTCGAACCGGTCGTTGCCGATCCGCCATTCGCCGTCATAGGTCAGGGTGTCGATGGCCGTGTTCCAGCGGACGTCGCCGTCGCTCGCCATCGCGCGGATCGGCGCGTTCATCGCCGGCGTCCCAACCCACGCATCGGCGCCGGCGGGTGACCAGCGTGCGACGTGGCCGTCTTGCGCCCATTGGTCGACCTGCGCCACGAACGCGGGGTCGCGTGCCGTCAGATATTGCGCGCCGTGATCGAACGCTGCCTCACCCAGCGGCGTATCGATGCGGCGGGTCGACATGCGGCCACCGGGTCGGCGACCCTTGTCGAACATGATGACATCGTGACCTTGGTGCGAAGCGCCTGCGCGCAGGACAGGCCCGCCATTCCCGCCCCGATGATTCCGATCCGCATGACTACCCCCGTGCCGGCGTGTAGCGAACGAACTTGCTGCACGCCGGACACCTTCAAACGCCGGGTTTTTCGATTGGAGCCGACCACGCGCAGATTTCGTCTCGGGCGGGCGGCTCCAGGATGACGGTTCAGCTTCGGACATCGCCGCCGCCGAAGACGACCTGGTTGCGCACGGCAGCGGCGAACAGGCCGTAGAGAAACGGCAGGTTGCCACCGCTCACTGCATCGAGCGTAGCACGGTGCTCGGGTGGCAGCTTCAGGCCCAGTGCGGCGACATTGTCGGTTACCTGCTCGGCCCGGCTCACGCCCATCAGCGTCGATGCAACGCCTGGCTGCCCGACCACCCAGGACAGCGCGACGCGCGCGGGTGTCTCGCCGGTCTCCGCGGCGACACGCTTCAGTTCGTCGAGGATCTGCCAGTTGCGCTCGGTGAACAGCGTATCGCCGAACGGATTGTCGCCATCGAGCCGCTTGTCGTCGACGGGCCGTGCAGTCTCGTCCTGCCCGGCCTGGTTGGGGACGCCGCCCGCCCGCGCCGGACCCGCCTCGACGGTCGCGCGATCGTATTTGCCGGTGAGCAGGCCATAGGCGAGCGGGCTCCAGGGCACGAGCCCCATGCCCGCCGATCGCGCAAGCGGCAGATGCTCGGCTTCGACCCCGCGTTCGACCAGCGAATAGAAATATTGCAGGCCGATCGGCGCCGGATCGCCTTGGACCCGCGCCAGCGTCGCGAGTTCGGCGACGTACCAGGCCGGGGTATTGGATATGCCCCAGTAGCGGATCTTGCCCGCTGTAACGAGCGCGGTCATCGTCCGCAGCAGTTCCTCGGCAGGGGTGATGCCGTCCCAGACGTGCACCCAGTACAGGTCGATGAAGTCCGTCCGGAGGCGGCGGAGCGATCCTTCGACGGACGCCAGGATGTGGCGCGCGCCATTGCCGCCCGCGTGATAGCCGCGGCCGGTCGCAAACCCCGATTTCGTCGCGATCACCAGCCGGTCGCGCGACGATTGTGCGGCGACGAAACTGCCTACCATCTCCTCCGATCGCCCGCCTGCATAGACGTCGGCAGTGTCGATGAAATTGCCGCCTAGATCGGTGTAGCGATCGAACACCGCGCGGCTGCCGCTCTCGTCCAGCCCCCATCGCGGCGTGCCGAAGGTCATCGTGCCGAGCGCCAGCGGGCTGACGAGAAGGCCGGAGCGGCCAAGCGGGCGATAGGTGTCGAGGGTCATGGTGGCGTCCTGCATTGTGTCGCCTCCAGATGGACGCCGGACGGCGCGAGGATTAGATCGTCTGCGGCGCATGGGTTGCTGAAGGATGTTCAGGAATGGATCGTGATCTTTGGTCCGGTCTCGCGGTGTTCGAAACGATCGTCGAGGCTGGCAGCTTCGCGCGAGCGGCGACGCGGCTTGGATTGTCCGCCTCCGCTTTGAGCCACGCGATGCGGTCGCTTGAGACAAAACTGGGCGTCCGGCTGCTCGACCGTACCACTCGGTCGCTGGCGCCGACGCCTGCCGGCGAGGAACTGCTCGCGCGGTTAAGGCCGGCGATCGCCTCGGTCGCGGGCGCGCTGGCCGATCTCGACAATGCCCGCGAACGGCCGGCGGGGCGGATCCGGGTCAGCGCGCACCGGGTCGCGGCGATCTACGCCATCCTGCCGCGGCTGGCCGACTTTGCGCGCGCCTATCCCGACATCGCCGTCGAACTGGTGGTCGACGACGGATTCGTCGACATCGTCGCGGACCGTTTCGACTGCGGGGTCCGGCACGCGCAGACGCTGCAGGCCGACATGATATCGGTGCGAATCAGCGCACCGGTGCCGCTCGTCTTCGTTGCCGCCCCGGCCTACCTCGCCGATCATCCCGCACCGCTCGATCCCGACGATCTCGTCGCGCAACGGTGCCTGTGTTACCGGTACACGTCGTCCGGCGTCGTCCATCGCTGGGAGTTCGAGCGTGATGGCCGGACGGTGGAACGGTCGGTCCGCGGCGACTTCATCACCAACGACATCGACGTGATGCGCGACGCCGCGGTGGCAGGTCTAGGAGTGACTTGCCTGCCGCTGCCGCACGCTGCGCTGCAACTGGCCGACGGTACGCTGGTCGAAGTGCTCGCCGGCTGGGCACCCATACTGGCGCCGAACCACCTCTATTATCCGAGCCGCCGCCAACCGACTGCCGCTTTCCAGGCCTTCGTGGCGGCGATGCGCGTCTGATCGCAAGCGTGCTTTGACAAGATTGAGGGCATTTGATGATCAGGACCACGGGGCGCTTCGGTGGGGGACGTCGCCGTCAGTTTTTGAAGACCCGAGGGCATGAATAAGTGTCTGGAGTTGGGAAATGGGGAGGCCGGCCCGAACGTCTGCAAGTGGGTCAAGAACCTGCGGCGTAAGGTGTACCAGACAGGGCAGCATGTGTACCGCGCACTCCTCTGTCGACTAAGGCAAGGAAAGTGCCCTTCGCTGCATCAAGGTCACCCGTTTCGCTCATTTCGGCATGTGACTGTACGAATGCGGTGCTCCACGCCGATGTAATCAGCGCGGCAGCGAGGTAGGCATCGGCATCATTGCTGGGGCGATCTACAGCTTCCGCTAATACAAGGGCCAGAGCGCGGATAAAGTCGTCCCGCATTTGCCGCGCGCGAGCCTTCAGCGCCTCGCTTGCCTGCGCCGTCTCGACAAAGGCCTGGGTATCCGCAAACAGTGGAAAGGCCGGTTCACGCTGGTCGGCCATGCTATGGGCAAGCTCGCCAAGGGCACCGATTGGCGACGTGCTCGGTGAGCGGGACCTGATGGCCTCGAAAGCGACATCATGGGCTTCCTGCTCGCGGTCGAAGAACATGTCTTCCTTTCGCGGGAAGTGATTGAAGACCGTCATGCGTCCGACGTCTGCCGCCTCCGCGATCTCTTCGATCGTCACCCGGTCAAAGCCACGTTCCATGAACAAGCATGTGGCGGCATCCGATATCGCCTGTCGCGTCGCGAGCCTCTTGCGCGTTCGACGGTCTGGGATCGGTCCAGTCATGGATTGCACATCAATATATACTCGGTATAGATATGTAGCGTATCCAATACTGAGGCCGTTCCTATGCACTCGTCAACCGTCATGCCAGCAGCGATCAAAGCAGGCCACAAATCGGCACTCGTCAGTGGCGCGAGCTTTGCCGGCCTCGCTACCGCCTACTGGCTAAACCGGCTTGGGCACAGCGTCACGATCGTCGAAACGGCATCTGAATTGCGGCGAGGCGGCACGCCCGTCGATATCGAAGGCGAGACGATCGACATCCTGGGTCGCATGGGACTTGCAGATGCGGTGCGCGCTAAGGCGCTGCCCCCGCGTGGCTTCGAGTTCAAGGATGTCGATGACGCCACCTTGGGGTCGATCGGTATCGGCACCGAACCAGAGGCGCACGAACGATACGAGATTCACCGTGATGATCTGCTGGATATCCTTTCTGCCGCGGTGAAGGACGAGGTCGAAATCCTGTTCGGCCAATCGATCGTCGAGCTCGATGAGGGCACAGACGGCGTGTCGGTGACCTTCAGCAACGGTGACCAGCGCGACTATGCTCTGGTCTTCGGGTGCGACGGCAACCGGTCCAACACGCGCAAGCTCGTTTTTGGCGAGGGCGAGCAATTCGCCTACTTCATGGGCGGCTATTTTTTCCTGAAGGTGGTGCCGCACATCGGGTTGCTTCCCGCCAACATGTCACAAGTTTTCAGCGTGCCTGGGCGTATGGCGATGCTGAACGGCTATGAGGATCGAACCGACATCGGCTTCGGTTTTCGGACGATCGGCGAGATCGACTATAATTACCGCGATCGCGCTCAACAACGCCGCCTTATCCACGACCAGTTTGACGGTTTGGGATGGAAAGTGCCGGCGATGCTCAACAGCGTGGACGGGGACGACGACTTCTATTTCGACCGGATCAATCAGATCAGGATGCCCTGCTGGTCGCGCGGTCGTGTTACTTTGGTCGGCGACGCGGGCTATTGCGTGTCGCCGCTTGCAGGGTTCGGCGGCTCGATGGCGATCATCGGCGCCGGCCGGCTAGCGGACGCGCTCGAGCGGTATCCCGACGATCACGGTGCGGCCTTTCGCCACTACGAAAACGAACTGCGGCCATTCGTCGAAGAGGTTCAGGAGCGCGCCGCGACTAACGGCTTGGCCATGATGTTTCCTGCCGACGAGACCGAGCTTGCGGAGCGCGATCGCAAGCTCTTGGCAGGTGAGATGGACATGTAGAGGGTGCCGCTCGTTAATCGGCCCTACAATCCCATGCGTCTCTCTTTCGTGAGGAAGACATTGGGCGCCCGCGGATCATCGATAGCCCGCGGCCTGAAGCTCAAATAGTTCGGCATAGCGGCCCCCAGCAGCAAGCAGGTCGTCATGGGTACCTGATGCCTCCACTCTACCGTCGCTGAGTACGAGTATGCGGTCCGCCATGCGAACGCTGGAGAAGCGGTGCGAGATCAGCACTGCCGAGCGTCCTGCGCTCAGTTCCCGGAAGCGCTGGAACACCTCGTACTCGGCGCGGGCGTCCAGCGCTGCCGTGGGTTCGTCGAGGATCAACACCTTGGCATCGCGCATGTAGGCGCGAGCGATCGCCATCTTCTGCCATTCGCCACCGGACAGGTCGACGCCGTTCCGGAACCGCTTGCCGATCATTTGGTCGTAACCGTCGGGCAGTTTGGCAACAACGCTGTCGGCGAGCGCGGCGGACGCTGCTGCTTCGATCCGCTCGCGATCGCCGCGCGCCTCGATGCGACCGACCGCGATGTTGTCCGCGGCAGGTAGGTTGTAACGCACAAAGTCCTGGAAGATCACGCCGATCGCGGCGCGCAGGCCATCGAGATTGTATTCGCGCAGGTCGCGTCCATCGAGCAGGACACGGCCCTCTACCGGATCGTACAGTCGGGCCAGCAGCTTCACGAGCGTGGTCTTGCCTGCGCCGTTCTCGCCGACCAGTGCGACCACCTCGCCTGATCCCAACGTGCAGGACAGGTGTCGCACCGCCCATCGCTCGGCGCCCGGATAGCGGAAGCCAACATCCTCGAAGACAAAGCCTTGCCGGACGGGATCTGGGAACGGCAGCGCTCCCTCGGGCGAGCGGATGCCGGGCTCGGTCCGAAAGAAGGAGAACAGGTCGTCGATGTACAATGCCTGGCCGGCGGTCGACGAAAAGCCGGTGAGCAGTCCTTCCAGCAGTCCGCGGAGCCGCAGGAACGAGGCCGCAAGGAAGGTGAGGTCGCCGATGGAGATCGATCCGGTTACCGTGCGCCAAGCAATGTAGGCGTAGGCGGCGTAATAGGCGATCGTGCCGAGAGCTGCGAAGCCCGAGCCCCAAATCGCTCGGCGCAGCGCCAACCGTCGGCTCGCGCTGTAGGTGTCGCGTGAGATGGTGCGATAGCGGTCGATCAGGAAAGGGCTGAGGCCGAAGATCTTGACCTCTTTGGCCGTGTCCGCGCTGGCGGCGACCTGGCGCACGTAATCGAGCTCGCGCCGCTGCGGCGTGCGCATGTAGCTGAGCGCGTAGCTCAGCGCGTTGAAGTGCGCTTCGCCGAGGAACGAGGGCACCAGGGCTACGGCGAGCAGCACGATCAGCCACGGGGCGTAAACGACCAGGCCCGCGGCGAAGGTCACGACTGTAATGATGTCCTGGGCCTGGCCGAATAGCTGCCCCATCAGGGACATGCGGCCGCTGGCCTGCATGCGCGCGCGATCCATGCGGTCCTGGAAGGCGGCGTCTTCGAAGTCGGCAAGATCCAGGGTGGCAGCATGCTCCATTAGCCTTACGCTCGCGTCGTTGCTGACACGGTCGGAGAGGAGTCCGTCGACGAGCGACACGATCCGGCCAAGGAGGTCGGAAGCGACCGCCAGAGCGAACTCGGCCAGTAGCAGTGCCTCCAGCCGATCGAGCAGGCCGGAGCCCAGCCATCCCGTGAGTCCAGCAGGACGAGCCGTTAAGTGGGTAAGGTGGACGACCTCGTCGATGATGAGCTTGCCCACGAATAGCGTCGCTACGGGCAAAAGCGCTCGCACCAGCCGCACGGCGACCGTCGTGGCGGTAAGGCCCCGGCTGCTACCCCATACCATGGCGAGGAAGGGTGGTAGATTGCGCAATGCGCCCAGCCGCTCGCGCCAAGTAGTAGGACGGCCGGGTACGCCGCCGCGCCCTTGTCTCACGCCGTCTGCCATTCAGCTGCACCGACGTGACAGGCCGTTGCCCGTTTCGAACCTGAGTGCTGGAGGTGATGAGATCAGCTGCATGACCCCCGATACACAGTCGGTGGTATCAGGGGTACTCGCGGTTTCATCTCAACGTTGTCAGCGGGGATGTCGGGTTGAGCCGTGGTCGTACTTGGCGGATCAATGAGTGTCGGAAATTGGGAAACGGAGAAGGGCGGGCGAATGGCCGACTATGGGTCGGTGTTGCGTTCGCGGTAATGCTATTTTCGAAACCGTAGCGTTTCCAAAAATAGACTGAACGCTGGGGACGGTTGGCGACGGCTGGGGTAGTAGAGATAGTGGCCATCGAAGGGCTCGCACCAATCTTCCAAGACCCTGACTAGATGCCCATTCGCGATCTGGTCGGTAGCATGATCCTCGATCATGAACGCGATCCCTCGACCGGCGACTGCCGCATCGACTGTAAGATCGACGTCGTTGAGAACAAGCTGGCCCTCGACCTTCACTTTCAACTCCCGTCCCGCCTTTTCGAACTCCCACACATACAGCCCGCCTGACGTCGTGAAGCGGAGGTTGATACAGGAATGACGCGCAAGATCGTCGGGCGTTATCGGTGTGCCATGCTTGGCGAAGTAGGCGGGGGAGCCTACCGCCGCCATCCGGAGTTGCGGACCGATCCGCACCGCAATCATATCCTTCTCAAGCCTCTCGCCGAGGCGCACACCGGCATCGAACCGGTCGGCGACGATGTCGGTAAGACCGCTGTCGACGCTCAGTTCGACCACGATGTCGGGGTTTTCAGCCGTCAGCCGTTCGACAACAGGCCAAAGGATCGTCCGCGCCGCGTGCTTCGACGTCGTGATACGGATCGTCCCGGCCGGGCGTTCGCGCAGTTCGGTAAGCGAGGACAGCATGTCGTCGATGTCGTCCAGTGCCGGACCCAACGTCGCCAACAGCCGCTCTCCGGCGATCGTCGGCGATACGCTCCGGGTCGTGCGGGTCAGCAGCCGCAATCCGAGTTTCGCCTCCAGACGACGCATCGAGTGGCTGAGCGCGGATTGCGACACGCCGAGCCTGGCCGCGGCACGGGTGAAGCTTTTCTCCTCCGCGACCGCGAGGAACATTGCCAGACCGCCAAGATCCTCACGCCCCATTACACCACCCACATCAAAAAGGTTTCATGACGTGAAGTCATAGGCTCATGCCGTTCTTACTGTCTAATCAGAACAATGCGCGGCGCTTATCTAGACTGGGACGACGGATGCCTTCGGGCACCGCGATGACGAAACAGGAGCGAACCATGCAGACGCGCATATTGGGCGAGAATGGCCTCGAAGTATCAGCTCTCGGACTTGGCTGCATGGGGCTTAGCTTCGGCTATGGCCCGGCAACCGACCGCACCGAGGCGATCGCGCTGATCCGCGCGGCGCATGAGCGCGGCGTGACGTTCTTCGACACAGCTGAAGCCTATGGACCCGGACTCAACGAGGAAGTCGTGGGTCAGGCCTTGGCGCCGATCCGCGACGCGGTAGTGATCGCAACCAAATTCGGCTTCAAGAACGGCGTTCCGAGCGAAGGCCTGGACAGCCGGCCTGAGCGTATCCGACAGGTTGCCGACGAAGCGCTTGCCCGGCTCGGGACCGATCGCATCGACCTGTTCTATCAGCACCGCGTTGATCCGACCGTGCCGATGGAGGACGTCGCCGGGACGGTGAAGGAACTGATCCAGGCCGGCAAGGTGAAGCATTTCGGCTTGTCCGAGGCGGGCGCGGCGTCGATCCGCAGCGCTCATGCGGTCCAACCCGTCGCGGCGTTGCAGAGCGAGTATTCGATGTTCTGGCGCGAGCCGGAAGCCGAGATCCTGCCGCTGCTGGAGGAACTGGGGATCGGCTTCGTGCCGTTCTCGCCGCTCGGCAAGGGGTTCCTGACGGGGCGCTTCGATCAGAATACCGTCTTCGGCGCAGACGATTTCCGTAGCACCGTGCCGCGCTTCCAGGCCGAGGCATTGAAGGCAAACCAGGCGCTGGTCACACTCGTCGGATCGATCGCTACGGAGAAGGGCGCGACACCCGCGCAGGTCGCGTTGGCGTGGTTGTTGGAGCAGAAGCCGTGGATCGTGCCCATCCCCGGCACCACCAAGCTTCACCGGCTCGAAGAGAACCTCGGTGCCGTCGACACGGTACTGACTGGCGAGGATCTTACACGCATCGGGCAGGCTCTCGACGGCATCGCGCTTCAGGGCGAGCGCTATTCCGTCTCGCAGCAGCGCATGATCAACCGCTGAGCCGATCGAGGACATGATGATGACCAACACTGTACCCAATGTGACGCTGAACAACGGTGTCGAGATGCCGATCCTCGGTTTCGGCGTGTTCCAGGTTCCGGACCCAGCCGAATGCGAGCGTAGTGTCCGCGATGCGATCGACGTCGGCTATCGCCTGCTCGATACCGCAGCGTCCTACGGCAACGAAGAGGCGGTCGGCGCGGCGATCAGGAACCACGGGATCAAACGCAGCGACCTGTTCGTCACGACCAAATTGTGGATCGAAGATGCGAGCTATGAGGGTGCGAAGGCGGCATTCGAGCGCTCGATGAACAAGCTACAGCTCGACTATCTCGACCTGTAGCTGATCCACCAGCCCTACGGTGACGTGTACGGCGCGTGGCGGGCGATGGAAGAGCTGCATCGGGCCGGGCGCATCCGCGCGATCGGCGTCAGCAACTTCTATCCCGATCGTCTCGTAGATTTCGTGCTGCACAACGAGATCGTCCCAGCGGTGAACCAGATCGAGATACACCCCTTCCACAGCCAGGACGACGCGCAGAAGGTTCTTCAGGAATACGGGGTTCAGCCGGAGGCGTGGGGGCCATTCGCGGAAGGCAAGAACGACTTGTTCACCAACCCAGTGCTGGAGTCGATCGGTAACAAGCATGGCAAGAGCGTCGCGCAGGTCGTGTTGCGGTGGCTGACCCAGCGCGGGGTCGTCGCCATCCCGAAGTCGGTGCGCAAAGCGCGGATGGCGGAGAACTTTGCGGTCTTCGACTTCCGTCTCGACCAGGACGACCTGAGTGCAATTGCGGCCCTCGACCAGAAGGCCAGCAGCTTCTTCGATCACCGCGATCCGGCGATGGTGAAGTGGCTCGGCACCCGCAGACTTTGACGCGACCATGAGCAACCGTACGAAAGGAAGTGGCATGGTGAAGGGAGCGACAACTGCCGCGATGGCGCTCGCAATGGCCACGCCGGTAGAAGCGCAGGACCGTCGATCGGTTGCGCCTGAGACGATGCAGCGGATCGCGCCGGCGCTCGCCGGATATACCGATGACACGCTGTTCGGCGACGTCTGGGAGCGGCCCGAACTGAGCCCGCGTGATCGCAGCGTCGTCACGCTTTCGGTGCTGATCGCGACCGGCAAGACGGCGCAATTGTCAGGCCATCTCGGTCGTGGCCTTACCAACGGCGTCAAGCCAACCGAGATCGCTGGCATGGTGACGCACCTTGCCTTCTACACGGGCTGGCCGAACGCGGTGTCCGCCCTGACGGAGATCGACAAGGTCTTTGCCGCTCGCAAGATCGATGTTGCGGCTTTGCGAGGGGGCGCAAGTCCTCCAGCTCCGCTGTCTGCGTCCGACGCAGCGCGCGCGACTACCGTGCGAAATACTTTCGCGCAGGTCGCGCCAAAATTCGCTGGCCTGACGAACGATGTCGTGTTCGGTGATCTCTGGCGGCGAACCGACCTGTCGCCGCGCGACCGCAGCCTCGTCACGATCGCAGCGCTGGCGGCTGGTGGCGACGGTGAGCAGCTCCGGTTCCATATCGGTTTGGGGTTGGAGAACGGCCTCACGCAGGCGCAGATCGGCGAAGCGCTGACGCATCTCGCCTTCTACGCTGGCTGGCCCAAGGCAAGCGCGGCGATCGGCACGGCGGGGCAGGTTTTCACACAGCGTAGCGAGGCATCCATGGTCGAGTCTTCTCAAAGCATCCAGGTAACGCCGGCGGGCCAATCCCCCGCGGCGGGGCCGGCGAGCTATTTCACCGGGTCGGTTGCGGTAACGTCCGCGTTCAAGGGCACCGATGGTGCGCGGCTCGGCGGCGGGACGGTCACGTTCAAGGCCGGTGCGCATACCAACTGGCATACCCATCCCCTCGGCCAGTTGCTGATCGTGACCGCCGGGCAGGGCTGGGTGCAGGCGCTGGGCGAACCCGTCCAGGCGATGAAACCCGGCGATACCGTCTGGATCAAGCCGGGCGTGAAGCACTGGCATGGCGCAACGCGGACCAGCGGCATGACGCACGTTGCCGTTTCGGAAGTCCAGGACGGCAAGAGCGTCGACTGGCTGGAGCCGGTCACCGACGAGCAATACACCGGTCCGGCATGATGCGGGGCGCAAACGGATCAAGCGCGGCGGTCGTCTGTGCGATCCGCGAAAAGGAGGGCTGAGCATGGCCGTAGAACTCGACTTGTCCCGGCGAGGCATTCTCGTCGGTGGTGCCGCGACCGTCGCGCTGGCAGTCACGCCATCGGCGGACGCGCAGACGCTGCCGCCAGCGAAAAGTCCGCCCGTCATGCCGGTCGATCTGACGGTCAACGGCAAGCCCCGTGCGTTGGAGGTCGATACCCGCACGACGCTGCTCGACGCCCTTCGCGAACATCTGAAGCTGACGGGGACCAAGAAGGGCTGCGATCACGGGCAGTGCGGCGCGTGCACTGTGCTGGTCAACGGCGCGCGGATCAACTCGTGTCTGAGTCTCGCGGTGCAGCACCAAGGCGATGCAATCACCACGATCGAGGGGCTGGGGACGCCCGACAAGCTCCACCCGATGCAGGCGGCGTTCGTGAAGCATGACGGGTATCAGTGCGGCTATTGTACGCCGGGGCAGATCTGTTCTGCGGTCGCCGTGCTGGGCGAGATCAAGGCGGGCATCCCCAGCCACGTGCAAGCCGATCTCACCGCAAGACCGCAAGCTACCAACATCGAAATGCGCGAGCGGATGAGCGGCAACATCTGTCGCTGCGGCGCGTATTCCAACATTGTTGAGGCGATGGCCGAAGTCGCGGGAGACCAGGCATGAAGAGTTTCACATACACGCGCGCGAAGACGCCAGCAGAGGCGGCCGCGGCGGTCGCGAATACACCGGGCGCGAAGTTTCTGGCGGGCGGCACCAACCTGCTCGACCTGATGAAGCTCGAAATCGAGACGCCCGCGCATCTGGTCGATGTGCAGGATCTCGGCCTCGATCGGATCGAGAGGACCGCGACGGGCGGGCTGCGTATCGGCGCGTTTGCGACCAACACGGCGCTGGCGTCGGACGAGCGCGTGCGTCGCGACTATGGCGTGCTGACCCGTGCGATCGTGGCGGGGGCGAGCGGCCAGTTGCGCAACAAGGCGACGACCGCGGGCAATCTGCTCCAGCGCACGCGTTGCCCGTATTTCTACGACACGAACCAGGCCTGCAACAAACGTCGGCCTGGATCGGGTTGTGCGGCGATCGGCGGTATTTCGCGGCAATTGGCGGTGATCGGCTCGTCCGACCACTGCATCGCCACCTATCCTGGTGACATGGCGGTGGCACTTCGCGTGCTGGACGCGAGCATCGAGACGATCCGGCCCGACGGCCAGACGCGGTCGATACCGATCGCCGACTTCCACCGGTTGCCGGGCGACACGCCGCATATCGAGACCAGTCTTGCGAAGGGCGAACTGATCACCTCGGTGACGTTGCCGCAGCCGATCGGCGGCACCCACATCTACCGCAAGGTGCGCGATCGCGCGTCCTATGCGTTTGCGCTCGTGTCGGTTGCCGCGGTTCTTCAGAAGGACGGGACAGGGCGTGTGGCGTTCGGCGGTGTCGCGCATAAGCCGTGGCGCGTGGAGGCAGCGGAAGCGGCCATGCCGCAGGGCGCGGCCGCGGTCACGTCGCGCGTCTTCGCCGGCGCAAAGCCGACGACCGAGAACGCGTTCAAACTGTCGCTCGCGACCCGTGCGCTGGCGTCCACCATGTCGGAGGCTCGCGCAGCATGAAGTTCGATACGCCCGCAGGCACCAACCCGATCGACCGTCAGACCGTGATCGGCAAGCCGCATCCCCGCATCGAGGGACCGCTCAAGACCACCGGTACCGCAGTTTATTCCTATGAGAACCACGCGGTCGCGCCGAACGCGGCCTATGGCTATATCGTCGGGGCAGGGATTGCGAAGGGGCGGATCGCCTCGATCGACACCGCCGCCGCAAAGGCTGCACCCGGTGTTCTCGCGGTCATCACCGCCGACAACGCCGGACCGGTGAAAGCTTCGGGCTTCTACGTCGCCAAGCCGCTCGCCGGTCCCGAGATCGATCATTATCACCAGGCCGTCGCGCTGGTCGTCGCCGAGACGTTCGAGCAGGCGCGTGCCGCAGCGGGACTGGTCCGCGTCGATTACACCCGCGGGACAGGCGCGTTTGATCTCCTCGCAGCACGCGCTGGCGCCAAGCCGCATCAACGCCAGCCGGATGTCCGGATCGGCGATTTCGACGGCGCCTTCGCCAAGGCGGCGGTTAAAGTCGACGAAGTCTATACCACACCCGATCAGAGCCACATGATGATGGAGCCGCACGCGACCATCGCGCGCTGGGACGGCGACGAGCTGACGATATGGTCGGCGCAGCAGATTGTCGGCTGGGCGCGGCGCGATCTGGCGAACAAGATCGGCGTGCCGCAGGACAAGATCCGTATCGTCGCGACCTATATCGGTGGTGGCTTCGGGGGCAAGGGCAGCGTCTGTTCGGACGCGGTGCTTGCCTCGCTCGGTGCACGCGCGGCCGGGCGTCCGGTCAAGGTGGCGCTGCCGCGGACGCTGATGCCGAACAACACGACGCATCGGCCTGCGACGATCCAGCGCGTCCGGCTCGGAGCGGGCAAGGACGGCCGGCTCGTCGCGATCGGGCACGAGACCTTGTCGGGCAATCTGCCGGGCGGCGGGCCGGAAATCGCTGCGGCCCAGACCGAGCTGCTCTACGCCGGCGCCAACCGGCTCAACCTGACACGGCTTGCTGTGCTCGACTTGCCCGAGGGCAACGCGATGCGCGCGCCGGGCGAAGCATCGGGCATGATGGCGCTCGAAGTCGCGATGGACGAGCTGGCCGAGAAGCTCGGCATGGACCCGGTGGCATTGAGAATCCTCAACGACACGCAGGTTGTGCCGTCGGACAAGCCGGAAGAAACGCCCTTCTCGACGCGCGAACTGGTTCAATGCCTGCGCACCGGCGCCGACCGGTTCGGGTGGAAGATGCGCGATCCGAAACCCGGTACGAAGCGCGATGGCCAGTGGCTCGTCGGCATGGGCATGGCATCGGCGATCCGCGGTGCGCCGATCATGCCGGCGGGTGCACGCGTGACGCTGGACGCCAAGGGTATGGTCACGGTCGAGAGCAACATGACCGACATGGGCACTGGTAGTTACACCATCATAGGCCAGACTGCGGCTGAGATGATGGGCGTTCCGCTTGACCGGGTGATCGTGAAGCTGGCGGATACGCGCTTCCCGGACGCGTTCGGAGGCGGTGGTCAGGCTGGTGCGGCAACGGCGACGGCGGGCGTCTACGCCGCCTGTGTGAAGCTCCGCGAGGCGGTCGCTACCGCACTCGGCTTCAACTCGGGCGATGTCGAGTTCACGGATGGCGAGGTCCGTGCCGGCAACCGCCGGGTTTCGCTGGCAGGCGCAGCGAAGGCGGGACCGATAACGGCCGAAGACAAGATCGAGTATGGTGACCTTTCGAAGCGGTATTCGCAGCAGACCTTCGGCGCGCACTTCTGCGAGGTCGGTGTCGATGCCTGGACCGGCGAGATCCGCATCCGGCGCATGCTGGCGGTCTGCGCGGCGGGGCGCATCCTCAACCCCACCACCGCACGCAGCCAGGTGATCGGCGGGATGGTCATGGGCGCCGGCGCTGCGCTGATGGAAGAGCTGGCGGTCGACAAGCGCTTCGGCTTTTTCGTCAACCACGACCTCGCCGGCTACGAAGTGCCGGTCCACGCCGACATCCCGCACCAGGATGTCGTTTTCATCGACGAACTCGATCCGACCATGTCGCCGTTGAAGGCCAAAGGCGTCGGCGAGTTGGGGATCTCCGGCGTCGCCCCTGCGATCGCCAACGCCGTTTACAACGCGACAGGTATCCGCATCCGTGAGTATCCGCTGACGCTGGAAAAGCATCTCGACAAGCTGCCGCAGGTCGCATGACCGGTGGCCGCAATTCCTCGCGCCGAACGGTGCGTGCGACGCCGGCCATGCTGAAGTTTGCCAACGCCGCTTGAGCTCAGAGGGCGATACAAGCCGCTTAGATGGAGCTGAAACACCCGTCACCTAGCCACACGTGAAAGCGGCCATATCGCGGAGATGAACGAACGGCCGAAGTTGGGAAGCGAGGAAAGGGGCGTGAACGTCCGATTGTGGGTCCTCCCAGCAACTGAGCGGTCGATGACAGCATTATTCAGCGTCAGCGGCTTCCTGACAGGCGCCGCCTTCCAGTTTTCTGTCGGCCTCTCAGCGTCGGGAACCCACCCACACTCTGGCCGACGGCGCATCAACCAAGACCGGTAGGAAAACAACGGCTTGAAGCTACAGCCCAAGTTCCTCCAGCCCCGGATGATCCTCGGGCCGTGGCCCGAGCGGCCAGTGGAACAGTCGCCCCTTTTCGGAAATCGGAACGTCGTTAATGCTCGCCATCCGGCGCGCCATCAGGCCATCGAGCGTGAATTTCCAATTCTCATTGCCGTAGGAGCGATGCCACGCGCCGGCATCGTCATGCCACTCATAGGCGAAGCGCACGGCAATTCGATCGCCGTCATGCGCCCACAGGCCCTTGATAAGCCGATACTCGTGCTCGCGACGCCACTTTGCGGTTAGGAAGGTGACGATAGAATCCCGCCCCCGAAGGAAATCAGACCGGTTTCGCCACTGGCTGTCCTCGGTATAGGCGAGCGCGACCCGCGCTGGATCGCGGCTGTTCCAGCCGTCCTCGGCGGCGCGGACCTTTAGCGACGCAGTCTCATGGGTGAAGGGAGGGAGGGGCAGTCGTGGCATCGAACGGATCCTTTCAGTCAAAGGGCGTGGCAAACTCCAGACGGATCCCGCCCGGAATGAGGATCAGGAAGTGGCGCGCCGTTGATCCGGGACGGATGGCGCCCGGCGCTGCGTCGACCACGACTTCTGGATGCGCCGTCACGGCGGCCCACGCCGCTGCCAGTGCAGCATCGTCGGCGACCGAGAGCGAGAGATGATGGAGACCGATATTGGCGCGCCGGTCAAAGGCGCGGGCCGTCACGGGGTCGGCCGCGCGCCACAAGGTCAGCAGGATTGTGCCGTCCGATACGAAGATAGCAGGATAGTCGGGCACGCCGCCTACTTCATCGAATCCGAGCGTGTCGCAGAAGAAGGCGCGTGCCTGATCGAGGTTGGGCACGGTTAGCCCGACATGGTGGACGCCGCGTGTGAGTTTGCTGGTCATGATGCTGCCCGTTCAAGTTGAGCGATGTGGGCTCGAAGCACCGCAATCTCGTCAATGAGCGGCTGGGAAGTGCGGCGCACTTCCGCCTCGGTGAAACGCGGCGTGATATGCTGCGGGCAGTTCCAGTCGAACCCGACGACATCGATCAGAAAGCCACGCTCCGGCTCGGCCGCGTAGCCGGACGGCATGAGCGCTGCGATGACGGCGGGGTCTTTGCTCACGTGGGCATGGCCGATGATCTTGAGGCGCCGGCGGTTCGGATAGTCCATTAAGAACAGCGCAACCCGGTCGTCGGCCGCAATATGCGCGACGGAGAGATATTGTCGGTTGCCGCGAAAGTCGGCGAACCCGAAACAATTGCCCCCGAGGTGTCGGACGAAGCCGGTTGCCCCGCCGCGATGCTGGACATAGGGCCAGCCATTTTCGGACGTGCTCGCCAGGTAAAAGCTGTCGCGGGCGGCGATGAACGCAAGTTCTTTGGCCGTAATCCGGTCGACCGTCTCCGCGCCGGCTTCCATGCGTGCGTAGGACGCTCGCGACCCCGCTGCTTCTTGCAGCGCGCGAGCGCGTGGTCCGAAAAGGGTGTGGAGATATGCCTGCGCCATGGCCACGAGGATGGCGAGTTGCCCGCGATGTGATAATTCGCAATTACTGATACGGACTATTGCGATACGGGGAATAATGGACCGCTTCGAGAGCCTTTCCGTCTTTGTCGCGGTGGCAGAGCAGCGCGGCTTCGCGGCTGCGGCGCGCGTCCTCAATCTGTCGCCTCCTGCCGTGACCCGTGCGGTCGCGGCGCTGGAGCGGCATCTGGGCGTGACGCTGTTCCACCGCTCGACGCGAGCGGTGTCCCTGACGGACGACGGGGCAAGCCTGCTCGATCGGGCGCGGCGCATACTCGCGGACATTCGCGAGGCGGAGCAGATCGCCATGGGCGGTCGCTCGGTTCCCCGGGGGCAGCTCTACGTAACTGCGCCGGTCATATTCGGGCGGCTGCATGTGTTGCCGGTCATCAGCGCGCTGCTGGCCAGCCACACCGGCCTCAACGCGCGCATGATGCTGCTCGATCGTAATGTCCGCATCGTCGAGGAGGGTGTCGATGTGGCGGTGCGGATCGGGACGCTGGCGGACAGCACGCTGCGCACCGTGACGATCGGTTCGGTCCGTCAGACCATCGTGGCAAGCCCGGGCTATCTTGCCGAACATGGCTTGCCCATCGATCATGGCGACCTGGCCCAGCATCGGTGTATCATGGGTAGCGGTGTGCGCGCCGGCACCCGATGGTCGTTTGGCGCGCGCGGCGAGAGGCTGTTGGAAATCGTCCCCCGCCTGACCGTCAACGGCATCGATGCGATCCTCGCTGCTGCGGAAGCAGGCGTTGGCCTTGCCAATGTACTGAGTTACCAGTCGGCCGCGCATATCGCGAGCGGGCGACTCATTGAGGTTTTGGCCGATCATGCTCCGTCCGCCATGCCGGTAAGCCTGCTCTATGATCCCGGTCGAGCCGCTATGCCCGCGGTCAGGGTGTTCATCGATGCGATGCGGGAACAGGGGCGGCGGGGCGTGTGGTCCTGACCGGGACCGCCGGACAAGCTATTTCGCGGCGAAGGCTCGGCAGATTTCCATTTCAGCATTCCTCCCGGTGAAGGCTCAAACGCAGGCCGGCGGCGTTCCGGCGGCGTTCGCCCATTGATCGCGGCGTCGCCGGCGCCTGAACGAACTGCAAATGTGTGGATGGGCGAGAGCGGTTCGGCAATGTCGCTTTCTGGGTCGGAGCGGTTGAAGGGCAGACGATCCGCACCTAGCCCACCTGGCGCCATTCACTTAATGCGCTGGCGTAGTCATAAGCGGACAATTGTTCATAACCGGATCCGGCGTAGGTATGTCTCTCATCGATCGGTTTGAACTCTCGGTGCCCTTGATCCAGGCGCCGATGGCAGGCGTCGCCACACCTTCGCTGGCGGCAGCGGTATCCGAGGCGGGAGCCTTGGGATCGATCGGAGTAGGCGCGACCGACGCCGCCGGCGCACGGGCGATGATCGAGGAGGTGCGCAGCAGCACGACCCGCGCGTTCAACGTCAACGTCTTCGTCCACGCTGGCCCAAAGGCCGATCTGTCGCGGGAAGCGCAATGGCTGGATTGGCTTGCCCCGCTGTTCGCCGAGTACGGCGCACAACCCCCGACGGCACTCATGACCATCTACAAGAGCTTCGCAGATGATCCCGACATGGTGGCGGTACTGCTCGACCTCGCGCCGCCAGTGGTTAGCTTCCACTTCGGGTTGCCGTCCGCCGACGTGCTCTCGGCGTTGCGAGCGCGTGGTATCTATCTCATGGCGACCGCAACCAGCCTCAACGAAGCACACGCGATCGAGGCCGCCGGGATCGATGCGGTGGTCGCGCAAGGGATCGAGGCTGGCGGGCATCGGGGTGTCTTCGACCCCATCGCGCCTGACGACGCGCTCGGCGTATTCGCGCTGACCCGGCTCCTGGTGCGCAAGAACAACCTACCAATCATCGCTGCTGGCGGGATAATGGACGGCGCCGGCATCGCCGCGGCGCTCGACCTGGGCGCATCGGCAGCGCAACTGGGAACTGCCTTTGTCGCGTGCCCGGAGTCGGCCGCAGACGATGCATACCGGGCGGCCCTCACCGGTGAGGGCGCTTACCACACCGTCCTCACTTCGCTAATTTCTGGTCGACCCGCGCGTGCGCTGGCCAACCGGTTCACGGCTCTGAGTCAGTCGGTTGATGAACGCCGACCGCCTGATTATCCTATCGCCTATGATGCGGGAAAGGCCTTGCACGCGGCTGCCAAGGCGCAAGGCGAGCACGGTTTCGGAGCGCAATGGGCGGGGCAAGGTGCGCCGCTTTCTCGTGCCATGCCGGCAGCAGCCTTGGTCAGGGTGCTGCGAGAGGAATTTGAATTGCGACGGATTAGAGGCTCGGTTGAGCGTTGCGACGTTCCTTGATCGGACTGGCCGTTTCCCCACTAGAAGCCGTATAAGCAGACCTTTCAGGGTACTGAAAGCCTCAAATCATGATGAACCAGCGCCCGAAGTTAAGAAGCAAGGTAAGGGGCGCGGGCGTCCTTTTGTTGGTCTCCGCGGCCGCTGGTCGCCTGATCGCTGCATGATCACGCTCGTCTGCTCCCAAGGTCTTTCGCATCCTGGAACTCGCTGCTTTAAAAGGCTCAAAGCCTTTCCGTTTCTCCGTGTCCACCAGCCCATGTTGGGAAAGTGTATGCGGGAAAGGGTTTAGGGAAAGCGGTTTACGATGGTGAACGGTCGCGTGGTAAGCACGGGCGGCATACCAGTGAGAGGGCAGTAATGACGGACGCCACAAACGTAATTGCCGTGGACCACACAGGCTTCGCTGTGTCTTCTTTGGACGAAGCCGTTCGGTTCTGGACGGGAGCGCTCGGTTTCACACTTGAGCGGCAATCGGAGATGGGGGGCGACTTCCTGCATCAGGTGACAGGTGTCGATGATCCGAAAGTGAGAACGGCAATCGTCAAGGCACAAGACGGCTACGTGGTCGAACTGTTGGAATATTCAAACGGGCTCCAGAACGGGACGGTGCCCAGCGGCGCGGGATCGATCGGAGCGGCCCACCTGGCTCTGACCGTAAAGGACATTCATGTCGCCATTGCCCGTGTCGAGGCAGCAGGATGGAAGGCGAAAGGTAATCCGCTGCCGATCCCAGGTGGTCCACGGAAGGGAACGTTGGTGGCCTACGTTTCAGGCCCCGATCATATCACGATAGAGCTTATGCAGCCGACAGCCCGTTAATGGGCCGGCAAAAGCTTTGCCGCCTCATCATCCTTTGAAAGCTGGCGAGTCAGCGTGCAGGGCCGAGGCTCAGCACCTTCTCTGCTGCAATACTGAATGGATGGCAGAAGTTGGGGAGCCAGAAAGAGGCCGCGAATGACCGCAAGTGGGTCTAGCCGGAAGCTGGGGGCAGGGTGCCTTCGCCCATAGTCGGTCATTCGTGTGCCGATGTAGGTTGCCCGTTAGCCGCCATTCATTCAGTCTCTGCGCATGCCCATCGACGCCGATCGTGATGAACTTGAACTCCGCGTTAGCGACGTCGCATACGAAGTTGCGGACTTCGCATGGGCTGATCTCGCGGAACGCGTTCCGATCGGGACTACCTACACGCGACCGCAGAACGAGGGGCCGTATATGTCGGTCACATGGGATGCGGATTGGAAGGAGGGGGTTGGTGGCCCCATCCTTATCAAGATCCAAGGCTTCCTGGACCCCAAGCACGAGGTGCCGGCTTGGGGGACTGGGGAGATCATCCGCAAGCGGAGCTTTCTCGACATGCTCTTGCGGCGACCCCATCGCACATCAATCAAACCGCCAAATAGCATAGGCACAGGGGATTGCAGCCAGTGCGGGCATGCGATCGGCTACCACCATGCTGGCACGGCAGAGCAGATGCTTTGCACTGTCGATGGCTGTGAATGTTCTGGCTACGACGAAGGAGCGATGCCTCGAAGCTGGAGGCCAGAGGGCCGATATGGGCGGGAATCGTCCTAAAGCCGCCTGTCCGCTTTCCTTCCAACCCGGACATTCCTGATGCAAAAATCAAAAGTTTTGCATCAAGTTTAATCGCTAGCGCTGGCTGCATTTCAGATCGATCGCACGCCGATCGAGGTCGCTGAGGGTTTCCCCGATCCTAGCGGATTCATTATCCCAGCAACGCTGCTTAGGCGTGCGATCGTCCCTCTGTTGAACGGGCACCACGTACACAGGATATGGAAAAACAGGCGTTTTGCTATCGGGGACGGCAGGCGCTGCCTGTTGAAACGATGAATTCGCCTTTGACGTATCCTGTGCCTGCAAGGATGCGATCAGGGCCATTCCGAACGTGATTATCGTTGCCATCATCACCGCGTCTCCCCGTTGCCGATCCGCTGAGTATGCACCTAGACTGGTGACGAATACCCTACGTAACGAATTACCCCTCAACCGCGACGCGATGCAAAACTCACGGATTTCGCATCAGCCCAAAAACTGAGAGGAGCCAACCGCTCGGGCGATGCAAAATACTGATGCATTTGGAATACCCGTTCAATGGCAGGTTTCCCGGGGCGTTGCCTCCAAAGCGGACAGTCTGCTTTCCTCCCCATTCACGACATCCCTGACGGACGATCGTTCGCCAATATCAGGTCGCGCGGGGATGAACGAATGTCTGAAGTTGGGAAGCGCATAACGACTGCTGAATGTCGTCTTGTGGGTCGACGTGCTAACAGACTACGAACGCCGGCTGGCGTTGCGCTTTGCCTTCATACGAAGCGAACGAGCAAGCACCTATCAGGCGTCGACGATACAAAATTGGGAGACCTAAGCAGGGACCCGCCTTCCGGCCGAGACGAACATGTCAAAAAGTTCCCCTGCCGCTTCGAAAGAGGGAGCTTTTGCAAGTATCTCCAAATGACCTTTCAAGCCGCGGCGAGACTCTCGAAGCGCGAGATAACCGCTTCCACCGCCAAGGTTGTCATCTTCGATCTGTTCCGCGT
>Ga0308164_10001828_pt1 | contig 22984 bp, 14 predicted proteins | sample PhyTR2_FD_201031 | JGI IMG/M metagenome (GOLD analysis project Ga0308164, IMG submission 201031) | Phyllosphere microbial communities from UC Gill Tract Community Farm, Albany, California, United States - DLSLT.R2 | ecosystem: Host-associated > Plants > Phyllosphere > Unclassified | place: USA... | reverse complement strand
TGCCGCTGCTGGACGATCTGCGCCTGCTCCAGGTCGCCGGCTGCCGCGCCGTGCTGACCGCTTCCCCAGCGGGCCTGCCCTCCCGGGTACGCCCCGTCCTTCTCGACGACAGCTTCGATGCTGCCGCGTGGCTGAACGACTGGATGTCCCGCAACCCAGGTGCCAAGGCTGCCTGACTTTCCTTTTTCGTAATGAACACCGAATCTGTATTACCTGATGGCGCTACCGCAGTCGCGGTGCGATGGCATGGCGTGGTAGATGGACTGCACGACAAACTGGTGTATGGCTGGGCGATTGACAGCGAACGGCCGGATGCGCGCGTCATTGTCGAAGTCTGCCTCGATGATGAACCGGTTGCCTGCATCATTGCCGATGTTGCCCGGTCAGACCTAGCGGACAGCCTGGTCGCACTCGGCGCTGCCGATGTGTGCCATGGCTTCGTGGTCGATCTCGGCTCGCTGTCGGAGCGGTCGGCTGGCGTTATTTCTGCGCGCATCGCCAATACGACAGTTCCATTGACTGGCCACGTGCACCTGAATCAGCCGACGTCACCGCCAGCTGCCGCTATCAACACCGTGCTAGGCGACGGAGGCCTACGCCTGCATGGCTGGGCCTTCGATCCTGCCGATCTGAAGCGTACTCTGACCGTGCGCGCCTTCGTCGGGAATGACATGGTGGCGCAGGCAAATGCCGATATTATTTCCCCTTCGATGCGCGGTCATATCGAAGGCGCCCATGGTTTCGACCTCGCTTTGCCCGCCTCGCTCGCCGACGGCGCAGTACACATCGTGCGCGTGCTGAACGAGGATGGCCACCCGCTCAATGGTAGTCCACTGACGATCTGCTGCGCGCTGGATGGTCTGGCCGGCCTGCTGCCTACCGATGCAGACGAGCTTCTGCTGCAGGTCGCAGACATCTACCAGCGTCACTTGCCTCGTAGCCTCCCAATGTCGGCCTGGCCAGAATGGTCGGCCCGCTTCGACCGCAAAGGTCCAGCTACACTGCCAACATTAAGCACCGCCATCATCGTCACTGGCGAGGCGGAAGCGGCAACGCTGGAACGAACGATCGCGAGCATACAAGCCCAGCACGGCATGACCGCATTGACTTTCTCTGGACAGCCATTCCCGATATTAATGGCGCAAGCCTTGGCATCAGACAGCGATGTCATCTGTTGCGTACGTGCTGGCGACGTTCTTGCGCCGCACGCGTTGGCCTACGCGCTCGAAGGCTTTGCTCTGCCAAATGCTCAAGTCGTGTACACCGACAGCGAGTTTGAAGGCCGCCCGTGGCTCAAGCCCGCGTGGAATCCCGACTATGCACTGGCGAGCGATTACCCTCTCGATCTGCTGTTAGTGCACAACGCACTTGCGCGCGGCTTGCAGGGAGTTGCGACGGCAGCCGACTTCGCATGGAATGCATTGGCAGCGATGTGGCAGGAAGGAGAAACGCGCATCGTGCACGTACCGCGCGTGCTGGTGCAGGTGCTGTCGCCTTTGGATTCACCGGAGCGCAGTTCACGCCTCACTGCCGCTAGACATGCTTTGCTGGCAGTACATCCACAGGCGATGCTTGACGAATTGCCGCACGCACCACAAGGCGCGGCATATGCGGCCCGCCGCGTCAGTTATCCGCTGCCTGCTGGGGCACGCGAGAAGATCGTCAGCCTAATCATTCCGACGCGTGACCGTGTCGATTTGCTGCAGCGTTGCATCAGCACAATCCAGCGATTTACCGACTGGCCGAAGGTCGAAATTATCGTTATCGACAACGGCTCGACCGACGATGCAACGCACGCCTACTTTGAAGAGATTGCACAGCAAGGGGTCCGCGTCCTGCCAATGCCGGGGCCGTTCAACTACGCCGACCTGAACAATCGGGCGATCGCGCAGGCCAGCGGCGAAATTATTGGTCTGGTAAACAACGACATTGAGGCGTTGCACGAAGGCTGGCTTGAGGAAATTATCGTGCAGCTCTTGAGGCCTGATGTTGGTGCCGTTGGCGCCAAGCTATTGTGGCCAAACGGCATGGTGCAGCATGGCGGCGTGTTAATCGGAGTTGGCAACGTTGCGGGGCACTTCGGCAACCGCTTGGCGGACGCGGACTGGGGCGACCATGGTCGCAATCAGCTGGTACAGCAGGTCAGCGGTTGCACAGCCGCCTGTCTTTTCCTGCGTAGAGCGGACTACTTCCATCTCGGTGGCATGGATTCAGATTCATTTCCAGTCGCGTTCAATGATGTGGACTTGTGCCTGAAAATACGTTCGTCCGGTAAGGCGATTGTGTGGACCCCGCATGCAAAGCTGTTGCATGCAGAGTCAGCGAGTCGCGGGCAAGAAGATACGTCACAGAAGAAAGCACGCGCGCAGAGAGAGATAGAGCTTCTACGCAAAAAATGGGGGCACGTCTTGCTACGCGATCCCGCTTACCATCCCAGCTTAAATCTTGACCCAAACAGCCAGGCATTTGGTGGTCTAGCGACGCCGTCCAGAGCCAGAACTAGTCGATGTTCTGCTTTCACTTAAGCAGAATACTGCAAGCGCGGCCCTCAGGAGATGTGGAATTTCGCTACATCCATACGTTCGGAGTTCCACGATTCCAGCTGAACACCGACATGGGACGTACCCAGTTTAGTCGCATCTTGAGCTAACTGCGGAGCAGCTCAGTGCCCAATTTTTGCAATTTTTTTGTTGGGGGAATTCGGTTTTATTTGTCCACGTCTATACGACCGCTCGACGACAAAACCTTCGTGAAATTGGCGGCATTCTAACGAGGTTAAGGAGACGTCATCGCAGACAAAGAACAAAAAACTGCAGAGCTGAAAACAAGCTCTCGCGTCGTGAAAAACTAAATTGTACTGCGCTGCAATACCCAAAGAAGGCGCCTCGCCTCACAAGGGCAACATGAATGAGATTTATGAATTTAAATTTAAAGAAGAAGGTAAAGAAATTCTCCATGCCAAATCTAGTTGACGTCCAGACTGCGCCGGTTTCAATCGGTAGTGACACCGCAACACCGCCCCAGCGTCTGAAAGTCGACAAGGCTGTCCGGCGCGGCACTAAAATTATCATTGATGGCTGGACCAACGCCGATGTCGATTTCTCGCTAATTATCGGCGTTAGCGAGCTTCGTGTTCACCGCGAGGCATCATCGCGTGCCGACGTGGCAAAACATCTCCACATGCCATCGGGCGACGGTCTCGGCTTCACCCTGACCGTGGAAAGCACGATCAACGAGCCCCTGACCCTAGTATGGACCGACTTGTCGGGCATACGCGGTCTCTCAATGCCCCTAACCTGTGCGCTAGAGCCAAGTGCAAACGAGGATTTTGCCCCGGCCGAGATGCTGGGCAACGTGTTCGACGATACTGCGGTCGGCGCACTCGCAATCGACCATTCGATTGCGCTGGGAGCCAATGGAATACTTATTTACGGTTGGCATCATTTCAGAAAAGGCAAATTGGCGTCGCTGCAACTGCACGCTGCCGATGGGACCATCCTCGACATCACAGATTCACTCTTCCCGCTCGCACGCGACGACGTCATGCGGGCCATGCAAGCGCGGTTCGATGACATCAGTGAGTTCTGTGGTTTCATTGCACACATAAATTCGCCGACCAACAAACTTGATAACCCTAAATTAGAGATTCGTCTGGTTGATGGGACAAGAGAGCATCTTCGTATTCCAGTGTCGAAAGAGGACATCAGCGGCATCCCGCTGATCAAGGACCTACTCTCACGAGTACCGGCGGCGCATAGAATCCAAGCGCGCCTGTTCGACCTATTCGACCAACACCTCGGCCCGGTTATTGAAAAGATCAGTCAAGCAAGGCCGGCATTCGACGGCGCGATCATCGAACGTCAGTTCGGCACTGCCCCAGAGAACCCAAAAATCTCGGTCATCGTTCCGTTGTACGGTCGGTATGACTTTGTACGTTATCAGCTTGCACACTTCGCAGATGACATCGAATTTAAAAATATCGATCTAATTTATGTGATTGATGATCCGAAAATAATCACCGAGACGAACGAACTGGCAACGATTTACCAGCCAGTGTTCAACCTGCCGTTCCGCACGCTGTCCTACGACTGCAATCTCGGTTTCGCGGGTGCGAACAACGTAGGTGTCAGCCGAGCACGAGGCGAAACGATCGTGCTCCTGAATTCCGATGTGCTGCCGCGCGAGCATGGCTGGGTAACGAAGCTGAAGAACGCGCTCGACCACCTGCCGGAAGCTGGAATGGTCGGTCCCCTATTGCAGTTCGCCGACGACAGCGTGCAGCACGCCGGGATGGTGGCAAAGCGAGATACACGGCTTCCCGGCTTCATCCTAAATATCCATCCTGGCAAAGGCCAGCCATGGAATGGTCCGGATACCCCGCATGAATGCCAAATGTTGACAGCTGCCTGCATCATGCTTGAGAAGGCGCATTACTTGGCGGCGGGAGGCCTAGATGAGGGCTATGTGATCGGTGATTTCGAAGACAGCGACCTTTGCTTGGCGTTGCGCAAGCAGGGCAAACGTCTGTGGCTCGTTCCTCAGGCAAAACTGTGGCATCTGGAGCGACAATCGCAGAATCTCGGCAGCATCAGTAGCTACCGCCAGTTGCTAACCCTCTTCAATGGTTGGCGTTTCTATCGAAAAATTCAGGATGGTAAAATTGCCGATCCCGCTCAGTTCACGAAAGTTAAAGCCTGATTATGCGAGTCTTAGTTTTTAGCCACGGACACCCAACGTTCAGTAAGGGTGGTGGCGAATACGCCGCTTACTACTTGTACAAAGGTATCGACGAAACCCCGGGGCATGAGGCATGGTTTGCCGCACGCGGTGAGGAGAAATTGCTGCATCTTGGCACGCCCATTGCATCGTTAAACAAAAAGGAATATTTAATTTCTGGAAATGCAGACATCCCGCATCTGACAACGTGGCTGCCGCTAGACGATGAAAGCGACTACGCGCATATGCTGCGTACAATCCGTCCTGACGTCATTCATTTTCACCACTATGTCCATCTCGGCCTGGAACTAATTCGTGCGGCAAAGCGTATCTGCCCGAATGCGCGTATTGTCCTAACCTTGCACGAGTATATTGCGATCTGTATGAACAGTGGCCAAATGGTCAAGACAGATGGCCGTCTCTGCCATCAAGCGAGTCCGCGTGAATGTTCGCAATGCTTCCCGGATCGTACACCGGAGACTTTCTTCCTGCGCGAGCGCTATATTAAGTCGTTTTTCAGCATCGTTGACGAGTTTGTTTCTCCTAGCGAATTCCTGCGAGATCGCTATATCGCATGGGGCATTCCTGCAGAGCGAATTTCCGTCATCGAAAATGGCCTGCCACCGACAACACGCTTGGCGCCGCGTCCGATCGAGAAAGGTAAAATACGTGGACGTTTTGCATATTTTGGCCAGATCAATCCTTTCAAGGGAGTCGATGTCGTACTGGAGGCGTTCGCGCAACTTCCTGATCTAGTAAAAAGCCAAATATCACTTGATATCTTTGGCTCCGGATTGAAGAACCAGTCGATCGAGTATCAAGCAAAATTTGCTGCCTTACTAGACGAGAATAAAGGTTACATTCACTACCATGGCGCCTATGAGCCGCATGAAATGGGCCGGATCATGGCAGATGTTGACTGGGTACTGATGGGCTCTGTCTGGTGGGAAAACTCTCCCTTGGTCATCCAAGAAGCGTACAGCCATGGCCGGCCTGTCATCTGTCCTGATATTGGCGGAATGGCAGAAAAAGTTAAAAATGGCGTTACCGGGCTACATTATAGGGCGCGCGACCATATTTCCTTAGCATCGACGGTTGAGAAAGCGATTTCTGAAGAGGGTTTATACGATCGTCTTCTTGCTGGCATCCCTAAAGCTTCAACCATTGAAAATTGCGTTCAAGCACACCTACGTCTGTACGAAAGTGTCGAATTAGCGAACGTCCATTCTTAAATACCAAGCCGACTCAAAAAGTGGCTGCACGCGGAAGTTATTTGGCGGATCAAACCGCCTTGCTAGGAAGCCTGCAACCACTGCGCTTAAATTAAATTTGAACGGAGAATTTACATGTCCGATTCCATCGCTACCCGATCAAACACAACGCCGCAAAGTAAACTCATTGGCTACGTTGATCACATTGATGCAGAAATCGTATCTGGATGGATCATAGATTTCGATAATGTTCACGACTACCATACCATTTCAGTGCTAATAGATGGCGTCGAGGTGTGTACTGGCCTTGCCAATGAGCATCGTGATGACCTCGCAAGCAATGCCGGATTCGCTGGGACTGCCCATGCCTTTAACATTAAACTTGCCGGCGTTGTCACTGATGGTCGCGAACACGAATGTACGATCATCGACTCTAAATCGAAATATGTCTTGAATGACGGTATCAAATCTGTTTTCTTTCCCAAGTCTGCTGCGCTGCCGAAGCATTTAGACGTAGCCCTCGTCGGACAAGAAGGGTGGCTGTTTCTATGCCACGACTCGAACGGCTGCATTGAACAATACGTCGGTCAGTTGCGACTAAATCAGAAAATTCTTGACAGTTACGTAAACATATATCAGAAGCGCCAATCTTATCTACGCAGCCAAAAAATCCATTACATTCTTGCCATCGTATCAGGCAAAGAGAGCATTTACTCGGAGTACCTTCCGAAGGGTGTCAAGGCGACACAATTATCGTCAGTTCGTGAACAATTTACCGCAAGTGTTGGCCCCGTCGTCGACGCACCGATTGTAGATCTGCATTCCGTGCTTCTGGCAAACAAGAATCGTGGTCATCTCTACTATATGAACGATTCTCACTGGAGCTATCTTGGTGCGATGGTTGCAGCTGCGGAAATCATCCAAAACGTCAAGACGCAGTTTCCTCAAGTCCCCTCCTTTGATGAATCCAAATTCACATTGGTGTGGGCAGCTGAAGGAGCAGGTGATCTCTCTTTAAAAGAACGTCTCGACTACGTTAATGGAGATTATATAGCGGCTTCCGAGCATCCCTGGACGGGGACGCCGATTGCCGCTATCGGAATTGAATATCAGATTACCGCGCATGAAGTTGCTGAACATGCATTCACTCACCTGTCTGCTACGCGACCAACGCGTTTATACAAAAAGGTCGAATCTAATGATCTTCCTCGGGCGATTATTTTGCGCGACTCTTATGCCGACTGGCAGATTCCATTCCTTGCTGAAAGTTTTTCCGAATCGCTATTTATCTGGACAAGAAATTTGGACGAAAAGGTCGTCGAATCTTTCAAGCCAGACTTGGTAATTGAACAAGTTGTCGATCGATTCTTAGTTCAAAACCGTACAGTGGCGCCAAGCACAAGCGCAGCTCCTCGTGCTGCAGTCAGCGGCTCGGGGGCCGCGGTAGCCTTCGAGGCAAAGAACCCGCATCTTTACGGTATTTCATCCTATGTGCCGGATGCTCCGTTTTTAGATACGGACGAACTGTCGCTGCAAAGTGGCGAAAATACTGGTAATTTTGTATTCTGTCACGCCATTTCGCGGATTCTAGAAGCCGGCCCGCAGTCTTATCCATGGGGAGTTAGCCTATCACACTTAACTCCACAGTCTGACCGGCTTGTCGTCCCACTCGCCAACTGGCTCGGGCCGCATATCGATCTGGGTGACCTCGCCGAGATATTTAAAACGATCCCAGTGCCCATAGTCGGTGTCGGTCTTGGGGCGCAGGCACCTATTTCCGGGATCGATATCGATGCGATTCCGGAAGGCTCCTGGGAATGGCTGCGTGTTGTTTCAGCTAAGTCGGCAAGTGATCGGCCGAATATTTCACTTCGAGGCCAAGCTACATATGACGCAATCGCGAAGAAAGGACTGGCCGAAAAATGCGTCGTGACTGGATGCCCGTCGAACTTTATCAATCCTTCTTTGCAACTGGGAAAGGATATTCAAAAGAAATGGAAGGAGCGCGGACTTCATCGTGTTGCGGTGACCGCTGGCACGCCCGAAAATAATATTCCGATTCTTGAACAGTCACTGGTAACACTTGTCGAGCAAACACAAGGAATCTATGTATGCCAAGCGCCTCTCGATATGTTGCGTCTTTTCAAAGGCGAATTCGATAAAATATCGAAAGAAAAACTCGCTAGTCACATGAATTACCTTCTCCCGCATCTTAACGAGGACCAGTTTAAGAGGTGGATGCGCAGGTGGTCTTACGTTTATACCAGCGTGCCGGAGTGGCTGACACAGATGAATCAGTATGATGTTGTTGTAGGTGCCCGTATCCATGGCGTTATGGCGGGCATTCAAGGCGGTGTGCCGGGTATTTGCATCTGCACTGACTCGCGTACGTTTGAATTGTCCCAAACGATGAAAATTCCCTATATTGATGCTCGTGACTATCAGGAGGGCATCAGTCTTGAGCAGATGGCCACAGTACTTGAGAACTGGGATGCGGACGCATACGACGAGAATCGCCGGATGCTTGCAAAACGATTCCACGACTTCTTCCTTGATAACGATTTGCAAGTCAGAGGTGCACCGGAAAAAATTCTCAAAGCCGCGGCCATGCTCGCTTGAGTACAAGGAGCCAATAGTTTTTTTTATGATTTGGCGAATTCTCATTCGCGAGTAAGTAATTTGAAATGAAGTTAATTCGCAGCAAGTCGATAAATCGACGTCTCTCTAATGGCGCCGATTTATTAATGCTACTGCTAAACCAAGCTAATAACAATTGTTAAAATATAAATTTTTTACGAAAATTATTTTTATTAGAATTTCTCAGCTGGAAACGAATGGTTGGCTGCCTATAAATATCCGTTCACGGGTGCAGAGCTCATCAATGAAACGTGCATCCTATTTTTTGCAGATTTTTTCTTCCGCGAAGATGGTAAATTAATAACCTCAGGCGGGCCATCGTCGTTTAATCGCAGCTTAAAAGATGTCGTTAGATATCCATATGATTTACGCAATCGCCGGTTGATGAATTAGCAGTGTATTTTGTTGACCGCACACGCTGCCAGGCATTATGATTGGTGGATCAATATCAGGCACACTAATTCGTTGTTTTCATGATCATCTTTACTATCCTTCCCACGACCCTCGACCGTGTTCAAAGAACACTCGACTCATTGATGCGTTTATCAAACGTCAATTGGATTCTCGTATATAAGGATTCAATTGACGTTAATACAGCAGAATTACTACGGCTTGTAGCTTCTGCGGAAGAACGTATTATTCGTTACCCCGAATTTCTTGCGATGAAAATGATAGCGGATTTCATTGTGCCGCTTGTGGAAGGTGATCAGGTATTACCTCGTATCAGATGTCTGGATGAGAACGGCCTGCCAAAAGGCGCTCAGTGGGCCTACGCCGATACCGTCATCTTCACAGGTGACAGAAGTGTAATTTGGGCCAAGCCAGACTTCTCGCCAGAACTGCAGTTAGCGACGAATTTCATACAGCGTCCGATATTCACAAAAGCAAATGTTTCAGAAACTTTTGTCCGGGACGAAGTGGAAATCTATGCCCGATTCTCTGAATGGCAAAGTGCCTTCGGACCAATAGCGCACATACAAGAATCCCTTTTCAGTATGGATATCTTGTTCACTGATAATGATGACAATCTTAATCGTGGAAAACCCGCAGCAGTCAAACTGGCGCACGAACTCGGTTACCGAAATTTCTCGTTGGCGGTCAACAACGAACATTCCGGTCATCTAGATAGGAATTTTTCTTTATATTCTCTGAAATTCCTCAATCATGGCCCCCAAGTCACAATTGTCATTCCCACAAAAGATCATTGCGATATTCTGCGTAAATGTATTAGTTCCATACTTGAATTTACTTCTTACAAGAATTTTAAAATTCTTGTTATCGATAATGATTCAGTGCTTCCCGAAAGCAAAGTTTACTTTATCGAGCTCACCTCTCTATCGAATGTTGATGTCATAACGATTTCAAATCCCATAGGCGGTGGATTCAATTATGCTTATATTAATAATATGGCGGTCCAACATTGTGATGGGGAATTGGTGTGTTTTCTGAACAATGATACCGAAATCATTGATCCAGGCTGGCTGACTCAAATGGCCGGGGTAGCAATGAACGAACAGGTCGGTAGTGCCGGAGCATTGCTATTCTATCCTAATATGGTAGTACAGCACTCTGGGATTTACTTTGGATTATTGTATAACAAACTGCCCGTGACAGCGTTTAAGCATTTAACGAAAAAAAACGACGCATATGTAGGCATGTTGTTTGCAATGCACAATTATATGGCGTTATCAGCAGCATGTCTAACCATTCGGCGCAGCCTCTTTCTCAACCATGGAGGGTTTGATGCTGGATCATTTGCCGTGGCTTACAATGATTGTGATTTAGGCCTGCGGCTATATTCCTCTGGGTTACGCAACGTATTCTGTCCAGACGCCGCGCTAATTCATCATGAGGGTTATTCCCGTGGCACTGGTATTGGCAATGATAATCCAAGGGAAGAATCAGAATTCCTGCGCCGTTACGATACATGGGTTGATCCTTTCTACAATCGCTGGCTTGCAGCCGACAGCTCCAACTGTCAAGTGCGCCGGATGCCACGCTATCCCACCAGGCCGAAGCCTAGTACACGCGCTATTCTTGTGTACAGCCATAACCTGAATTTCGAAGGGGCGCCGCTGGTCCTATTCGATCTCGTAAGGGCACTATCTGTAAAAGATCGCTATCGCTTCGTTGTCATATCGCCAGTTTCAGGACCGCTTGCAGCACGTTACCGTGACATTGGTGCTGCGGTACGGATTCGCCCTGACCTCGGACACGGTGGAACTCATAATGAAATCTCGTTCGCCAGATTTATCGCAGCTTGCGCCGACGAGATTAGTTCCCTCGGCGTGGACTTGGTGCTGGCAAACACTGTATTGGGATATCATTTTGTAATTGCTTCCCAGCAAATTAATAAGCCGAGTCTTTGGATTATTCACGAAAGTGAACCACCTTTTACGCATTTGCGCGAACATGGGGGCGTGGCCGAATATTTCGCAAGGGTTGCAGCGCAAAATTCCGAACTGATCTTCGTCTGCGAATCGACGCGGGAGTACTACAAGCACCAATTAGGCGTGATAGACAACACTTCTGTAATCTATAACGCAGTAAATTTCACGCAACTAGTCATAGAGAAGAAGAAGTTCACTAAAGAATCAGCCCGCCGTAAGCTAAAACTAGACGCCAGCCATCGGATCGGTCTATGTGTTGGCACCGTATGCGCACGAAAGCGACAACAGGACATCGCCGAGATACTGAGTCAGGTTAGTGACGAGGTCGCTAAGACGCTGACATTGGTGATCGTTGGCGATCGGAATGGTGAGTATTCCGACGAACTTCATAGAAAGGCACGCGCGTTGGGGCCGCGTGCGAAATGCTTGCACATTGTCGCTGAAACACCGGAGCCGTTCCCTTACTTCATCGCCGCCGATTTCTTTCTGTTTTGTTCTGGGATGGAAAGCTACCCTCGGGTGCTGCAGGAAGCGTTATTTTTTGACTTGCCAGTGATTACTACTCGGGTGTTCGGAAATCGTGAAATTGTATCGGAGAACAAGAATGCATTGTGCTTCGAGCCTGGCAATACAGCGGAAGCTGCCCTACTCGTCGAGCGTCTATGTACTGACAAGCACCTCTATAACATGCTCCAATCGAACTGCGCCCCCGCACTCGGCCGTTTCTCGAGTACCGAGAAATTTGCCAATTCCTACGCGGATCTCATCGACTGTGCAATCAGTAAGTAACTAATCCTCAATTTAACGGACATCTAGTCGTTGCAACCAGCATGGATCAAGAAAAATTTTTTACCGGTGTCGCCACTGTACTCAAGGATATCGGCTGGTTTGACACCTCCTATTATTTAGAAAACTATCCCGACGTTGGGGACTACCCGCTTGGCGCGGCGCGCCATTATGTTGACTGTGGGGTCGTGGAGAAACGTTTTCCTCGTGCTGACTCATTACTGCCATTTTTGCGCGAGACATTCACTCGCTTCGTTCGCTCAGGCCTTCTGCCCGTCATCGACAACGACAACGACAACGATGATCAGTTACTATTTTTTCGGTGGTTGCTGACACACAGCCAGCAGTTCCATATGCTGGGCGGCTGCACAGAAGAAGGCATCAAGGGGATCGTTGATATTTACCGACAGACCGCGGCCTTTCGTTCAATTCATAACGTAACGCTACCTATGAGCTTATCTGGGCGAGAGCTCCTGGTCTTCATTATTTGCCGCGCTGATCATGACGCTGTCGCCAAGATGCTTAGTGAATCGTTGCAGATCATTGGAGCCAATCGAGAAGCACTGGTGATGAAGGTAAGAAAATCTGGTTACTTCGACGAACCGTATTATTTGCGGATAAACCCTGACGTCGCAGCCTCAGGGACGGATCCAATCCTGCATTACTTAGATCATGGTGCCGCTGAGAGGCGGGATCCTTCTGCCCGTTTTTCGTCAGAGTTTTACTTGGCGAATTACAATGACGTCGGCGGAACGGGCATTAATCCTTTGCTACACTTTTTAGAACATGGTCAAGCTGAAGGTCGCCAACCTTTACCAACCTTAATTAGTTCCACAAAGAAAACGAATCGTACGACATCGCCTCGGCAGCATCTCGTCCAGCTATTGGGCAAGCTTATATCGGATATGTCGATCAGGGCTGTATCACTTGACTTTTTCGATACCCTAGTAGAACGGAACCACCCCGATCCTCATATGGTATTTACTTCGATGGCCCAACACGCTGTCGTAGTGAAGATGGCACTGCGTGACTTTAAGTCGATGCGGGTGGAAGCCGAACAACTGGCGCGTGCCCAAAAAAACTGTGAGGTGACGCTATCAGATATCTACTTGCAATTTGGCCGTATTAGCGGTTTAAGCCACGTGGACACTGTGAAATTAGCCCAGCTTGAAACCGCCACCGAACTTGCCGCCTTACGCGCGCGGCCGTTGGGATTGGCCATTCTCGGGCATGCCCGGCAGCGCAAGCTAAAGCTTGCGATCACGAGTGATTTCTACATGGGCAAGAATTTCCTGTGCGAGGTAATGCTTAAGCTTAATATCCGGCACGACGACATAACTGTATTCGTGTCGGCCGAATCAGGCCAGACAAAGCACCAAGGCGAACTCTTCGGCCGGATGGCGCGGGTATTAGGTGTTGCAGAAAAACAGATTATGCATATCGGCGACAATCCGTTGTCAGATTACGAAATGCCCCTATCGCGCGGCATGGCTGCGGGTTTGATTCCAACAACTTATGCGCTGATCAGTCCGCAAAGCGAGATAGACGAAATCGCTCTCTATTCCAGCGGCGGGCAAGGCTCAACAGTACATTCGCACGCGATCCAGCGGTTTCGTGAACTTACGGTCATACCTACCGATAAAGCGCTGCGTGAAGCAGCCGAGCTAGGTTATAAAATCCTTGGACCCGTTATTGCCGATTTCACGCGCTTCATTAGCAGTATTGCTCGCATACAACGCGCTGGTCAGTTGGTCTTTTTGGCTCGAGACACCCGTCTGCCATTCGATCTCATGGAATCGCGCGATACCCCCGGGGGCAATGACCCAGAGTTGTCATACTTGTTAGTCTCCCGACAATGCATGCTCGGAACCGCACTGACGCGGTATTCTGCAATTCCTGAAGTTATTCGGCGTAATTACACACGGTTTTCGTTCTCGGGCATCCTGCGTGAACGCTTCCTGCTTGATACTGAAGACATTCGCAAATTGTTCACTCAACACCGGTGGCTGGAGCGGGCAAAATTTGCCAAGACACCAGGTACCTACGCCGAGACAGTGGATATATTCGTCGCTTACGCTGAGAGGGTATTCCCAGCGACCCAAGAAACGACTGCACGCCGATCAGGCGCTTATGAAAGCTACTTACATTCAATATTTAAAAAGGATAAGGCTGCATTGCTAGTCGATATCGGATATCGTGGAACGACGCAAAAAGCACTGAGTGGCCAATTCGGTATCGATTGCAACGCTGTCTACTTCATGACATGGCCCGAAATCGACGCGGTAGCCGATTACGGGCTGGGTGTATGGACTTACGTAGAACGAGACTCGAAGTTGCATAGCATCTTGACGAGCCGCGTGTCTTTACTGGAACTTTTCTTATCCGATCCAAATTCTGGGTCCTTAAAGTACTTTGCCAACGAGAAAGAAGGCGTTTTCAGCGAAAATCCACTAACGCTAGCGCAGCGCAACTATCTTGACACACTACATCGCTTTGCCCTGGCATATGCGCAGGATCATTTCGCCATGACCGCAGAACTTCCCGCGGCACACGGCAATGAGACCGTGCTGCAGAGCTTCGCCGCGGTATTGACGAGCCCGCCCCCGGCATTTCTCGAATTGTTCCATGGAGCACGATTCGAGGATCGCTTTGGTGGAACAAGCCACCACTTGCTCGGGCCGAACTGGGATTGAGCACTAACGGCGACACTAGTCTGACTCTAGGTTACCGACGTGTCGATCGCCGAGCAATTGCACGCAATGGCATGACAGGTTCAGCTAGCGTAATTCACCGCTGCGACACGTCGTTCCAGACCCTATTCGGACTGGTAGGGTTGAGGCGCACGTCTTTGCAAATACCGTCCCACAAATGTATGTAATGACAGGCTAGCCCAACGAGCGCAACATCTCCCACGCCTCCCCACGGCGTACGCCCCGCCTTCAAACGCGAACCTATCTTTCCTTGCCGCTGGCGCACTCGCATCGTCGTCATCGGTATTGTCTCCATCGCGGCCTTGTGGTCGTGGGATTCAGCTGGCTAGCCGAATCCGCATGCGAGCAATTCAAAGGCATCGCCGCCCTGGTCTGGTGGTCCCCGTGACCTCGACTCCGCTCCTATGCGCCGCCATCGTCTGGGCCACCCGCCGCTTTGCGCGAGGCGCCGGCGGCTCTTGCATCCCACAAGTTAGGGCCGCTCTAAACTGCCCTGTCAAGCGGTCGTCGCCCCCTGCTGACATCGTTAAAACTTAGTTTTGCCAAGATCGGCCTGGCCTCCGCCGGCCTGCGAGCCCGCCTTTCTTTCACCCGCGAAGACCCTTCAGTCCGGATTGCCGCAGGCGTAATGCTTGACTCACGCCGCTGGCTCCCGCGCCGCAGCGGCATTATGTTCGTCATCGAAGAATTGTCGCGCGCTCCTGAGTAGCGCTACAGTGGCCTGATCGTTGCAGCCATTGTGCTTGCTGGCCTGATCGCCGTGTCTGTCCACGGCAACAGCCAGCACTTCGGTCTCATTCATCCGGGGCTGATCGTGTTCTCTCTTCATTGGCCGGCTTTGGTCGCCGCCATGGTACGCGGCTGCGACAGCGGAATGTTAGTGCGCGTGCTGCTCGCCAGCCTGCGTGGCGTCTCGCAAACCTGTACATCCGCAGGCGCGCTCGCTATCCGGTGCGTTTCGCGCTCGTTTGCGGCTTTCCTGATCGCGGTGATCGGGGTGCTCAGTGATGTCGCGACCTACGGCAGCTGCAACGAGGCCACACGCAGCTTGCTGGAAAACGAAGCGAGCGTGCCGGCAGCGTTTAGCTTCTTCAAATTTGTCGCAACCTGGCTGACTGCTTGGTCTTGCGTACTGGCCGAGGTTTTCCCTCCGTCGGTGTCCATCGGCGCGGCCCTAGGTCAGAATATCGTAACCCTCACCGGCTGCCGCATCGCGCGGCAATGATCGCCCTGAGCATGTTGGGTTTTCTCGAGGCCGCAACCCAAGCACCGCTGACTGCGCTCATCATTGTCATGGAAATATGCGACGGTCCAGCATCGCGCTGAGCCTGATGGCCTTTACTGTCTTGACCAGCACGGTGTCGCGCGTGCTCACGCCGCCGCTATATGGCACGCTGGCAGCGAACCAGCTACCATCACGGCCTGCGCATATCACCGGCTCGGGCGATGCCAACAAATAGGCCCAATAGCGGGCTCGGCCTGACAGGTTCACGAGCCATTTGGCGGGCGATACCTATTGAACTACTATGTTGTTAATCTTATGTGAATACAGGTATATATGAAGACAGGTTTCAACAACTCACTGCCCGGCGTGCCTCATGTCGAGCATCCCTTCTTCGCACGCATCTTCGACGAATCCATCGAGCCAGAAACCCGTCGCATAGCCTTTCAACTAGCCACAAAAGGCTACGCAGTCCTGGACTTCCCCGATCACGACTTCGATTCGATGGCCGAGTCGATCAAGCAAACGCTTCACCCCCACTACGATTTTGACGGCTGGCGTGACCACGGCCACAAAGCCGGCATCAGCCTGCGTGTGCAGGACGCATGGGAGTTCGACGACAACGTCAAGCGCATCGCCTGCAACGAAAAGGTACTGGCCCTACTGTCACAACTGTATGGCCGCCAGGCCTGGCCATTCCAGACGCTGAACTTCCCGGTTGGTACCCAGCAGCACTTTCACACCGACTCGATCCACTTCAGCTCAAGCCCTGAACGCTTCATGTGCGGTGTGTGGGTCGCCATGGAAGATATCGATGCGTCCAATGGCCCATTGATGTATTTCCCCGGCAGCCATCGCTGGCCGATCTATACGAACGAACACATCGGCAAGTGTATTGCGGAGCTGGAAGGGACGAAGTCGCAGGCCATTTACGAGTCGATGTGGCGCGACCTGGTGGAAGCACATGGTGCGCAGCCGGATTATTTCCATGCGAAGAAGGGGCAGGCGCTGATCTGGGCGGCCAACCTGATGCACGGCGGCACGAAGCAACTTGATCCGGACCGCACCCGCTGGTCGCAGGTCACCCATTACTTTTTCGATGATTGTGCGTATTACACGCCGATGATGTCCGATCCGTTTTATGGCAGCGTCGCGTTCCGTACGCTCACCAATATCGTGACGGGTGAGCCTGTGCCTAATCGGGTCGCTGGCTATGAGATCCCTGAGAGTTTTATCGAAGCGACGGCGCCGGGGCAAACACACTGGCATGAGTCAACCGTCTTTGATCCCCAGCTCTACCTGCTGGCCAATCCCGACGTGGCAGCTGCGGGCGTCGATCCAGAGCAGCACTACCTGCAGCATGGGAAACGTGAACAGCGCCGGCTGCGGCCCTGAGCACTGACGTAGCAGCGCCCAGGCGTCGGTACCACGGCCGCTACCCCGCTCAGCCGCGCAATAAACGCGATGACGCCATGTCCGGGCGCGCGTCAGGGAACAACACCTGCGCAGTACGATGCGGATCAAGCAAAAACGCGTCCGCGCAGGCCTGCGCCACCAGCGCGTCAAGGCCGAGGGTCGGTCGCAAGTCACGATTGTCGAGCAGGTCAGCGGGCGCAAGTCCGGGCCAGTCTGCGACGATCTTCCCGCCCTTCACCGCACCGCCAATCAGCATGGCAGCCGATGCCGTGCCATGGTCGGTCCCGCCCGTGCCATTTGCCGCCACGGTGCGCCCGAACTCGGTGGCAACGAGGATGGTCGTCTGACGCCATGCATCGCCAAGGCCCTGCTGCAGTCCGCTGATCAAGTCATCGAGGTTGTTCAGCTGCGTGGCCATGCGCCCTTGCTGCCCACTGTGCGTATCCCAGCCGTTGGTTTCGATCATGGCAATCCGGGGGCCGTCCGCGCGTGCCAGAAAGCCGGCAGCGGTCTTGCCCAGTTCGACCGGCGACTGCTGGCCCTTGCTGCTCCCGGTGGCACCAGCCATGCCCTGTGCCTTGAGCGCCGTCGACCAGAGGCCGCTCAACTGGGCATCGCCTTCATACAGCTTTTGCACGCGCAGCAGCAGGTCGTCGTTGGCGTGCGGCAGGCCGGATGGCGCGTACGACGCGACATCGATCGCGCCGCGCAGCGCCAGCGGCAGTGTGGGTGCAAACGCGATCGCCTGGTTGCTGCGCCGTGGCAGCATGCCGGCCAGCCTGTTCATCCAGCCGTCCTTGATGTCGAACGGCGCCTTGCCGCCCGTTTCGAGGACGTTTTGCGCATCGAAATGCGAGCGATCGCGGTACGGTGACGCCACCGCATGGAACAGGCTGGCCTGCCCTGCCTTGTACAGCCCGGCGATGCCGGTCAGCGACGGGTGCAGCGCAAATGTGCCGTCCAGCTTCAACGCTTCGGTGGGATCGATGGCAAGCGCCCCGCGCAACCTGGCATACGCAGGATCGGCGTAAGGGATCAGCGTGTGCAGGCCATCGGCAGCGCCGCGCTGGATGATGAACACGAAGCGGCGCTCGGTCTCGGCGCCTGCAAAGGCGATGCGGGGCGCGGCAAGCAATGCGGCGGCGCTGGAAATAAAACCACGTCGGTTGAGCATGTTTTACCTTCTCAGGAATTCAGGCGATGCCAATAGCAAGGCCAGTGCATTGGCTGGGCTTTCTGCCTGTGCAATCGCGGTGGCGGTCGCGGTCGCGGCGCTCAAGGTACCCGGCAGCACACGCGGCGCCAGCGCGCGCGCATCGATCTTGCTGCCAAACTCCGTGGCCAGGCGCTGCGCGATTTCTACCCGGCGCAGCAGCGCATCGGGGGCCGCCCAGGTGGCAGTCACGTCGCCATAACCGGCCGGCGAGCCAGGCCGCCAGACGGGCTGGCCAAGCCGGCCGGTCAGAAACTGGATGCGCGCCGCCGGCACGGTCTGCACGCCCATGGCGCGCAGGCCGGAGAGCATCCAGTCCCAGGGCGACTTGAACTTGGCGGCCACTGGCGGCACATCACTGGCGGCGCTCACCAGTTCGCGGTACAGCGCCGGCAAGTCGCCGCCGCTCTGCAAAAACCGGTCCGCCAGCCGCTTGACCAAGGTTGGCGGTGGATCGTCGGTGATGAAGTGGCGCGCCAGCTTGGTGGCGATGTGGCTGGCGGTGGCCGGCGCCCTGGCCAGATCGCGCAGGATGGCTGTTGCCTGCTGCTGCCCATCGTCGGCATAGCTGCGGCCAAGCACCGTCCGCACGCCGGGCTCGTGCTGGTTGGCCTGGAACCGGAAAGTTTGCGCGGCGTCCTCAGGCGACTGCTGGCCGGGCAGCGTCCAGCCGGTCAGTGCGCGGGCGAATTCCAGCACATCGGCCTGGGTGTAACCGCTGCGCACGCCCAGCGTGTGCAGTTCGAGAATTTCACGCGCCAGGTTTTCGTTCAGGCCACGGGCCGGGCGATCCGGCGCTTTCGCGCTGGCCCGGCGTGCTGCGACGCTGTCCGGCCCCGTCGACACGGACTGGTCGAGATACAGCAGCATCGCGGGATGGCGCGCCGTGGCGAGCAGCAGATCTTCGAACCGCCCCAGTACATGCGGCCGGATGGCATCGGCCTCGAAGCTGGCGGCAAAGCCCAGCACCGGTACTTTGTCGACCGAGATCGCGAAATGGTTGGCCCAGAAGTGGGTCAGGCGCTCGACGAACGGCGTGCTGCTCTGCAGGGCGCTGTTGGTGCGCGCCTCCACGCCGGCCAGATAGGCTGCCCTGCCCGCGCGCTGGTAGTCTGCACGGACGCTCGCACGCTGCGCCTCGGGTGCGCTGCGGATGGCGGCTTGCTGCTCGGTCCACTGCGCCACGCGCATCGGGGTGCGCTCGATGGCACGCCATGGCGGCGGCAACGGCTCGTAATCATCGAGCTGCGCCAGCAACCAGCGCCGTGGATCGGCAACGGGCTTGTCGTCCGGTCGCGCACCGAGGCCCAGGCGGTTGCGCGCAATGGAATCGTTGATCATGGCCCGAGTATAGAACCGTAACTGCCCTGGCAGGCCATACCGGCTTGTATGGGATGTAACTGTCCGTAACCGCCTGACCGGCAGTGCGTGCAGAATTTCTTTTATATTTGTGTCATTACAACAGTGTGGGCGCAAATACATTCGCACAAATCTATATAATACGGCCTCGTCCCCTCGAGCCCACCATGTCCCACGACCCCTCCCCGCACGACGTACGATCCGCCTTCAAACGCGAACTCATTTCTGCCAATCTCTGGCGCACCCGCATCGTTGTCGTCGGCACGGCCTCCATCGCCGGCCTCGTGGTCGTGGCGTTTACCTGGCTGGCCGAATCCGCATTCGCGCAGTTCAACAAGATCGCCGACTTCGCCTGGTGGGTACCCCTGATCTGGACGCCGCTCCTGTGCGCCGCCATCGTCTGGGTCACGCGGCGCTTCGTGCGCGGCGCGGGTGGCTCCGGCATTCCGCAAGTGATGGCGGCACTCGACCCGGCGATTTCCGGCGGCCGGCGGCCCCTGCTCGTGTCGCTGAAAATCAGCTTCGCCAAGATCGGCCTGACCTCGGCGGGCCTGTTGGGCGGCCTGTCGCTCGGGCGTGAAGGCCCGTCAGTCCAGATCGCTGCCGGTGTGATGCTCGCGGCGCGCCGCTGGCTGCCGCGCGGCAGCGGCATCAGTGCCCATTCGCTGCTGGTGGCGGGCGGCGCGGCGGGGATTGCGGCCGCGTTCAACACGCCACTGGCGGGGATCATGTTCGCGATCGAAGAATTGTCGCGCGCGCCCGAGCAGCGCAACAGCGGCCTGATCGTCGCGGCGATCGTGCTGGCCGGCCTGATCGCCGTGTCCGTCCATGGCAATGGCCCGCACTTCGGCGTCATTCATCCGGGGCCGATCGGGCTGTCGTTGCTGTGGCCCGGCTTGCTGGCCGCCGTCGTCTGCGGCTTTGCCGGCGGCCTGTTTGCGCGCGTGCTGATCGCCAGCCTGCGGGGCGTTTCGCCCGACCTGCCCACACGCTGGCGCGCCCGCTATCCGGTGCGCTTCGCACTGGGCTGCGGCTTCCTGATCGCGGTCATCGGCGTGCTCAGCGGCGGTGCGACCTACGGCAGCGGCAACGAAGCCACGCGCAGCCTGCTGGAGAACGAAGCCAATGTGCCGGCGGCGTTTGCGCTCTTCAAGTTTGTCGCCACTTGGCTCACCGCCTGGTCGGGCGTGCCGGCCGGTATCTTCGCGCCGTCGCTGTCGATTGGCGCGGCGATGGGTCAGAACATCGCCTCGCTCACCGGTTACCCGTACAGCGCCGCGCTGATTGCGCTGGGCATGGTGGGCTTCCTGGCGGCCGCCACGCAGGCGCCGCTGACGGCCTTCATCATCGTCATGGAAATGGTCGATGGCCACAGCATGGTGCTCAGCCTGATGGCCTGCGCGGTCGTCGCCAGTACGGTCTCGCGCGTGCTCACGCCGCCGCTGTACAGCGCGCTCGCGACGATCCAGTTGCCGCCGCGCCCCGTTCACCCGGCGGGTCCGGGCGAACCGCCAGAGCGTGCGCCATGACGCGCAGCCCGCGCCGTGGCGTGGGCAGCATGTCAATTAATTACGTTATAATCCGACCAGGGTGTTCATGCCGCCAGGCATGACAGGATTTGCGCTGGTCGGGCCGCCACGCGGGCTACTACGCGACCACCATGCACCTGTATTCTTGCTCTGCTGTCCAGCAGCTATCTGCTTTATCCGATCCGATCGGCCGCCATGGCCGCATGGCGTCATCCCTTACGCCGTACTCCACTCGCACGCCAGCAGCAGCTGCGCCGCCGCATTCCACACGGGGGTTGCCAGATGACGCCCAAGCACTTTTGGAGAACCACCATGCGCATTGAAAAGCGTCTATCGAACACGTTCAAGGCATTCGCCGCGTCCGGCAAGGCGGGCGGCACGGTCCTGATCCTGTGCACCATCCTGTCGCTGCTGATCGCCAATTCACCGTGGGGTGCGCCCTACCTGGCGTTCTGGCAGATCAACCTGGCCGGCCTGAGCGTCGAACTGTGGATCAACGATGCGCTGATGGCCATCTTCTTCCTGTTGATTGGCCTGGAACTGCAGCGCGAACTGAATAACGGCGAGCTGTCCGACCTGCGCAATGCGCTGCTGCCGATCATCGCCGCAGCGGGCGGCGTGGCGGTGCCGGCGCTGATCCACTTCACGCTCAACGGCGGTACCCACACCCAGCCGGGCATGGGGATTCCGATGGCCACCGACATCGCGTTCGCGCTGGGCGTGCTGGCCCTGCTGGGCAGCCGCGTGCCGGCGTCGCTCAAGATTTTCCTGACCGCACTGGCCGTCATGGATGACCTGGCCGCCATCATCGTCATCGCCGTGTTCTATACGGCAGAGCTCAAGGTCGGCTATCTGGTCGGCGCGCTGGGCATGTTCGTCGCCTTGTTCCTGATGAACCGCCGCCTGAAGGTGCTGGCGCTGTGGCCCTACCTGCTGGGCGGCGCGGTGATGTGGTTCCTGATGCTGATGTCGGGCGTGCATGCGACGATCGCCGGCGTGCTGCTGGCCTTCACCATTCCGTATTCGCACACGCAGGACGATCCCGCGTCGCCAGCGCATCGGATGGAGCACGTGCTGCACACGCCGGTGGCGTTCGGGATCCTGCCGATCTTTGCACTGGCCAATACCGGCATCGTGATCGGCGCCGGCTGGGCCGGCGAGCTGATGTCGTCGAACAGCCTGGGCATCATCGCCGGCCTGGTCGCCGGCAAGCCGGTCGGCATCTTCCTGTTCACCTTTGCCGCCGTGATGCTCGGCGTATGCCGCTTGCCGCTCGACCTGGCATGGCGCCACGTGATCGGCGCGGGCCTCTTGGGCGGGATCGGCTTCACGATGTCGATCTTCATCACCAACCTGGCGTTTGTCGGTGAGGCCGGGATCATCAACGCGTCGAAGATGGCGATCCTGGCGGCGTCGCTGACGGCGGGCATCCTGGGCTTCGTCTGGCTCAAGCTGTTCGGCGCGCCGGCCGAAGGCGATCTTGACCCGGACACCATGGATTTCGACGACGGCACCACGGACACCGGGCCAGCCCGGGCAGCATGACCACCATCCTGCATCCGGCCAGGGTCGTCGTCCTGCTGTTTGCAGGCGCGATCCTGGCCGGCACGTTGCTGTTGATGCTGCCGCTGGCCAGCGCCAGCGGCCATGGCGCGCCGTTCATGGTCGCGTTCTTCACGGCGGTATCGGCCGTGTGCGTCAGCGGCATGGCCGTGGTCGATACGGGCACCTACTGGTCGGGCTTCGGCCAGGCGTCGATCATGGTGTTGTTCCAGCTGGGCGGCTTCGGCATGA
>Ga0308164_10001824_pt1 | contig 23013 bp, 30 predicted proteins | sample PhyTR2_FD_201031 | JGI IMG/M metagenome (GOLD analysis project Ga0308164, IMG submission 201031) | Phyllosphere microbial communities from UC Gill Tract Community Farm, Albany, California, United States - DLSLT.R2 | ecosystem: Host-associated > Plants > Phyllosphere > Unclassified | place: USA... | reverse complement strand
ACTGAAACAGGAAGCGGACTTTTTCACCGGTACGCTCATCCGTAAGAGCTGCCTGTTCCTGTGGACGTTCGCTGAGCCAGATATCAACGTACTTTTTCACGACGGCAGAGATAGGTTTTACAAAGGCTTTAGACGTTTTTCCTGCCGGTACGCTGAGGTAGCAAAGCGTTCCTGCCGGAATGATGTTGCCATCCTCCCGCCTGATATCATCCGCCTGCAGAGTGATGCAGCCAGCAGTAAGACGCATTAACTCGTTCTGGCGCAGCCCGGCATGTGTCCAGATAACGGCCATCGCCTGCAACATGGACAGAGGATAGTGAATGTCACTCAGGAGATCTTCATGGCGCAGATTGAGGCTTGCCCAGATCAGCTTCAGCCAGACCGGATCATCAATGACGCGGGGATTTACACTCTGACGGAACAGTGGAGTGCCAGGCGTAGAGAGATGTCGTGCCGGACTGAATTTCAGTCGCCCCCAGCCCCAGTTTTCATAATCGATCATGAAACGGCGAACCGCATAAACAAATCCACTACGGGAATTCGGCAGCAAGGGCTCACCTATCCGGGCAGATTGCCGGGCACCTCCTTCGGTGCCCAGTGACAGCTCGCCCACCTTCATTCGTCCAACTGCCGCAATAAAGCTGGCACAGGTTTCCATTGTCCAGTCGGCCGGTTCGTGAATATCCGGATATTCACGGGCAAGCCACAGCCCACAGCGGAGAATAAAACTGTACTGGTTCTCCCGCGATCGGGGGCGAAGCACTGACGTATGCCTCCATTTCCGGCACCACCTGACCCAGTCTGCCGCGATACCTTGCGTGGGTTTTTCATGCCATTCTTTATAATTCCGCATACGCACAGAATTTTTTATGATGCCCATTGCGGCAAGTGCGTGTGAAACCCTGCCAGCTGTTTTTGCTATTCCCCGGTCGTGATAATTCTGCGCCCGCCACAGCAGATCGATCGTAAAGCTTTCAAGTTGAGGATTTTTATTCATCAGCATCAGTACGCCGAGTATGGCTGACAGAGCATTTTTCTGGTTCTGACTTTTATACCCAAGCGAAACCAGAACTTCAGTCAGACGGCTGAGCTCCTGACTGAAAATGTTCTGTCCAAAAATGGCTCGGGCATACAGCGACGGCGCGCCCTGATGCGGCAAACTGAACGGAGAAGAAAATGGGCCAAGATGAAAGGCAAAAGCGGCAAGCAGCGGCCTGCCTGATTCATGCTGCTGTAACAGATAAATCCATTTTTCCTGCGGCCACTGCCAGCAGGGTTTCCCTGTCCGGTGTGTTTCTGCCAGAACGGAAAGAATTATGATTCTGATCAGCCTGTCACTGGTTCCACTGCGAGTGGCAATATCCTGCAAAGGCATCAGTAACAATGACAAAGAATCCGGCTGTTCGAGAGCGGCTGATCTGCGATGGCCTGTACTTAGCGCTGCCCGTTCTTCAGCAGTGAGCACATCATTCAGCTGATAATCTGTACGTTCAAAGGGGCTATAAGTACACATGATTATTTCTTCTTTCATCAGCGAGTCTCCGTCTGAAAAATAAGGCCGGCAACTTTTCGATCAATTTCAGCTACTGCAGCGGCCATCCGACCAGCCAAATCAGAACCTGAAAGATGGATGTAAATCTGGGTAGTACGCGGATCGCGGTGTCCTGCGTATGCGGCTAGTTCATGGAGTTTCCATCCAAAGCGTGCCAGGTGCGTCAGACGAAGATGGCGGAAGGTATGTGTGGTGATTTGTGGAAGGCCGGCATCAAGTGCCCATTTCCGGACAGTTTTACTCCAGTTCCAGAAAGACAGGGGGGCACCGTGGTTACGATCAGAAGCCGAGCGAAACAATGCACCTTCTCGGTAACCCGCGAGCCGTAACTGCCGGAAATGATTTGTCAGCACCGGTGTTACGGCGGAACTGTAGCAGACTATCCTTTCCCGCCTGTTTTTCGTCGTTTCGGCGCGAACACGAATCAGACGATGAGCAGGATCAATATCTTCAAGCATGAGGGAGGCTACTTCTGCGCGACGAAGCGCACCGTAATACGCCAGGGCTAGCATCAGTCTGTCACGCAGGGAGGCGGCAGAGACATGCATCAGGAATCTTAGCCATTGCTCATCATCAGGAATAACGGGCAGACGTGTGATACGGGGAACCAGACCGCGTCCCGTATAAGCGCTCCCCGGCAAACCCGAACGGGGTAACGGGTTGAGACTGCAGATATCCTGATAAACCAGAAAGTCATACCAGAGACGGATCGCAGAAAGGCGCAGCTGGAGCGTGGCGCTGGCCGCGGGAAAAGGCATGCCGGGTAGCTGAGGGCTGATGTAGGCGGCCAGGTCTTCAAACCGGGCCTTTTCAGGTTCAATGCTGTTCTGGCTGCAGAACGCAAAATAATGGCTGAGGGCACTGCGGTAGGCGGAGAGTGTGGCCTGAGCCCTGCCCAGGTCGGACAGCAGTTTCAGCCAGCGCTCCGCCAGTACCAGAACGTCCTGATTTGGTGGAATCATCATTGTGTTTACCTCTGACAGCAGCATTGCTATTCAAAGTTTACCCAGTCAATGTTGCATTCCACTTAACTTACTACAGCGCATAATTGCTGCTGAACACATGGATCCGGTGCCGCCTGATGTCGTCCCTGAGTTTGAAATAGGGCGCCCCCATAGGAATGGCCAGCGCTTTGGCTTCTGCGCTCCGGGCAATGACACAGCCATCATTATTACTCAGAACCAGTACTGGTTTGCCACGCAGGTCGGGACGAAATACTGTCTCACAACTGGCATAGAACGAGTTCACATCCACCAGCGCAAACATCACATAGCGCCATTAGGATTGAAGACCTGAAAAGTACGTTCCTCACCTTCTGTTGCAGAAATATCCCGGAAATCTGACTTGTGCGCTTCTATCCACCTGTTCGCTTCCCTGGCGGTAAACTGCCAGTTCAGCTGCTGGAGTTCGTGAACAAAGTCGAGTGTGCTCACGGTGTAACGTCCGCGCGCGTCCCGCTTAATGGCCAGCCGGAAAGCGTCTTTGATTTCATAATCGCGTGGCATGATCACTGCCCTTTCAGAAATACTGTATATATAAACAGTAACTGCAGTTAGAGGTTCTGAGCAAATTTCTAGGGTGCGAAATTTTGTAAAGGCAGCGTGAAATGTCTCATTGAGGTTATGTTAGTTTTTAATCCCGCAAAAAAATAAAATCGTGAATTAATCTGCTATGCAGACTTAATCATCAACCACAAATTCCATATCGAAAAAGATGTCACATGGCATAAAATGCGAGAAAAGTCCGCTTCTCACTTTTAACGGACATCGGTCTGGAATCCGAACATTTTGTGCCTGAAGCAGACATCGCTGTGGTTAGATTGAGTTGATAGCGTGGAACAGCCCATGTCTTTGAGCTATAAGTATGAAACCAACAGATATCAAAAATCGAGCTTCAATCAATTTTGCAATAGAAGCGTCTTTAATGCTGTAAGTCTTCTTTTTACACCAACCTTTGGATTAAGTTTAATGGCTATTTCATACGCGCTTAGTGCGTTAACCGTATCACCCAAAATTTCAAAGGCTTCTCCACGAATTCGATATGCAGTAGCGCCCCAGTCAGGACGTGCATCAGCCCCTTCGGAAATTGCTGATTCAAGTACACCTAACACGATACGTGCATTTCCTTCGTTAGCACTTGAATCTAACAGCTCTTTCGCAGCTAGAATTTTTAGACTGTAATCACCTTTATCCATCCTCGCTTTAAGATAAGCACATGTATCATTGAATGTTCCATCCTGCGAGTAGCTGAACCAGCCTACACCTCGATGCTCGCAGCTGAGCGATAGCAATAGTCCATCAGCGTCTACTTTGAATTTATAACGGGACGCCCAACCTGTTAATGGGTTAACAGAAAACAAAATTGTTTTAGTGTGCAGATCCATCACCGACAGAATATTCCCATCTTCACCAGGAGCATTACAGGTTTGTACGACCGCATATCTGCCGCATTTTGAAATATCTAGGCTGAAGATAATCGCCTTAAAGTGCCGCCTGTATACTTCGGTTTTGTCAGGATTTACTGCAATAAGCTCACTTTGCAGGCCAGCGCCAAAGCAGGCATCATGAACGATGAAGCGCCCTGTGTTGGCTATTGCTGCCGCTACAGGGCGTGCAATGTTTGCCAATTCAAAAACGACATGATCGTTCTGGTAATCCAAGAGCAAAACTCTGCCATAACCCTTTTCCCTAAAACCACCAGCACCGTTACCATCTGAATCACAACATCCCACAATCCACCGTTTGTCAGGAGAAATGTGCATTTTGCCGAAAAAATAGGGAGTGTTTAACGTTAACCATTCCTTCTGGATAATGGCGTTGCGCTCTCGTTTTACATTAATTTCACCTGGAGTCTTTACAGGCGGTTTAGATCTAGTTTCAGTTGAGAGCAATTGACGTAATCTTGATAGAAATCCCATGCTGGCGTCCTTTTAACTTCTCACATCTATAAGATATCGAAGAACAGATGACTGGTGTACTTATACCTGAAGATTGAATGTTGCCTTTAGTTGGTTTTCTCGGTATCAGGCCAACCAACATTCCAAAGCTGCTTTAAATTGGTTTCAATTTTTACTGTGACTCATCGTTTTCATATGTCCCCTTCTCGCCCATAGCGGACATCTGTCAGACGTTCTGCCACTCTGTGCCAGAAGCGGACGTTGATAACATCATCATGTACTACCCTACTGAGAGCAGATCACAGTGCATAACCATGCAAGCGAACCGAAACATCATGAGTATTTGTCAGGGTTCAGTTCGTGTAAAGATGTCGGAAATACCTCGCCCGCGTCAGAAACGTGCTAATACCGCCAGCGGTGGATGCAACCAACAGATACTGTGGTAAATTCGGGGATGCATACCAATGGAGTGGAATTATGAGAATTGTCGAGTTATTGCAGTACACCCTGGAGCCAGGTACCGGTCAGGAATTTCATCTGGTCATGGTCGAAATAAGTGCTCCTCTTCATCATCAGGCGGGTATCGACGTAGTTGCATTCGGCTGCTCCCTGCATGACGAGGATTCGTACTACCTGCTTCGGGCATTCGATGATATTGAGCATATGAAAGCATCGCAGGAAGCATTTTACGGAAGTGAGGCATGGCAGAAGGGACCTCGACAGGCAATCATCGAACGAATAAAAGCTAGCGTAAAATCAGTTATGAACCTGCCAGAAACGGTGATTGATGGACTGAGAAATTGATCCACATAACCACTTCGCCGCCGGGTTGTTATGGTTAATTTGGTCGTAAAACCCGGTCGCCGTGATTTTGACGTCCTCTCCTCGCTCATAGCGGACCTTCAATCTCACATGAACGTCATCGATGTCCACAGAGATCAATTTTTTTGCCAGTAAGTCTCTTAAACACTTCTAGCCGGAAGTCGATGAACTAGTACAGTTTTTCACCCCCTGAATCCCTCTGGAATTGTGTAGTCCATGCCCGAAGCCATGAAGTCCCGGCGCGGACGATGACGGTTAGGCGCGCGCTGCCGCTGGTTTTTCAGGGAGCGTGCCAGTTTCATTTCCCACTGTGCCTTTAAGCATTACTTTCCCTCCGAGCGCAGGAATAGATAAATCATATAATGTGAGTTAGACTCATTTTAATGACTTAAAGTGCTATGCCTGCTTCTGATGCAGTCTTAGTAAGCACAAAATCCAAAACCATGATTATCAATCAATTGTGGAAATATCCAGCTTAACCTTATTAATAGAAGGCTTCCTGACACTTTTATCTATTACATAAAGTAAAAGAACAAGAACAAAAACTGCTATCCCCTCAAATATCACAACAAATTTTGAATTGATATTTGGAATCACCACAGCAAAGACGGCAGATAAAACCCATATTATTAATGAGAATGCAAAGAAAACCATGACAGATTTACTTATAGAAGGTTTTAGGGGATTTTGTGTAAATGGCATTATATAGAGCCTTCCTGATATAAAGGGCTCAAGCATACGCACATGGTATTCCCAAACTTCCTGCCAGTACTTACCTGCTTTAGCAATAGAGGAAGCCAGGAAAGTAAATGCACTCCCGAATAACGAGAGGAAGAACAACGAAACATACTGGAGAGTGGGAATTTCTTTTGCGTTTAACATTGCATACACAAGGATACCCCAGGCACTGAACAAAATGGCGTTAATTACCCATAAATAATTAAGCCGCGACCAGAATAGATTTATTTCATATTCGCGAATGTGATGCGCCTTGCTATAGGCCTCCTTTATTTTCTCCTTGTCTGAAACCGTGAGTAATATCGATTTATTTTTGAAATCTTTATTCAAAAGATAGCTAAAATAATCTATATTGCAATCAAAATGAGCGCTAAGACTATCAGGCACCCCACGCCTTGTAAGTTCTTTTTTATACCCTGACCCAATTAATTTCATCTTAGGAACCCTTCGTTATAACATAATTTCTGCGTTTAAAATCTCTCATCATCTTAACTCCATTAAAAGTTTATTACTATTGATATATAATGCAATGACTTGGAAGCTCTTTATACTTGTTATTCTCTAACCTCAAAAACCTTCATTAATCCTTTAAGAATATCAGGTGCTGCATAAAGGTCACGGCGTAGAATTTAACTCACCTTGTTATTCTTCCCCCCCCGGGCAATAAGCCTGCCTCGGGGAATGCTGCTTACACCTGACTCGCTTCACTCGAAGGGTTGGTGTGCATGAAACTTAATGCATAGTGCCAAGAACGCCCTTATCAGCTGAAGCTGATTTTGTTGCGCTGACAGCCCTCAGCTCATGCATGGATTTTCTTTTCAGGAGCATTTTAAGTCGGCTGATATGCGCTCTCGCCCTCTCAGGACTTACCGGTACATAGATTTTTTCAAGTTGCGCGCGCGGTGGGGGTATTGATTCCCCTTCGCGAATACGACGGGACATCTTTTCAAGCTCTTTTTCGCATGCCTTACGTAACTCACCCTCAGACAGATTATGTGATGTCATCTGGCTGTAGAGGGTTGTGACCAACCAGTAATGAGTATTGGCCTGCCATGGGTACGCCTCTGGTGAGTTATACAGACCACGTCGCGCGCTGTAGCGAATGACCATGTCATACAGTGCATGTTCATCCGGCAAATCAGCAGCGGCATAGTCGCCCTTACGGCACCAGTTGATGAACTGCCCGGGGGTTGGCCAGAACGGTGAAACGCTGGCACGCGCAAGCTTCATCCCTGCTGAAATCTGATGCCCCGAGGTAATGCCGTTTTCGATAAACGCAGCGACCCACTGACGTTTTGCTGTTGCTTCATCGCGTGGATGCTTTAACACCGTGCTGAAGGATGCGGGAAAGATAACCTTCAGACTGGCGAAGAGAGTGTCCACCAGGCGCTCTGCGTTTGAGTCAACTAAACGGCCTTCCTGCTGCTGGTCAGCCCCACTCGGGCCAAAGTGACCATTTTGCAGCTGATCGTTAAATCCGGATTCTGGCTTCGTCATAAGAAATTATTCTCCCACTCGCTGCGATCGTTCCAGTGTGGTATCCCTTTACCAGAAGGCGCTTTCTGGCCCCGCAAGGATGCCTGTTTGTTCTGGTAGCTGAGCTTCTGGCTGGCTGTGATAAACCAGTGTCTGGGTTTCTGGTATGAGAATTCGATGTCGAGTTTTTGTAGCTCGTAGACCAGGTCCAGATGTGCGTAGAGATTTTGCCACGATGCAAAGTCTGCATGGTTAAGCTTCACGACTTTGCCCTCGAAGGCATAACGTGAAGGAAGCCATTTACCCTGACACGTCGCCCTGGCGGCGGGTGTTTTATTTATAGGTTCTATGTTGGGTTCTAATGACTGATTCTGTGTCCCGTTTTTGGGATCATTCAAAATCCCAAATTTGGGATCGTTCAAAAGCCCGTTTTTGGGATCATTCGATGGCTTAATTGAAACAGGCCCGATTTTGGGAACATTCCCGTTTTTGGGACCATTACCTTTTACTGAACCCTCCCGTTTTTGGGCACATTTAAAATCGAGGTTCAGCTTCAGGACACGCACCCGTTTTGTGGGACCTTTCCGCTCACCGGTATCGGAAAGCAGACCCTCCTCAATCATCTGATTGATCCATTTCCCGATAGTCTTTCTGTCGAGCCCTGTATCATTGACGAGCCTCATGATGCTGGGATAACAGCAGTGGTATTCGTCAGCCCGGTCAGCCAGTGAAAGGAGAAGTAGTTTTTGGGAAGCCTTGAGATTAAGACTCCAGGCCCAGTCTGTTGCTGCGCGACTCATTTAATATGTCCCTCCAAAATAAAAAATTTTAAGAAGTTTCATTGCATTCTCGCTATGTGTGCAGAGGTTAAGATCTGACTCTCGTTGCAACTCTTGTCGCTTCCCTTCCCCCCTCACACTGAATTAAGCGCAGTCCTGAAACCACCAGCTCATGGACAGGATTGTCTGTGCTGATGCTCATCGCCTTCCTCATTACAGGTTCGTTCCAGTTCATACTCAGCAAACCTGATAGCGACCTTCATCAGCCAGCGATATTGTTCCTGGGGTATTTTCATCTCCCCCTTCATCACGAAATCCTCAATACCGCTGGCAGCCAGCGTTTCCATGATTTCCGGGTATTTTTCAGTGCGTCTCAAGATGGTTGAATCAGCGACGTTGAGACGGCGGGCAACCACCGATTGACGCGTGTTAAAAAGGGCCCTTAGAGCCAGTGAATGGAGATGTCGTCCCAGAACTGATGATCCTTGCTTGCGTGTTTTTGCAGTTTCCACAATGTAACTTCCTTAGTCGGCTGTGACGCAGTGACCAAACGTCACCTTAAACTAACGTTTCAGCAAAGATATCCGGCTTTCTTCCAGTAACTTATCTGAGCAGAACTGCCCCTGAGATAACTTCTCAATAGTCATTGCATATTGAGTTCCCCCATAAAACTCTGTTTTAGGAAGTGAACCCTTGTTGAGCCACTTGTAGACCGCTCTTGGACTGATTCCACACGCTTTCGCAACTTCAGCAACTCCCACAGACTTAATTGCAAGGTTAATGAATGACATGAAAACCCCCTCAATAGTACTTTCAGTTCACTTTAATTTGAACTGACAGTTTTATCAAGTCAGTTAACATTGTACCCATGGTTCAAACAGAAACGATCCGTCAGCAGTTTGCAGCGCGGCTTACTGAAGCGCTCAACAACGCCAAATACCCGCCACATGGTCGGGGGGTAATGCTTGCTCGGCGTATGGGGGTAACATCGAAGGCTGTCAGTAAATGGCTGACTGGTGAGTCACTTCCCCGGGCTGCGATGATGAAAAACATCGCTAAAGCTCTGAACGTAGACCCACTGTGGCTGCAACATGGAGATGAGGCTAATGCTGGTGAAGAAAGGTTAGCTCATGCCCTGTTTCGCGGTAGCTTTCCGTTAATGGGCTGGGATGAGGTTATTAATGTCACGCAGTTTTTTGAGAAAGGTTTGGACAGATTCAGTTATTTCTATTCCGGCGCTGTACTGGGAGATGCCCCGGCATTCTGGCTAGTAGTTAAAGACGACTCAATGACGAGCCCCGCGGGCCCATGTGTCCCCGAGAACAGCATGATTCTTATAGACACAGGTCGCATTCCAGAAAATGGCCAATTAGTCGTTGCTAAACTTGCTTCTGCAAAAGAAGTGACTTTTAAACAGTACATTGTTGATGAGGGTATCAACAGAAAGTATCTCAAGCCATTGAATACTAATTATAAACCTGTGGAAATTGATGATTCCTGCAAGTTTATTGGTGTGGTGATAGAGTGCCGAATGAGCTTTGTTTCCCCCGATCCCGCCCAAAGCCTCAGTGTGATACCGCACACTTAAAATTAACAAAAACAATGAGATGAATCAAAACCCCGGAAAAGTACTAATTTTCTGTACTTTTGGTGTTGACCAAAATAGTACTTATAGTTCATTATTGAGTTATTAGCTGAACGGCACAGCATACTGTCGGGCGGGAGGAGTGCAGAAGCGCGAGATCCCGAAGTGGCAAAACCCACCTTCCTCTCAACAAATGAGATGGCTCTGCCCAGTGTCATTTCCTTTGTTGATGGAGGTTAGTATGAAAAAGCACAGCGTTCTGTGTCCGGTCTGTGGAATCAACTTTGATCCCAGAGCACCTGGAGTTCATATAAAAAAGCATCATAGCGCAGCATCACGCCATGAGTTAATCCTGATACGCGACGCCCGGCGTCTCTGTTTCGGGAAAAGTAAGCCCTACAAAAATAAATCACCCTGCTTACTCTGACTCATCACGACATTGACAGCTTCTCTGAAACCCTTTTCGCAGTTTAAACGAGGTGTCAGTGCGAAGGGTTTTCAATTCATTCAGAATTATGAAACGGAATACCTCTATAACTTCACTGTCAGCGAATGCCTGACAGCCTGAAGTACCGAAAGTAGTGGCATCCTGATTGTATAATTATGAGTGTGATCTGTCTGACCAAGTGCCTGAATGACTTTCCCGCCTCGTGCGGGATTTTTTTTGCCCCGGATATGTTACGTCCGGCCGGGCATCAAAGCCTCTCTGGCTCAATCACCCTTTCCGTAATGCCTGAATGGCAAATCCACTTAAGGAGTAACGATGTTATATCGCGAAGCTGCCGTGCGTATCAGCCAGACTGTATTGTTGCTGTCCCGTGAACTGAGTGTTTCTGCTGATCAGATGTTTGAGTACCAGCAGGAAGGCAAAGTCACGGAAGAGCAGGCTGCGACACATATGCATAAAGTCCAGGTTGTTCTCGACGTGCTCTTCACCGAAATCCTGGATCCCATCATGACTGAGCACCCTGACTTACTGCCTGGATGTTGCTGTAGCGACGTTTCAGAGACAGACAGGAACGGCCCGTCGTGATCGCTCTCTTACCTGTCCACATGACCGCCATTATGGCGGTTTTTTTACGTCCGGAACCGGAGAACACCATGCATAAAGAAAAACCTTCATGCGTCCTGAATCCAAAAGAAATGCGCCGCCTCGCCCTTGCTCATGTACAGGCGTATGTAAATGCCTGTCACTGTCAGTCCCGTCGTGACGTCCTGATGGCACTGGCTCACTGGCACGATGTAGGCGTGAACATGAGCAATTTCATCAAAAATACGCGCCTCATCATTATTGATGAAGATGGCATCCATGAACGCTGAGATGTTATTCGGAAACCCCGCCCGCAAGGGTATTACCAGACCCGGAGGTCATTATGCAACATCGTGAAACTGCAGAAAAAGTCACTGAAACACTGCTGGAAGTGGCGAACAAGCTGGTGGCATCGGTAAGGATGGTTGATGCCAGTGAGAAAGACGGAAAAGTCAGTATGGACGAAGCAGACGCATACCGTAAGGGTGTGATGGGATCACTGGATGAATTGCTTCAGTCAACTCTCACAACCATTTTCGCCACGCACCCTGATTTACGACCAGCATGCAGCTGCGCTTCTTCTGCCTCGGAAGACAACAACCAGCCGTAACTGCCTGCCTGAATACGTCAGAGTAAACCGTCCGCCAGGGCGGTTTTTTTATATCTCATCGGAGACAAAGCATGATTATTCATATCCGGAACGGCAGGTTCATCTTCACCGCCAGTTCTTTAAACCGAAGCCGCCGTTTTGTCTGTTTCAGTGAAGGCATCGCCTGGACGTATGTGCAGAAGCTTGCCGCTGCCTGTGCCGCTGAAATGAGGTAACGGTGATGTCCAAGCCACATGCCCCCGTCCGGATAATAAGGCGTGCTGAGCGCATTATGCGCTTATGGCGTACCGGGCAAATCCGGGCGAGGCGAACCTATCGGGGTCAGTATCTTACGTTAAGGGTTACGCCGCAGTGGAGACTGTTATCGAAAGACAATGGACAGAACTGGGAATTACTCAGTCATGCGGATTACGACAATCAGATTTAGTCCCAATGTTTCAGCCGTAGTGACCGACACGGGGCAAAACAGAGAAAATCGGTCATGGACGCTGAAGAGTGACAGCATCGCCCTGCTGTCCATAAACGCTGGCTCGCAAATGCGGAGCCCCGAAGCTTCGCTCCGATCAGAGCGGGCGGCATCCAGGAGAAACCAGGTCCGGGATAACAGCCAGATCAGGCGGGTCACCAACCCCGAAGTTAAACGGTTATTTTCACTTAAAGGAGATTAAAAGATGAAAATTCAGTACATCGCGACCTCAACAGAGGGCACGCTCCATATCAAATCCTGCGTTCTTCGGGCATTTATCCATGAACGTGTTGTCAGGGCGGCTCTCATGGCCGCACCGGATGCCCGGGTGACCCACACTGGTACGTTTGTTATTCATACGCGCATAGCAGGAGACCCGGCACAAATCCTTGCAGCCACCCGCGAGGCCCGTCGTGAAGAAGAAGAGTAAACCAGGTCTGATGACGTCGTGCCCGGTCTTACTGACACCTGAGTAAACACGTCATCCCTGCCCCTCATCATACTGCCGGGCTTATCAGAACCGGAACAGGTTAACTGACTATTCAAAGGACCATTTCCCATGATGCAACCAGACATCAGGGGCGATGCTGCTTTTGCTCGCCCCTTTAATGCCATCCGCGATATCGAGTTTGCGCCTGAAAACATTGTCAATGGTGCCAGCTTTTCATCGCCCACATCCCCGGGATTGCCACCCCAGCCACCTTTGCCCGTGATGCAGGTGGTGTTTGACCGTTTTGTCGGCATCCTTCTTCAGGAGGGGAAGCCATGATCACACCGTATGCTTTGCTGGAACGTCACAAAGACCACCTGGATGCCCAGGAGCAGGACGCAATCAGGAAAGAACAGTGGATCGATGACGAAGCCCAGCGCCTGCTGTCCTGTTTTCCTGACCACCTTCACCTGTTCCGTCACTGGAACCTGCATCCTGATGCGATGAAGTGCTGTGCCCATCCTGAAGCCGCTGAGGAATACATCAGCTTTATCACGAATCTGGCCTACCTGCAGGCGGCCCGAAATTACGACCTTCAGGTGCTGCTTGGCTGGGAGGAACCAGCATGATGAAACCGGGTATCTATGAAGGCCTCAGCAATGAGGCCTATCACGCCGGTCCCGGCGTCAGTAAATCGCAGCTCGATGACATTGCGGTTAACCCGGCCATTTACCTCTGGCGCAAACATGCGCCTGTGGATACGGATAAAACAGCCGCACTGGATATGGGAAGCGCGCTGCACTGCATGCTGCTTGAGCCTGAACAGTTTGATAAGCGCTTTATTGTGGCTCCTTCTTTTAACCGGCGCACCTCTCAGGGTAAAGCAGACGAAGCAGCATTTCTGAATGAGACACGCATCCGGAACATGACGGTCATGGATGCAGAACAGGGCCGGAAACTTCAGCTCATGAGAGAGAGCGTAATGGCGCATCACGCCGCACGCTTTTTTCTTGAAGCTGACGGCCACTGCGAATCCTCCCTCTACTGGTCAGATGCAGAGACAGAAGAACTCTGTCGCATCCGGCCAGATAAATATCTGACGAATCGCCCTCTCATCGTCGACGTGAAAAAGGTGAGTGATATGTCGCGCTTTGCCCGCCACATCGAAACGTTCCGGTACCACGTTCAGGCAGCCATGTACTGCGAGGGCTTTTATCACTGCACTGGCACATATCCGCAGTTCGTTTTTATTGCGGTCAGTGAAGCGATCGACTGTGGCCGTTATCCGGTTCGTGTGTTTGAGCTGCACGACAATGACATGAGCGCGGGATCCGCCCTCTTCCGTCGGGACCTGTGCACTTTCCATTCCTGTCGCCTCGGCAATAACTGGGGCGGCATAGAAATAATTCAGCGCCCCGCATGGGCACATTAACAGGAGTAGGCGTTATGCAAAATCAACCGATGATCTCTGCGCCCGACAGCACTGACACAACTGCCACTATTTTCAGCCCCGATGCCCTGGATAAACTGGTGCGCTTTGCAGAAATCATGGCCAGCAGCAGAGTCACTGTCCCGGCGCATCTCGCGGGCAAAGCCGCAGACTGTCTGGCTGTGACCATGCAGGCCCTGCAGTGGCGTATGAATCCGTTTGCCGTCGCCCAAAAAACCTTCACCGTCAACGGTGTTCTGGGATACGAGGCACAGCTGGTGAATGCAGTGATCAACACCATGGCCCCTGCACGGGATCGGCTCCATTACGAATGGTTTGGGCCATGGGAAAATGTTATCGGCAGATTCACCGAGAAAACCTCATCCAAAGGCAATAAATACATCGCACCGGACTGGACACTGCAGGATGAATCCGGATGCGGTGTTCGGGTGTGGGCAACAATGAAGAACGAGCAGGAGCCGCGGGTGCTGGAACTGCTGCTCTCACAGGCACAGGTGCGGAACTCAACACTCTGGGCGAGCGATCCGCGTCAGCAGCTGGCTTATCTCGCTGTTAAACGCTGGGCCCGTCTGCACTGCCCGGACGTCATTCTGGGGGTGTACACACCGGATGAACTGGAAACCTTATCTCCTGCAGAACGCGACGTGACACCGCCAGCTCGTGAAGATTTGAATGCGTTCATCAATCAGTCAGTCAGCCGAGATAACGGTATTGCGCTGCAAAACCATTCTGTCCCGGACCTGCGAACTGAAGAGATTAAAGCAGAAACGCCCGTGCCTGCAGCGCCACCAGCCAGCCCGGTCAGATCGCCTGACCAGCCGGCGAGCGCACCCCCGCCCTCGCCTAAACACTGTCCGGGTAAAGAACAGGAACGCGCTGAGGACAGGGAACGTTCTTCAGAAGAACTTCTCGCTGATTTTTGTGAGGCAGCCATGAAAAGTCAGTCGGTCAGCGCACTCGCCCGCTGCTACGCCTACGCATCAAAGGTACTTAAACCTGTGCCACCGCTGCTGGATAAAGCCACAGATGTGTTTCTGGTCAGGAAAGCCGAGATTGAAGAAGCCAGAGAATAAATGCCATCTGAACCCCGTTAATTCAGGAGTTATCGATGAATCAGAGAAAGACTGACCGCAACCAGCGTTATTACGCCGTCGCCGAGGCGGCTGCATTTGCCGAACGCTGCGAAAAGTTTGACCAGGCGGGAAAACTCTGGCTGCGGGCAATGAAGCTGGCCTTAAGACCGATGAATGCCCAGTGGGCAGAACACCGCAGTCAGTGTTGTATGAGTGCATTACGTAATGGATGGTCTTATATCAGGGATTAAGCCAGCAGTGATTATCCAGAGGCACCCTCGTCATTATGAATATTATATTCACTTTTCTGACTTCACTGATATGAAAGTGAGTGTTAGTTTCTTTACAGAAGGCGAATAAATATATACATAAAATTAAAACTCCGCGCGCTCCCTGAGTGTAACATTAATTAAGAAGACGCCACCTATGAACACAAGACTGTTAAGCTATATCGACACCTTTTTATACCATTCTTCTACCGAGCCACTGCAGCAACTGGTTTATATCATCGCAAAACTGTGCCTCATTACTGCACCCGCAGCCTGGGTCGTCAAACGCCCGACTGGCAAAGACGACAGACTCTTTACGTCTCAGGAAGAGGCACTGGAGTTTCTGGAAAAGCAAGGCCACAGCGATGACTATGTCGCGCCACTTTTCACAACAGTAAAAGTGGATATGAGTGCAGGAGAAATCCGGCATCTGCTTTTGACGCCATTACCTGATGAAGAAGATTAGTCCCTAATTAAAAGCAGGCAATGGTTATTTTATATCTGCAAATTTAACGCGTCATGATTGTGGCTCGAAATAAAAAACAACACCAGGGCAGTCAGGAACAATTCAATGACCAGAACAACGAATGCCATTATTATTGTGGCGGCTATACTGTGCTCGCTCCAGCTTGCAAGGGGAGAAAGTATGCCGCTGGAAAATGAACTCCAGTCCTTTTCTGTAAAAACCGGCGCAACCCGGATTATATATTCTGCGGGTTCGAATGGTGCATCAATGACCGTGATGAACCCGCAGGCGTATCCGATGCTGGTGCAGTCGGAAGTCATGATGGAAGACCGGAAAACCCGGGCCCCGTTTATTGTCACCCCACCACTGTTCCGTCTGGACGGGCATCAGCAGAGCCGGATAAAGGTTATCGCAACCAGCAGTCACAATAATGACACGAAAGAGTCACTTTACTGGCTTTGCGTAACAGGCATACCCCCTGAGGCGGATGCGGACTGGACGGGTGATGCGTATAGAAAGAAAAAGGCCGGACAGCACGCTACCCTTCTGACGCAACTGCGTATCAAAAGCTGCCTGAAACTGCTTGTACGCCCATCCTCCCTCAGAGGCACACCCGAAGACTTTGCCTCCAGCCTGACCTGGGCAAAACGCGGTAAGACGCTCACGGTCAGCAACCCCACGCCCTTTTTCATGAATCTCAGAAGTGTTCAGCTTGGAAAATCGAGTGTGGCCAACCCTGAATATGTTCCTCCGATGGGTAAACGGCAACTGCGCATACCTGCGGATGCGTCAGGTCAGGTGCACTGGCGACTGATTACCGATTATGGCGGAGACAGCAAAGCGTTCACGTCCGACCTGAGCACTGATCCTGTTTCTCACTGAGAGTACTCCCTGCCAGGATTAAAACGATGACTGTTTACAGACCACTTTTCGTGGCCGGTCTGACGCTGGCTGCGGTTCAGGCAGAAGGCAAAGTCTATACCTTTAACCCGGCTCTCATTACCGGAAGCAATAAAGAAACAGACCTGATGCTTTTCAGTCAGGGCAGTCAGCTACCGGGCATTTATCCGACTGACATCTACCTGAACAATACACTTATCGACTCCCGGCCAGTCAGTTACATATTAAGGCCGGATAAATATGGTCGTCAGGGACTCGTCCCTCACCTCAGCAGATCCATGCTGTCAGGTTACGGAGTACGCATGAAGAGCTTCAAGGTTACTGAGAAGGAAAAACGCTCAGGCTTTTTTAATCTGTCGCAGATACCGGGCGCTCAGGCTGATTTCCACTTTGATGAGCAGTCACTGCATCTGAGTATTCCTCAGGTTTATCTGAAGCCCGGATTTAAAGGCATCGCACCCCGGACTCTTTGGGACGATGGCATACCTGCCTTCATCATGAATTATCGTACCGGGACGAGCCAGAGTGTTACCCGTGGCCCCTCGGGAAGAAAATATCAGTACTCCTGGCTGCAACTGACACCAGGCGTCAACATCGGTGCCTGGCGGCTTCGCAACGTCACCAGCTGGCAGCAAACACGTGGAACGCCCGGACGCTGGCAGGCCATTACGACTTATCTGGAGCGCGGTATTAATGGCATCAACAGCCGCCTGACGCTGGGTGAGCGTTATACCGCCTCTGAGATTTTTGACAGCGTTCCCTTCAGAGGCGTCATGCTTGCCTCTGACGATCGGATGGTACCTTCCAGCCAGTATATGTTTGCGCCGGTCATACGTGGCGTGGCGAGAACCCAGGCCCGCGTTGAGGTAAAGCAGAACGGCTACACTATTTATAACCAGGTCGTCGCACCGGGTCCGTTCGCCCTGACTGACTTCAATCCCACCGGCGCAGGTGGTGATTTTCAGGTTACGGTATGGGAGGCGGAGGGCGTTCCTCAGGTTTTCACTGTTCCTTTCCAGACGCCAGCAATCGCCATTAAAGAGGGCTACCTGCGCTACAGTCTGATGGCCGGGCAGTATCGTTCGTCTGACAGGAGAGTAACAAGAGCGCCGGTCATGGAAGCCACCGCCATGTACGGTCTTCCCTTTGGATTCACGCTTTATGGCGGAATCCAGGCAGCCCGGCACTATCAGTCTTCATCCCTGGGTACCGGGCTGAGCATAGGCAACTGGGGTGCACTCTCTTCAGATGTCACACTCAGCCGCGCACAGCACTCGGGTCATGACCCGGTACACGGTTATTCCTGGCGTATGCGGTACAGCAAAGAGTTTGTCGGGACAAATACTTCGCTGTCACTGGTCAATTTACAGTTCAGCCAGCCGGACTATCTCACACTGGCTGAAACACTGGAGAGCTGGCGGATTGATGGAATGGCGCCAGGCATTCGCAGAAAAAGGAGAAAAAGTCGTACCGGACTATCCATCAGTCAGGGACTGGGTAAATGGGGTTACCTGAACGCAGGTGCTTATCAGGATACCTACTGGAACCGCGGTCTGCGAGAAAGCAGCCTCAATGCGGGATACTCTGTTCCGTTAAGAGATATGACGCTGTCATTAAACTGGTCTGCCAGTCAAAGTGCCAAGCACCATCCTAAGGAACAGATGATGAGCCTCTGGCTCTCTGTTCCGCTAAAAAAATGGATGGGTGGCAACACGCGAGCGTCGTACCGGTTCACGCATTCATCGTCCGGCCCTGCCACTCAATCTGCAGGCTTAAGCGGTGATGCGTTTGATCAGCGCCTCAGCTGGAATGTTGATCAGCGTTATACCGCAGGACACGCAGTGCGCCGGAGCAATAGCGACGTATCTCTGGGATGGACCGGAACCTACGGGCACATCTCAGGTAATTACAGCTGTGGCCGGTATTACCAGCAGCGTACCGTTGCAATGGACGGCGGCATTATTGTCCATCGCCACGGGATGACTTTCACACAAACGCTTGGTGATACAAATGCGCTGGTTACAGCCAAAGGCGCTTCAGGCGTAAAAGTTCTGGGCACGCCCGGGATCTTTACAGATTATCGTGGGTATACAGCGCAGCACTGGCTGAATCCTTACCGTGAGAATTCACTTTCATTAGACCCCACAACGTTGCCGGCGGAGGCTGAAATAACCATCACTGACAGGAAAATTGTGCCTACAGCTGGCGCAATTATTCCGGTTAATTTCAAAACCAATATCGGTGCTAAGGCTATTATTGAAATAAGACTTCCTGATGGATCAAAGGCACCTTTTGGATCTGTTGTGCAGGCACTCTCAGCACAACATCCCGAAGGTATTGTTGATAACGAAGGTAAAGTTTACCTGTCAGGTTTATCTGCAAAGGGACAGCTTAATGTAAAAACACGAAGTCAGACGTATAAATGTTTTTTCGTTTTAAGAAAAAATATTGACTCGTATGGTCTGTATTCAGCAGTCGCAAAATGCCAATAAAGGAGTGCATGATGCACAGACTGTTTGCCCAATCATGCATGTCACTGCTTCTGCTACTTAATGCATTTTATAATCAGAGCATAGCTGAAAACTTAGCAATTAAAATCGTACCCGATACAGAATTACACTCAGGAATATTTCCGGATGGTACGACACTGGCCGTGATATATCTATCTGGTATGAATCAAAAGTGTGCTGTAAATGTCTGGAGCCCATCGGCGCAGAATGAGACTACCCCCGGGTCCTATACCCTTTATGACAGACCGGGAGGAAACAGGCCACTGAGAGTCAGGCTGGTCGGAGAAGGCTGGCAGCCTGACATACAATTCGGGACAGGCGTTATGCTTAACGATCCATCAGGTTTCGCCACCCTGAAATTAATAACAAACGGCGAACAGTATATTGAGAGCCATACATGGCCAATTAACATTTCGGTTCAATGCGGAAGGAACTAAAAAACCATCAAACATGAAGTAACTCAAAACGTAATTTCTCAAACGTCCTATTACAGGCATCAACCACAGAGGATTGAAAATTGATTAAATTAAAGACCTTACCCTTAACACTTTCTTTGTTAAGCGCATGCAACATCGCAATAGCTGATAACACACCACAACAAGTCGGCGAGATTTTAACTCAATCGGCAGATTTAGTTTTCAAACAGAACTCGAAACTGAATCTTAAGCTGATACCTGTTCAGGATTTAAAGGCAGGAATAAATGACGAATACAAAATAGTAGCAACATTTGATATCACTTCATCACCATCAGTAAGGATAGGAGTGCGCTGGACACCTGGCGTTGGAGAAGTAAGAGTTCCCATAGTGAAAATCCACGGTAAGAACAATCCAAAAAATATCCTTGAGCTGAACTTTGCTTGGGGTAATTATGATTACGACAACAAAGATGAGTGGCATATAACACGTAACCTCGAAGAAAGATTTGGTGGTTCGTTAGTTATTCAAGGAAAACAGCAGGTAGCTGCTGACACTTATACCGTGAGTATGGATGCATCAGCGTTTATTTCTTAACGATAGTTATTCATCAGAAATGAAATGACCAGAAAGAAGGCTAAGCCTATGAATTAACACCCTTAGCCTTCCGCTCGATTTCAACATCCATTGCTCGAGTGAAGATTAGATAATTAAAAAGCATTTTATTATTAACTAAAGTTACTTGCAGCGAGGGAAAACACTTATGAACAATTGGCTTATGTCGCAGCCATTTCATTATGCATTAACAAAACCTAAAGAGAGGTAGCTGAATGAAAAACATCAAAATTATGGCAGTTCTACTTTCTTTAGTTTTAAATCCAACCTTCGGTAATGTTTTTATTTTTCATCCTGGCAAGCATAAAATCAAACCTTCACCAAAACCTGATCATCACGCGTTCATTTCTCCAACAGGCTCCCCTATAACACAATCTGCAGATTTAGTTTTTAAAGAAACCAGTCAGATTGACTTCCAGCTTTTGGCTGAAAACAACCTGAAGGCTGGTAAGAATAATAGTAACACTATCGTGGCGTCTTATTACATCAGAGTAAAAAAACCAACACGGCTGGGTATTCGCTGGACACGTCAGTCTGGACTGACAAATGGCGGCAGGATCGTACTCAGTGGAAAAGAAGACTCTATGCATAAAATTGTCTTGTATCTGCCAACTCTGGCATCAGGTAATTTCCTGGAAATATGGGATAATAAAGGCTGGGCGGTATCACAATATCGTGTGGCAGAGTTAAATGGAACGATAAATTTTTATAAGGACCAGACAGTTCAGGCTGATATATATACTCTGAGCATGGATGCCTCTGCGTTTATATCTTAACAACATATGTAGTCATTTAGATGTGCAGATCTGTATAGAAGCCAGAGCATGATAAAGGCGACAAAAATAAATAATGAAAATCCCGCCTATGCGGGGTTTTTTATTGCCCGAAACTGGATTCAGATGTCAGTTCCTTCTGGCAAATCATCCATGGCGCTGACAACCTGTGGGCCAGCTCATGAGTATGGATGATCGGGCATGTCCGAGGCAAACACCATGACAGAGGTATAGACAGAAATGGTGCATAATCCAAAAATTGATATTCAAACTCTCTTACAGATGCCCTATCTGAATCTGCACGAAGCTGCCATGCTGCTTCGCGTAGCACCGCAAACCATTCGCAAATGGGTATCAGTAAACGGGCGAACTCAGCGCCCCCACAATCCCGCGTTTCCGGTACCGGTACGCCGCAGCCGTCTGACGTTTCGCACCTGCGACATCATGCGCTATCACGAAGAGCGCGCCAACACTGATACTGTCCCATCACCACTAATCCACTCTGTAACACGCGCCCACCATAACGAATAGGCGCGACGCTGTTCCTCGATATACTCATAACGGTCGTACACCTGCCAGACACCTGGCAATTTATGCCCCAGCATTATTTCCGCAATGTGTGGTTCAGTGAGATCCGAAAAATTAGTGCGGGCCGTCCGGCGCAGATCATGCAATGTCCAGTGTTCCATTTCAGTGCTCAAATGGCGGCGCGCTGATTGCCTGATCCTGGGTGGAATATCAATCAGGGATGAGCGGGCCTGGGGAGCGTCACGCTGAATGTTCGCCATTACAAAGCGGCTATGCGGTGACTGGTCGAACAGCTCCTTTAGCATTTTTTCTGCCTCTGGTATGACTGGCCTCAACAGCGGCTTACGTGTGCGTTTGCCCGTTTTGTGATGTGATGGCGGGATGGACCATATTTTCTTTTCAAAATCGAAATGCAACTTTTCTGCGTTGGATAGTTCCCCCACCCGGCAACCAAACAACAGACACAACTTAACCAGCAACTGAAACTTTCTCGCCAGCCTGCTGGCCTCCATTGCGCGGAAAATTGTCACAATTTCGTCAGCAGACAGAACACGTTCGCGCGGTGTCAGCGTGATCCCTAAATCTGCCAGACGCAGATCGGTTAGCGGTGTGATTTTTATCAGCCGCCTGCGCATCGCCCAGTTATGGGCCTGCCTGGCATTGGTTAAAAGACGAATGGTTATAGAGGGTTTTTTACGTGCCAGCGGTTCCAGAACGTTCAGCCACATGTGGATGGGTGCATCCTCATGGGGAACATTACCTAACCAGGGAAAAAGGTGTATTTCGAATGAACGCAGCACATCATGATGTTCAGGTTTATTTTCAACGGCATATTTTTCCAGCCACGTCCTGATTACCCCTTCAACAGTCAGTGCAGAAAAAGCATCATCACGGGCTTTGCGCTTCAGTATGCGAGGATTGCGGTTTTGTTCAAGCTGGCCACGCAACCTGGTAACCTCGTCACGCGCTTCTTTTAAACTGGTAGCCGGGTATGTACCGATATCAACGCGTTCGCCCTTCCCGTTCCAGCGGTAACGGTACTGAAACGTGATCTTACCCAGGCAGGATACGCGGGCAGAAAGCCCGTCACGATCGGTCTTAACCTGAACTTTTTCGTATTCTTTGCCCAGCATTGAACGCAAGGCAGCATCTGATAGCGCCATGAATTTTGTTGTGTAATGGAGAAATTATGTACATCAGTATGTACACGAAAAGTAAGTAAGAAAAGGGAAAATATATGAATACTGAGGAACAGTATAAACAAAACATGACCGGTATTTTTTAGCTTTTTCCTGCTTTATCGGGTTGTTACCGACACATTCAGGAATGAGCGGAAATCGTCAGGAACAGTTACAGGCATATCTCAGGAATATGACCATGAAAAACGTAAAAGCACTTTCAATCGCCGCACTCGCAACTCTTTCTCTGATCTCTTTTGGCAGCTTTGCCGAGAGCGTTTCTGTCACCTCATCCACACTGGATGGCGCAGAATCAAAAATTGCAGCTCAGGCTCAGGAACAGGGTGCGCAGTATAAAATTACGGAAGCGAACACCAACAACCGTGTTCACATGACCGCAGAACTGTATAAATAACGGATGGTCGCAAACGGATTTGCCAGAAGAGGCTGCC
>Ga0308164_10001822_pt1 | contig 23039 bp, 14 predicted proteins | sample PhyTR2_FD_201031 | JGI IMG/M metagenome (GOLD analysis project Ga0308164, IMG submission 201031) | Phyllosphere microbial communities from UC Gill Tract Community Farm, Albany, California, United States - DLSLT.R2 | ecosystem: Host-associated > Plants > Phyllosphere > Unclassified | place: USA... | reverse complement strand
CCATCGGGCAGCACGTACCCGATCGGGCGCGAGCAGACGATCAGCGCGCCGGGCGCAACCGCCAGCGTGATGCGCAGCTTGCGTTCGGCGGCGATGCGCTGCAGGGCATCCATGTCCACCCGCTGCAGATAGCCGCTTGCCTGGCTGTGAAAGGCCAGGCCGGCCGGTGGCCCGTAGGCCACCATGCCGCCCATGCAAGGCATCCGGGTGCGGCGCGCCATCGCTTCGGCGGCCGCCCGTTCGACCCTGGCAATCACGGCGCCCAGGCGGCCCAGACGCGCGATGCTGTCGACCCAGCGCACGAACACGAGCACGACGATCACCAGCGTGAGCAGGGTCAGCACGAACAGCGTGAAGCGGCCTGGCTTGCCAAAGTAATCGTTGGTGGTCGCGCTCAAGCCGATGATGGCGAAGATGAAGGCGCCGACAAAAATCGACAGCGCATTCTGCGAAACGTCATCGGCGATCACGAGCGGAAACGCGCGCTCGGTGGCCGACTGCCCGGTCGACGCATAGGCGGCCACCATCGACGCGACAGCGAACGTGGCGACGCCCAGCATGCTGGCGGCGATCACCTTGAGCAGGTCGACGATCGAGCCTTGCGCGATTTCCGGTACCTTCCAGTCGATCGGGATGCTGTCGACCAGGTGCGCCAGCGCCACGCCGGCAACGGAGAGAACGCAGGCGATCATGGGCTTGACCCACAGGCGCTCGCGCAAGCGGTTCATCAGGAATTGCATTCGGGCCGGCAGGATCATGGTGGTCAATCAACTCCTCTAGTCAAAGCGTGTCGTCGCAGGCTGCCCCGGCAGTGTAGAGCAATGATCAAAACCACCATATTTCAGTACGACACGTCGGCGCGCTGCAGTGTGTTGACACGCCATCCCGGCAGCGCCATACTTGCCCGATGTTAGCGTTATCAGTCAACGCTGGCATCACTATAAAAATATCTGGAGACAATCAATGTTCAAGCGCGGGCCTGAGACACCTGTGGCGACGGGCGGCAACCTCGGCTGGCGAGAAAAGATCAGCTATGGCGTGGCCGACATGGGCTTCAATTTTTATTGGGCCAATATCGCCACCTTTCTGCTGATCTTTTATACCGACACATTCGGTATCTCGGCGGCGCAGGCGGCCACCCTGCTCGCCTCGATCAAGCTGATCAACGCCTTCACCGACCCCGTAATCGGTGCCTTTGCCGACCGCACCAATACCCGCTTCGGCAAGTTCCGTCCCTACCTGATCTGGATGTCGATCCCCCTTGGCGCCGCGGCGGTGCTCACCTACACCACGCCCGACCTGGACGCCAACGGCAAGCTGCTGTGGGCCTACGGCAGCTACCTCGCGATGATGGTCTGCTACACCTGCGTGAACATCCCCTACAACGCGCTCTCCGGCGTGATCTCGAACGACCCGCAGGAACGCTCGACGATCAACGGCCTGCGCTTCATCTTCGCCTTCGCCGGCAGCACGCTGGTGACAGCCGCCACGCCGGCGATGGTGGCATGGCTCGGCGCCGGTGACGACGTGCGCGGCTGGCAGTTGACGATGCTCGCGTGGAGCGTGGCGGCATCGGTCATGTTCCTGATTACGTTCCTCAATACCCGCGAGCGCGTGCTGCCCCCGCCCGGCCAGAAGAGCGACGTCTGGCGCGACATCCGCGACCTGGCGTCCAACCGGCCCTGGGTCGTGCTGTTCGTGCTGGCCCTGGTGATCATGGTGACGATCACGCTGCGCACCACGACCTCGGCCTACTACTTCAAGTATGTCGTCGGCCGCCCCGAGCTGATGGCGACCTTCGTGCCGACCTATATGGTGTTTGCCGCCGTCGGCGCGGCCTGCACGCCGCTGCTCACGCGCTTCATCGACAAGAAGCTGCTGATGATCCTGTTGATGAGCTGCACCGCCGTGCTGTCGTCGCTGTTCTTCCTGATCCCGGCCGACCGGATCGACCTGATGTTCGTGCTGCAGGCGGGCCTGGGCCTGGTGCTCGGACCCAAGTCGCCGCTGGCGTTCTCGATGTATGCCGACACCGCCGACTACAACGAATGGCGCACCGGCCGGCGCGCCACCGCGATGACCTTCGCCGCCGCGACCTTCTCACAAAAGCTCGGCACCGCGGTGGCGGTCAGCGTCATCGGCGCCGTCTTCACCTGGCTCGGCTACGTGCCCAACGCGGCGCAGAGCATCGGCTCGCAGGCCGGCATCGTCTGGCTGATGTCGTTCGTGCCGGCCGCCTTTGCGCTGGTGGCCGTGCTGGTGATGTGCTTGTATAACCTCGACGCCAAGGCCCTGGCGCGCATGGGCGCCGAACTGGCCGCGCGCAAGGCGGCGCCATGATTCCAATGGAGATTGCCCCGATGCTGTACCCGCAAGACGACCGCTATGTGCTCACCAGCCCGACCGCCATGCCGCAGGCGGGTGGCTTCCTGTGGAACCGCAGGATGATGATCCAGACGACCTGCCGCGGCTACGCCACCGCGCAGTTCATGCAGCCCGAACCCGGCAAGTACTCGCACGGCCCGAACATGGAAGCAAAATCGTTCATGCAGCCGGAGCAGAATTACTATGCCCACCATCCGGGCCGCTTCGTGTACGTGAAGGACGAAGACACGGGTGAACTGTTCTCGGCGCCGTACGAACCGGTGCGCGGGGGGCTCGACCGCTATGCGTTCTCGGTCGGGCGCACCGACCTGCAATGGACGATTGAAAAGCTGGGCATCCGCATCGACCTGACGCTCGCGCTGCCCGTCGACGACGTGGCCGAACTGTGGACGGTGGCCGTCACCAATCTAACCGGGCGCCCGCGCCGCATCAGCATCTACCCGTACTTCACGGTCGGCTACATGTCGTGGATGAACCAGTCGGCCGAGTACCGGCACGACCTGGGCGGCATCGTCGCAACCTGCATCACGCCGTACCAGAAGCTGGACGATTTCTTCAAGAACCGCCTGCTGAAAGACCGCACGGTGCTGCTGTGCGAGCACGCGCCGGACGCGTGGGAAACCGGGCAAAAGGTGTTCGAAGGCGAAGGCGGCCTGCATGCGCCATCGACGCTGGCGCCCGCGCTGCTGCCCTGCGGCGACGCACGTTACGAAACCCCGGCCGCCGTCGTTCAATATCGCCTGGCCCTCGCGCCGGGCGAAGCCGCCACCCGCCGCCTGCTGTTCGGCCCTGCGTTCGACGATGCCGAGATTGCCCAACTGCGCCAGCGCTACCTGAGCGAAGAAGGCTTCGCCGCTGCCGCGCGCGACTACGCCGCCTACATCGCCGAGGGCGACGGTGTGCTGCAGATCGCCACGCCCGATCCCGAGCTTGATAATTTTGTCAACACTTGGCTGGCGCGCCAGGTCTATTACCACGGCGACGTCAATCGCCTCAGCACCGACCCGCAGACCCGCAACTACCTGCAGGACAATATGGGCATGGTGTTCGTCAAGCCGGCCGCTGCCCGCGCTGCCTTCCTGCATGCGCTGAGCCAGCAGGAAGCCAATGGCGCCATGCCGGACGGGATCCTGCTGTTCGAAGGCGCTGAACTCAAATACATCAACCAGATTCCGCACACCGACCACTGCGTCTGGCTGCCGGTGTGCCTGCAAGCCTATCTCGACGAAACGGGCGACGCGGCCATCCTCGATGTGCCGGTCACGGCGCACGGCGGCGACGTCAAATCCGCGTTCGAGCGCATCTGCCTGGCGATGGACTGGCTCTTGCTGCGGCGCGATGCGCGGGGCCTCTCCTACATCGAACAGGGCGACTGGTGCGATCCGATGAACATGGTCGGCTACAAGGGCCGCGGCGTTTCGGGCTGGCTGACCGTGGCGGCTGCGTACGCGCTGAACCTGTGGGCCGATGTCTGCGCCGCGCGCGGCGACGACGCGATGCAGGCGCGCTACCGCGACGGCGCGGCCGCCATGAACACCTCTGCCAACGCGCACCTGTGGGATGGCAGCTGGTTCGCACGCGGCATCACCGATGACGACGTCAAGTTCGGCGTGGCCGCCGATACCGAGGGCCGCATCTACCTGAACCCGCAAAGCTGGGCATTTTTGTCGGGCGCCGCAAACGACGCGCAGCGCGCGCAGATGCTGCCCGAAATCGACGCCCAATTGAAGACGCCCTACGGCGTGCAGATGTTCGCCCCGCCCTACAGTGCCATGCGCGAAGACATCGGGCGCGTCACGCAAAAGCATCCCGGCTCGGCCGAGAATGGCGCGGTCTACAACCACGCCGCCGTGTTCTACATCTTCAGCCTGTACACGATTGGCGAGGCCGACCGCGCCTTCGACGCGCTGCGCAAGATGATTCCCGGCCCGGACCTGGCCGACTACCTGCAGCGCGGCCAGCTGCCGGTCTTCATCCCCAACTACTACCGCGGCGCGTACCACGAGTACCCGCGCACCGCCGGGCGCTCGAGCCAGTTGTTCAACACGGGCACCGTGGCCTGGGTGTATCGCTGCCTGATCGAAGGCCTGTGTGGGTTGAAGGGTGATGCGAATGGCTTGACGGTCAATCCGCAACTGCCGTCCGGCTGGCCCGGCATGACGGTCACGCGGCGCTTCCGCGGCGCGACGTTCGAGGTGGATATCCGGCGCGGCGCAGTCGGACGCATGACGGTGACGTGCGACGGCGTTGAACTGGCTGCGGCCCGCATCGACAGGATCGACGCGGGCCGCACGTATCGCTTGCAGGTGCTGGTGCCCTAAATCACTGCATCGTGTAGGTCTGCTGCGCCGTATCGACGGCAAAGTTGCGCGCCGCATCCCAGTACGTGAAGCTGTAGCGCACCACGTTGCCGATCGCCAGGCCACCGGCCGTGAACGTGTTCACGCCATTGGCCAGCTGCATGCGCACGTTCTGCTGCGGCCCGTTGTTGACCGTGTAGTGCACGTCGGCCCAGCCACCGGTGGTGGTGCGGAACTGCAGCATCGTCGACGACGTCTGACTCACCGAGGTCGGCCCCGTCTCCGCTGGCGGCGGCGTGGTGCCGCCGCTGCCGGATTCCCAGACGATATCGTCGAGCGCGAACTGGAAGCTGGACGTGGGCAGACTGCCGTCGATACTTGAGATCATAAAGATGTCGTACAGCGACTGCGCCGCCACCAGGGGCCCGAGCAGCGTCGAGACGGGGATCGATGCCTGCGCCCACTGCCCGTTGCGCACCAACCCATAGGCGGTGGTATTGGCCGGGAAGTTCACCCAGTTCTGGTTGGTGAACGTGTCGCCCACACCGATCCGGAAGCCCACGTTGGCCGGGATCTTGATGCGGAACTTGACCGTGCCGTTGGTGCGGTAGTTCGACAGGTCGCGCACCTGGCGCGCCTGGATGCCGCCGCCGAACCACTGGCCCGGCGCCGTGTAGTTCCAGGCGATGACGTTGCTGCCTTCGTACGGCGCCGTGTTGCCGGCGCCGCTGGACGCGGCATTCCACAGGAAGATGTCGGAACTGGTGCCCGCCACCAGCTTGGCATTGACCGCCGTGTTATCGGTGAAGATGCCGAACTTGCCCGCCACTTCGGGCACGCTCTGGTTGCCCAGCTTGACCTGCCCCTTGCCATCGAGCTGGTACACGCGCACATAGTCGACATACATCGTGCCCGGCAGCGGCGCCGTGACCTGGCTGGCATTGGCGGCATCGGTGAAGTTGCCGCCCACGGCCATGTTCAGCAGCAGGTAGAACGGCGCCTGCAGCGCGCTCGAATTGACCGGCAGCGGCGCGTTGTACAGATTGTGCTCGACGCCGTTGTCAACGACCGAGAAGCGCATTTCACTCTCGGTCCAGTAGAAGCGGTAAGTAACGAACCGGTTCGCCAGCGAGGTGGCCGGCACGTGCCAGTTATCGGTCTGCCACGCGGTCGATGCGGCGCAGCTCTCGTTGCCGGACACGCAGGCGGCCTGCTGCCAGGTGATCACGTTGGCACCGACGAAATGGTTCGACGACGGCGCCCCGCCCTCGGCCCGCGCCGCGGCCTTGTGCCCCATCTCCATCATGTCGATCTCACCGTTGCGCGGCCAGGTCTGCGGACTCACGCCCAGCAGCCAGGCAGCGGGCCACAGGCCGGTGCCGAGGTTCGGCGTGGCCATGCGCACCTCGATCATCCCGTACTGCACCTGCACCTTGTTACGCGAGTCGAGCCGCGCCGACGTGAACAGATTGCTGCCCACGGTCTGGCTGCGCGCCTGGATCGCCAGCGCGCGCGTGCCCGATTCGAACGGCACGTTGGCGATGGTGGCGTTGTTCGGGCTGTAGTACTGCAGCTCGGCGTTGCCGTAGCCGCACAAACCGATCTGGCAACCGTTCCCGTCCTGCAGGTTCCAGACGCCGGTATTCACGCTGGTGCCATTGAACTCTTCGGACCACAGCAGCTGGCCGATGACGGGGTTGGTGACACTGGCGGTGGCTTGCGCGCTCCACGCCAGCGCGAGGCCGGCGACAAGCAGCTGGAACGGCTTCCATTTGGAGCGGTGTTGCTGGTGTAGGTGACTCACGTTGACTCCTGTTTTCTCACGACAAGAAAATGTGGCCGTGCCGGATTGCCGTGCCACACGCCGCCAACTTTGCGTTGGTCTCGAATGGTTTTGCTGCCAAATACTGTATTGGAAACCTTTCCAATCTGCTTTAAAAAATATAGTCCGATTTGTTACCTGCGTCAAACCAATCGGTATGTCCCGCGCAAATTACCCGACATGCATAGCGCGGCAGCGAAGGTGGCGCCGACGCTGCCCGGGGGGCAGTATCAGCGCCATGCTCAGCATGCTGTGAGCGAACAATCAAGTCGGACGCAAAACAATAAACTTTGACACAAGACGCCCGGGCGGACATGCTCTGACAACTTCCGCTTTCGGCCAAAAGCGGTCGTTCGGTACTCACTTGCGAGCAGAATGGTTTGGCCACAACCCGACAGGAAGATATGCACGCGATTTACTTCAGATGGAAGGTAGCCTCTGGCCATGAGCGAGACTTCGAGCAGGCCTGGCTGGAACTCACCAAACTTGTACGCGACGAGCAAGGTGGTCTAGGGTCGCGTTTGCATCGGTCCAGCGACGGCCACTATTTTGCGTATGCCCAATGGCCGTCCGAACTCGCCTGGGCTACACAACCTGAGCCTACCCCACGCATGCTCGAGCTGCGAAACCGAATGCGTGAATTCGCCGAACTCGTGGATGGCCCACTCCGGGCTGACGTCATTGTCGACCTCCTAATATCAGTAGCTCCCGATTGAGGGGACCGCTTAGCGAGAGCCCTCACAGGGGCGAATGACTGGTTGAATCCAAGGTCGATTCTTGCCCTTCGTGACAGTCCGCGACTTTTCGACCTTAGTGACCTGATATGCTCAGCTGAACGGCCGGGTTCGGCCAGAAGCAGCCGTTGGCATGGCAACCCTTCACGGGAATATACATCTCAAAAATTCTCTTCCTGACTCTTTAATTTAAACTTTACATTTATTGAAATAATTCAATGATAATAAGAGAATATATTACCTGTGAAACATGTGATAAACATTATAGGGTGCGCGTACAAGTAGGACTACGAAAAGTCCAACAACATATTTTCCATTGTGTTGAATGCAAAGAGAGCATCAAGCTTAGGCTGGAAATTGGTGTAGGCCTAAGTCCAATCCAAAATTGTCGTATCATCCCGCAAGATGACGAGGCACTCTCGTTCTATCTATCCCCAGATTTCGTTGCATCCGCCGGTGAAATACATGACCCCAACTCATTTCCGTCATTTAATTTCATGCGCGAACTGTCGCGTGCTGTGGAAGGTGTCAAAATTCCAAGTGAGGCGCGAACAATAGAAGCTGCGCACAGGCATCCTACTTGGCACATAGACGAAATATGGGCGGATATTCAGAAAGCATGGCGACTACACGATGCGGGGCAATACGCAATTGCCAATAGAATCTTGAAGAAATTGGCTGCAGAAAATGAAATTGAGGGTACTGGCTTGCCCTATATTCAGTTTTTCCTAATCGAATCCATGATTAAGTCAGATTCATCATTAATCGATGAGCTGGCAATAATTAAAAATCTCAATGAAAAAGAATTTTTTCGTTTTGTGAGTTATTACCAACGCGTATTCAAAAAAAATCATTCAGCCAGCCTTTACTCGATACTAGGCGATTTCTTTGCAGCATTTGACGATTTTACTCAAGTTGCGTTATACATGCGGAATGGCACATTTCCACCAGAACAAGCTCACGCAACCTCAGTGAATTTCGATTCGGTCAAAGGGTTTTATGCTAAATGCTATGAATTTTTTGCTGGGGCGATTTCTATATATACATGCTTGAACAACATCAAGCAAGGGCGCCCCTTTGACAGGCTTGCTCATATTAGTTTGGACAAATACTTAACCACTGACAAGGCGGAGCGGCGGAAAAGTATTGAGAATAACCCGGTTTTTTTTGCTGCGTCACATGAGTTCGATAGCAATATACGGAATGCTGCGTATCACGATTGGTTCAAACTGAGGGCGAGCAAGCAGGAGATTGATTACCGCTCGGGTGGCACCGGACAGCTAAGAACAATTTCTTATGCCGCATATCTTTACCAGTGTTCGATATTACTGGCACAAGCTTGCAGACTGTTTACAATTGAATTGGTTTTGGACGATTACGCTAGACGAGTGGCACTAGTTACAAAAGCGGCAACTTGATATTGGAGCGAAATATTTTAACTAATTTCAAGGGCGAAAACCGGCCAGAAGCGGGCGTTAAATTTCTATTTTGAACAATTAAATCAAGCGGATTCACGGTTCAAACCAACGGCCCAGGCCACAGGAAAACTCATGCTCTTAACTACGGCAGAAGACCTTGCAAAGTTCGTTGATGAACTCAAGCGCGAGACCGACCGTGGGCTGCCTTTGGTGGCCGCCGCACTAATTGATGATCGTCTCACTGAGACACTGCGGTCATTTTTCTGCGAATTGCCGAGTGCTGCAAAACTGCTTGATGATGGAAGTTCACCACTCAGTAGCTTCTCGTCAAGAATCGAAGCTTGTCGTGCGCTGGGCCTTATCGACGAATTTGAATACACTGAGATAGGGCTCATTCGCAAGGTGCGGAATGAGTTTGCTCATCAGAAGCACGGCGTGTCTTTCTCGAGTCCCCGCATCCAAGGCTTATGTTCTACGCTCAAATCTGATCTACCCCAAGGTGCAGGCTTTCCTCTTCATGATCCAAGATTTCGCTTCACTAACGCAGTGGTTGGTCTCGCCTTGCGCCTTTATCATCGCCCTGAATGGGTGGCACTGGAACGTAGGAAGCCAAAGGCTTGGGTCGACCAAAGTGCCACGAAGTGGCGGTCGGTCGAAGATGGCTTACCTCCGCCTGGGATGCCCGTTATCGTTATGGCGAGGCCTGCGAGCTAAAAGATGCCGTTGCGTCGCGAATGTGCGAAACGGGTCGCAAGCGGGCGAAGCCCAAGCTCGCACCCTGCCAGAAGCAGGCTATTTTTTAAAATTTTACCGGAGCGTAAATGGCCGATTCTTGGGATCCCGATATAGCAGCGTTAAGCCTGACTCACATCGAGAAAAGCGGCTTGCAAGTTTTCCGCAACTACACCGTGGCTTTCGAAAAGAGCGCAGCCACGCGCTTCGTCAGCGAATCTAATAGAACTGACTACGACACGTCAAAGCTCAACGGGATACTTAGGTTGATTGTCGTTGAGGACATTAGGTTCCTTTCAGTAATTGCATGCTCATTCTCTGACGAGCAGCTTGAAGAAATGTTCAAAAGAGAAATTCCTAGAGGAGTCCCCGGCGGTCGATCCTCCATGCTTTCTGGCTACGGAAGTTTGTCGCGGTTTTCTCAGCGAATACAGGTCGCATATGCGTTCAACTGGATCGGCACCGACATTCTTGAAGAACTTGACAAGCTTCGAAAAATCCGCAACGACACATCTCACTCTTGGGATATGAGTTCCGCCCTCAGCAAGTTAGACCTGCTTATTGATGGCCATATGACGAAAATAGAAGAGCAATTGGGCGATGGCATCAGGCTGCCCGAACGGTTCTGGGATGATCTGCCAAAAGAAGCTATTTTTAGGGTCCGTCTAATCTGGCTACTTGGTCGGTGCTTTTATGAGGCGCACCTTTATGCTGCGGCAATAAAGCTCCGCCTGAATCCACAATTGGCTCTGTATGGAGAAGAAAAGACTAATTTACTAGTTTGTGTCGCTGCTAAGTGTTTAGAAGCGACTAAGGAAGTCATTTCGGCAACGCAAACCAACCTTGCGCCCAACACAGTCGCGCCGGCAAGTAGCCCACCGGTTAGCGGGAAGATTGAGTCAACTGCCCAGTGATCCCCACGGTCCGCTTCGGGTCGGGAGCTGCCTGTCGTGACACTTTCGCGAGGTTTTCGCATTGGCAACCTGCTATGCTGGTTCGAGCCGCCGCAGTCTGCCAAAAGTAGGCGTACGTGAACAGCCCGCCCATACTACTAAAGAGACTAAGGAAGAAATATGCTAGCCGACCTGATATTGAGTATTCTCGGTCCAGTCAGTGCGAAACGGTATCCAGTCGCACGCACAGGGTTGCGGCTAATATTAGCTGTCTTTTTAGTCATCTTGAGTTACGGCGTACTTGCTTCCTGAGCGGCCGCTTCGGGTCGTTTCCTGCCATCGTGATAGTCTGCGCTGTTCTTGCTGATAACTAATTACTTTAACTTTGGACCTTGTGAAAATCTCCATCCTATTAACTATTCTGTCAGCACTCTTCGCTATAGCTGCTGCGGTCCTTTGGTTCGTGAGTGCAGTTGTAAAAACTCCGGACAGCTTCAATATTCATGTAGTACGTCCTTACGGGGTCATGCCACTTAGCCCCATGGGTGCTACGTATCTCGGTCAAGGTCAAAGCCCTGATCTCGTTGCACTAGCAGGCGCATTGCGTCGGCAAAGCAAATTCAGCGCGATGGCCGCAGAATGCTCTGGCATTTCGGCGCTCTTACAAACAGCTTCCCTCTTAGTTTGAGGCGATGTGTGTGTATTCGCCCAGCGCTAATGGGCGTCGTAACTGATGAGTAATAACTTGTGTAGTCAGGTGCAACTCTTCGGCGACGTCTGCTTCGGGTCGTAAGCGGACGCTACAATAGGTCCTCTATCGGCCAGAAGCAGACATGCAGGAGTAATGAGAGCAGCATCACATCCTTTCATGGGCGCCGGCCGGCATAGGTCAAGGCGTGTATTAGATCTGGAAGTCTGTCAAGAGCGCGATGATTGACGGTGTTGACCTATGGCCTTGATGAGGTCGAGAACGGCCAGGGCGTAGAGGGGGACAAAATCGTTGATGCGTTGGGTGCGCTGTCGCTGATGAGTCTTTGCTTTCTGGGCCTCACACTCGATGCGGCTGGAGCGATCAACTTACCGTCTAGGTGCATCAGGATAGAGCGGAACTCCCGCTTCCATTGTCCATGGCCTTGCACTCGCGCAGACGCATCGTAAGAAACGATTCGCGGGTGTTGTAGCTGGATGCCGCAGTAGCCGATGGGATCACTCATGCCAGCATTTGCGAGCTGATAGAGTACGCGCAATACCGTGTCGCCACCGGAATAGCAGTTAAATAGTCGGCCTTTAAGGGCGCTTGCGACGGTTTCCCAGCAGGCACTGTCCTGACTACCTCCACCAACCGCCCCGCCAAGCAAGTAGACATTCTCGATACGTTTGTATGAGCGAGCAGCCAGTGCCTTGAGCGCGAAATGAATTACGCGAGCGCCCAGTGAATGCCCGACAAGCGTGTAGCGCCATTGTGGCGTGCGTAGTATGGCTTGCGCCAGCAACTCGCCTGCACGCTCGGCCGCCACCATGGCTGAGTGCCAGCGGGTCAGGACATTTTGGTGGTTTTTTACGTACGCCCAATCGACCAGACCGTCTGTAGAAAGCCAATGCTCCGCGCGGTTACTCAAATGCCTTTCCGCCTCCCAGTCCAGGTGGTACCAAGTGGCCCGCCCGAACTTTTGCGCAATGGCTGCTTCCCAGTCACTTACGTCCAAGTCACCTTGAGACATGAATCCGTTGACCATGATGACTGCATGTTTGCCGCCTGCGCGCCTCTTGTGTAATGCGAAATATGGAGGAGTTTCATGAGTGAGATGATTAAGCAAACGGCGTGCACCGGGAATTGGCGACAGCATGACGGTTGTCGTCACGGCACGAACGACTTCTAGTGCTGAGCGACGCTTCAACGCCGCCGGGTTCGGAAAATCGGTAATTTCCGCAAGGGGATTTACTTTATGGATCAATGGCATGAGGAAATAGCAAGTATAAAACGGCATGATGCTGGCAGCACCGTATTGCTTGCATCGTCTCTCCCTAAAAGCAGCGGCTTAGCAACCTGATGAGTGTACGAAGGACGTTTCCTATGTGCAAGTAATGACCTTGAATCATGCTGCTCATCGCGGCAGCGCTTCGACACCAAGCCCTGACAGTCTCAGCCCTGCATTACTTCCGTTCTGCCCCCTTGGATGGTCTGTAAGTCGAACAAGGCGCTTGGAGAGTCCGCTATGGGTCAAAAGCGACCGCTCAAATAGGACGAAGAAACCAGCAGCTTGTGTCAAACTTTATTGTTGCAATCCTGAGGTTTGGGGACATTCGACTTGCGTCTGTGTCAAACTTTATTTGCGTGCCCAGCATGTGGAAATCGTTCGCCTTACAGCAGGGCTTTGTCGAACTTTATTGTTCGCCCACATGTGCGGCCAGCGGCGTCATCGCCGTCCGTGCATCGAGCGCCATCCAGGCGACCAGCGCTGCGACAAGCGACAGCGCTGCTGCACAGGCAAACGCCACGGGCAGGCCCGACATCGGGTGCCCGGGCACGGTGCCAAGCGCCCTGATCGACGCGATCACCGCGATGCCCAGGGCGCCGCCAATCTGCTGATCCATCTGCAGCAAACCGGACGCCGCGCCGGCATGCGACGCCGGGACACCATCCATGATGGCCACGGTGCCTGGCGCGAACACCAGTGCGATGCCGACAGCATGGACCAGCAGCGGTGCCAGCACCGCCGGCAGATAGCCGTCATGCCCACCCAGCAGCGCGAATCCGCCAAGGCTCACGGCCACCAGGACGCTGCCCGCCGTCAGCAAGGCGCGTGCACCGAAGCGGCCCAGCAGGCGCGGCACCGCCTGGCTGATCATGCAGACCGTGGCGGTGAGCGGCAGATATGCCAGCCCGGCGAGCAGTGGCGAATAACCCAGTGCGCGCTCGAAGTACTGCACCAGCATGAACAGCAGCGCAAAGTGCATGCCGACGATCACGGCCATCACCGTGAGGGCGCCGAGACGCTGCCGGTTACGCAGCAGATGCAGGTCGAGCAAGGGCTCGCTGTGGCGCCGCTCGGTGCGCACGAACAGGAGGAACAGCGGTGCCGCCAGCGTGAACGACAGCAGCGTGCCGCCGGCGCGCCAGCCATGTTCGGCCGCGCTGATGAAGCCGTACACCAGCGCCACCGATCCCAGCGTGGCAGTCAATGCACCGATGGTGTCGAGCCGTGCCGGCCTGACCGTGGTTTCGGGCACCAGGCGACCGATCGCGACCAGCACCAGCAGGCCCACCGGCACATTCACCAGCAACGACCAGCGCCATGACAGGAAGCCGGTCAGCACACCGCCGAGCATCAGTCCGGCCGAGGCGCCGATGGACGAGACGGCGATGAACAGCGACATGCCGCGCGCCTGCTCGGCAGGACTGCGCGCCATCGCCATCACCAGCGCCAGCACGCCCGGCCCCGCAAGCGCCGCGCCGGCCCCCTGCAGTACCCTGGCGACGATCAGCATGCCGGGCGTCGTGGCCAGCCCGCCCAGCAGCGACGCCAGGACGAACAAGGCGATCCCGCTGCGAAAGACCCGCACCTGGCCCAGCATGTCGCCCAGGCGCCCGCCCAGCAGCAGCAAACCGCCGAACGCGAGCCCGAAGGCATTGAGCACCCACGTCAGCCCGGCCGGGCTGAAACCCAGGTCATGCGCGATGCGCGGCAGCGCCACCACCACGATCAGCAGGTCCATCGCGAACATGCACTGCGCCGCCAGGACGGTGAGCAAGGCCAGCGTACGGCGTCGCGAGGTGGGAACGAGGCTGGTCATCGTGGAATCCCGCGGGGCCTAGTAGCCCACACCGCGCACGCCGCCGGCGGCGCGCAGCGATTCGCCGGTGACCCAGTGCGCGTCGCCCGAGGCCAGGAACACGGCCACCGGCGCGATGTCTTCCGGCTCGCCGAAGCGGCCGAGCGGCGTCCCGGCAATCAGCATCTTGCCGAAATCACCGTCAAAGTTGCCGGCGGTGGCGGGCGTGTTCGTGTGGCCCGGCAGGATCGCATTGACGCGGATCCCGCGCGGTCCCAGTTCACGCGCCAGCGCGAACGTCAGCGTATCGACGGCGCCCTTGGTGGCGGCGTACACGCTCGACGCCAGGTACGGGTCGGTGCTCAGGATCGAGCTGATGTTGATGATGCTGCCGCCATCCTTGAACACCTTGAGTGCCTCGCGAATCGCCAAAAAGTAGCCAAGCACGTTGACGTTGAACTGCTTGTGGAATGCGTCTTCCGTCATCTCGGCCACCATCTCGAAGACGGCCACGCCGGCATTGTTGACGAGAATGTCGAGCGTGCCGTAATCGGCCTTCACGCGCTCGAACAGGCCTGCCACCTCGGCTGCCTTGCTCATGTCGGCCTGCAGCGCGACTGCCTTGCCGCCGGCTGCCTCGATCGAGGCGACCACCGCATCGGCGCCCGCCTTGCTGCTGGCGTAGTTCACGATGACGGTGGCGCCCTGGGCGCCGAATGCACGGGCAATGCCGGCGCCGATGCCGCTCGATGCGCCGGTGACGACGGCGATTTTATTGGTCAGTTTCATGGTGTGTCCTTGGTCGATGTGTCCCGAAGCCCAATGGCTCCGGCGACAAGGACGATGCTACGCAGGCGCGGCGTGCACCGCATGCCGGTTCTTCGCGCATGCTTGCCTATTCTTCTCAAAGCCCGCTGCGCCGGCGTGGCCGGTGCTATATTCGGGCATGGATAAAGCAATCACCGATGCGACAGGCGAAGCAGGCAACGTATCGATGGATGCGCTGCGCGCCATTGCAATGACCGCAGGCGACACCTGGACCGCGACCGGCCTGCCGCGGGTGGCGATGGTGCGCGCCGAAGCGTGTTCAAACCAGGTCTACGGGCCGATGCTGCACCTGGTGCTGCAAGGGTCAAAGAGTTTGTCCATCGGCGGCCAGGTGGTGCACATCGAGGCGCCCGGCTACTTCGTGGTGCCGGTGGCCTTGCCGGCGCTCGGCCAGGTCACCGCGCAATCGGGCACGGCGCCGTATCTCGCCGTGAGCCTGGCGCTGGACCCGGCCATCATTGCCGCCATGCTGGCCGACCTGCCCGCTGCCGGCAAGGTCGCGCATGGTGCTGACGTCGGCGTTGCGCAGGCAGGCCCTGACCTGATCGATGCCTGGCTGCGCATGATGCAGCTGGTCGCGCGACCTGACGACGTGGCGATGATGGCGCCGCTGATCGAGCGCGAGATCCTGTTTCGCGTGCTGCAGGGGCCGCATGGCGACTTGCTGCGCCAGATCGCGCACGCCGACAGCCGCCTGTCGCAGGTGCGCCGCGCGATCGACTGGATTCGCGAACACATGGCGCAGCCGCTGCGGGTCGGCCCTCTGGCGGCGCTGGCCGGGATGAGCGTCGCGGCCTTCTATCGCCACTTCAGGGCGGTCACCGCGATGACGCCGATCCAGTACCAGAAAAGCCTGCGCCTGCTGAAGGCGCGCCGGCTGCTGCTGTTCGAGCCGTTCGATGCGGCGTCGGTGGCATTCACGGTCGGCTACGAAAGCGCGTCGCAGTTCAGCCGCGAATACGCCCGCATGTTCGGCCTGCCGCCGATGCGCGACGTGGCCCGCTTCAGGACACCGGCGCAGAACGCGCCGGCAGGCAGCGCCTAGGCGCGCGCGAGAATCTGCGCCACCAGCTGCGCTGGCGTATCGCGGATGTCGAGCGTGATGCCCGCTTCGTCCGGCTGCAGCGGTTCGAGCGTTGCCAGCTGGCTGTCGAGCAGCGATGGCGGCATGTAGTGGCCGGGGCGATGGCTGACGCGTTCGGCCAGCAGGCTGCGCTCGCCGGCCAGGTGTACGAAGCGCACGTCGCCGCCGGCGCCCCGCAGCAGGTCGCGGTAGCTGCGCTTGAGCGACGAGCATGACAGCACCGCTCCGCCCTCGCGCCGCGCCAGCAGGTCACGCAGCGTCACGAGCCAGTCGTGGCGGTCGTCGTCGGTCAGCGGCGTACCAGCCGACATCCGCGCGATGTTCACGTCGGAGTGATAGGCATCGCCCTCGATGAATTCCACGCCGAGCTGGTTCGCCAGGCGCGCGCCGATCTGGCTCTTGCCACAGCCGCTCACGCCCATGATGATCCAGGCCGTTCCCTTGTTATCGCTCATTGGTTCTGTGGTCATTGCCTTATGTTACCGCTAACAAATATACCGCGATTGTGCGCTCGCGGCCTGGAAATGTAAACCCGCTGCCCGTGCACCCATTTCGGGCAGCTGCGCCTGCGCAGTGCGTAGTTCGCTGGCATCGTGCTGACCTCCTGCTGGCTTTGTGGCCTTGCCTGTCTGCTTCGTCGTCGACTTCATGCATGGCACGCGCCTTGCTGAGGTAAGGCGTGAGCACGAACATCCCACCACTTTCTGGAGCAGCCAAACATGATTTCATGCCGTGAAGATGTCACCAAACTGATCGTATCCGCGAAAGTCCGCAAGGGCATCAAATGGCGCGACGTGACCGAGGCCACGGGCCTGTCGAAGGAATGGACCACCGCCGCCTGCCTGGGCCAGATGACGCTGACCAAGCCGCAGGCCGAAGCGGTCGGCAAGCTGTTCGAGCTGTCCGACGAAGCGATCGCCTGGCTGCAGATCGTGCCGTACAAAGGCTCGCTGCCCACGGCCGTGCCGACCGACCCGCTGATCTACCGCTGGTATGAACTGGTCAGCGTGTACGGCACCACGATCAAGGAGCTGATCCACGAAGAATTCGGCGATGGCATCATGAGCGCCATCGATTTTTCGATGGATATCCAGCGCACCGAGGACCCGAAAGGTGACCGCGTGAACGTGGTCTTGTCGGGCAAATTCCTGCCCTACAAAACCTACTGATCCCGCTTAGGCGCTCTCGCGGTCGCGCAGCGTGAAGCCAAGGTCGATGCGCCGCTCGGCCGGCTCTTCGCCCTTGATCACCTGCAGCAGCAGGCAGGCCGCTTCGAAGCCGATCTGGTAGCGCGGCGTGTCAACCGTTGTCAGTGACGGCATCATCCAGGCCGACGCGGGCAAGTCATTGAAGCCGCATACCGCGATGTCCTGCGGGATGCGGATGCCTTGCCGCTGGCAGTGGAACACGGCGCCGTGGGCCAGGTCGTCGTTGCAGCAAAAGACGGCGTCGCAGTCGGGCCGCAGCGCCATCAGCTGCGCCATCAGGCCGGCGCCCAGCGCGATCGTCGAGCGTTCGGGCATCATCAGCTCCAGGCCAGGATCGGCCAGGCCTGCCGCCGCCATCGCGGCGCGGTAGCCGTCGGCGCGGCGCAGCGTGCGCTCGTCGAGCTGGGCGCCGATGAAGCCGATGCGAGTATACCCCTTGGCGATCAGGTGACGCGTCATGGCCATGCCGGCCTCGTACTGCGAAAAGCCCACCGACAGCACGGCCGGGTCATCGGACAGGTCCATCATGGCCACCGCCGGCACCTTCGATGCCGCCAGCATCTTGGCCACGGCGGGGCTCCTCACCTGGCTCGAGAACAGGATCCCGTCAGGGTTCGACTGCAGATAGGTGCGCAACAGCTTTTCTTCTTCGAGCTGCGAATAATAGGTATTGCCAATCAGGAGCTGGTACTGGCCAGGGGCCACGGCGTCATGGATGCCCTCAAGGACAGCGGTGAACACGGCATTCGACAGCGACGGCACCAGCACCACGATCACGTGCGACTGCGACGACGCCAGCGCCCGCGCGGCGCGATTGGGGACGTAACCCAGTTCGGCCACGGCATGTTCGACCTTGAGACGCGTGCTCTCGGACACCAGTTGCGGCTGGCTCAGTGCGCGCGAGGCGGTCATGATCGACACACCGGCCATGCCCGCGACCTGCTCGAGCGTCACGCGCCCCGTTCCCCTGCCCCGGCTTGTCTTGTCCATGCTGTTCCCGTGATATTGATGCAATAACCATTCTATCAACGCAACGGCCTGCCGCCACAGGAAAGTTGGCGACCAGAAGAAAAGCCGGGGTCAGGTCTGACATTCGGACACGATCTCGACAGTCGAGTTGTCGGAACGAGCTGGCACAAAGCCATGCCGATACTGGGCAAGACACTTTTGGAAGTGGCTAAGGCTGAGGTCGTGTCCAAATGTCAGACCTGACCCCGGCTGTTTGGATGTGGCTAAGGCTGAGGTCGTGTCCGAATGTCAGACCTGACCCCGGCTGTGCATCAGCAGAAATCTCTGCTGCGTGTATCGAGCCCACCGAGCAGGTGCGACAGATCCACCAGCCGCTTGGCCACCAGGTGGCGCACTTCGCCCTCGCGCTGCCAGATGCCGTAGACGCCGAGCAGCGGCGCGCTTAGCACCTCGCGCCGCTGCTGCTCTACCAGCGACGGCCACACGATCACGTTGACGTTGCCGGTTTCGTCTTCCAGGGTCAGGAACAGGACGCCCTTGGCCGTGCCGGGGCGCTGGCGTACCGTTACCAGGCCGCAGCCGCGCGCCAATTGGCCGTTCTGGAAATCCATCAGCGTCGCCGCGGGCAGGAAACGCTGCGCCAGCAGGCGTTCGCGCAGCAGCGCCAGCGGGTGGCGGCCCAGCGTGAGGCCCTGCGCGCGGTAGTCGCCCACGATCTCTTCGCCTTCGCTTGGCGCCGCCAGTACCGGCGCCTCTTCACGCGGCACGGTCGGACGCAGCAGATCCTTGTCGGGCGCGGCGCCGGATGCTTCCCACAACGCCTCGCGCCGATGACCGGCCAGCGATTGCAGTGCGCCGGCCGCCGCCAGCACCTGCAGGTCGCTGCGGTCCAGGCCCGCGCGGCGCGCCAGGTCGGCCACATCGGCAAACGGCCGCACGGCGCGCGCCTGCTCGATGCGCTCGGCCGCGTCGACCTTCATCCCCCGCTGCAGCGACAGGCCGAGGCGCACCGCCGGCTGGCGCGTGCGCTCGTGCGGATCGTATTCTTCGAGCGCCGAATCCCAGCCGCTGACGGCGACATCGACCGGCCGCACCTCGATGCCATGGCGGCGCGCATCCTGCACCAGTTGCGACGGGCTGTAAAAACCCATCGGCTGGCTGTTGAGCAGCGCGCACAGGAAGGCGGCCGGCTCGTGGCACTTGAGCCACGAACTGGCATACGCCAGCAGCGCGAAGCTCGCGGCATGCGACTCGGGAAAGCCGTATTCGCCGAAGCCCTGGATCTGGCTGAAGATCGCTTCGGCAAATTCCAGCGTGTAGCCGCGTTCGAGCATGCCGGTCGTGATGCGCTCGTAATAGTGTTCGAGCCCGCCCTTGCGCTTCCAGGCCGCCATCGCGCGGCGCAGCTGGTCGGCCTCGCCCGGCGTGAAGCCCGCACCCAGGATCGCCACCTGCATCACCTGCTCCTGGAAGATCGGCACGCCCAGCGTGCGCTCGAGCGCCACTTTCATTGCGGCGCTCGGATACACCACCGGCTCGAAGCCCTGACGGCGCCGCAGATAGGGATGGACCATGCCGCCCTGGATCGGGCCGGGGCGCACCACGGCCACCTCGATCACCAGGTCGTAGAAGACGCGCGGGCGCATCCGCGGCAGCATGCTCATTTGCGCGCGCGATTCGATCTGGAACACGCCCACCGTGTCGGCCTGGCAGATCATGTCGTAGGTGGCCGTATCGTCCGCCGGGATGTCCTGCATCTCGAACACGTTGCCATAGCGCTGGCCCACCAGCTCCAGCCCGCGCCGCATCATCGACAGCATGCCCAGCGCCAGCACGTCGACCTTCATCAGTCCCAGTTCCTCAAGGTCGTTCTTGTCCCACTGGATCACGCTGCGGTCGGCCATCGCCGCGTTCTCGATCGGCACCAGGCGCGAGAGCTTGCCGCGCGCGATGACGAAGCCGCCCGGATGCTGCGACAGGTGGCGCGGGAAGTTCAGCAGCGACTGCGCGAGCGTGGCCCACTGGCGCGACAGCGGCGCCTCGGGATCCAGCCCGCTCTCGGCCAGGCGGCCCAGCAGATCGGCGCGGCTGTCGAACCAGTGGTGGGTCTTGGCGACCTTTTCGACGATGCCAAGGTCGATGCCCAGCGCGCGACCGCTGTCGCGCAGTGCGCTCTTGGGGCGGTAGCTGATCACCACCGCCGCCAGCGCCGCGCGATCGCGCCCGTATTTGTTGTAGATGTACTGGATGACTTCTTCGCGCCGCTGGTGCTCGAAGTCGACGTCGATGTCGGGTGGCTCGTTGCGCTCGCGCGAGATGAAGCGCTCGAACAGCAGGCTGGCGCGGGCCGGATCGACCTCGGTGATGCCCAGGCAATAGCAGACGGCCGAATTGGCGGCCGAGCCGCGGCCCTGGCACAGGATGTGCTGCGAGCGGGCGAAGCGCACGATGTCGTACACCGTCAAAAAGTAGTGCTCGTAGCGCATCTCGGAAATCAGCGCCAGCTCGTGCTCGATCTGCGCCTGCACCTTGGCCGGGATGCCGTCGCGAAAACGCCGGTGCGCGCCGATCCAGGTTTCGGCGCGCAAAAAGCTCGCCGCCGTGTGGCCGGGCGGGACCACTTCGTCCGGGTATTCGTAGCGCAGTTCGTCGAGCGAGAACGTGCACAGGCGCGCCACGCGCACCGTCTCGGCCAGCACTTGTGGCGTGTACAGATTGGCCAGGCGCAGGCGCGAGCGCAGGTGCTGCTCGGCGTTCTGCGCCAGCCCGTAGCCGCAGTCGGCCACTGCCTTGTTCAGGCGCGTGGCGGTGAGCGTGTCCTGCAGCGGTTTGCGCGAGCGCACGTGCATGCACACGTGGCCCAGCGCCACGATCGGCAAGCCGTGCTGCCAGCCGACTTCTTCAACCGTGGCGCGGTGCGCATCGTCGAACGCGCGGTGCAGCGACGTCAGGCCCAGCCAGGCGCGCCCCGGAAAGGTCGTGGCCATCCACGCCGCCTGCGCGTGCAGGCGGTCGACATCCTGCGCCTCGTGCCCCGGATACGGCGGCAGCAGGATCGCCAGGCAATCGGGCATATGGCGCAGGTGCGCGTTCTCGGGTGCCGGCTCGGCCAGATCATCGGGGGTCAAGAGGTACGTGCCCTTCTCGCTGCGCGTGCGTCCGAGCGTAATGAATTCGGACAGGTTGCCGTAGCCCTCGCGGTTCTGCGCCAGCAGAATCAGCGACGGGGCCGGGCTGCCATCGGGATTCTGCAAATGGAAATGGGCGCCGATGATGAGCGGCAGGCCGGCCTCCTTGGCTTCGGCATGCGCGCGCACGACGCCGGCCAGCGAGCATTCGTCGGTGATCCCCAGCGCGAAGTACCCGAGCTGCACCGCGCGCAATACCAGCTCCTCGGCATGCGACGCCCCTTGCAGGAACGAGAAGTTCGACAGGCAAAACAACTCCGCATAGGGCGGCAGGGTCGTGGCTGCAGGGGGCTGGTTGGTCGGAGGCTGTGTCACGCCGAGCTCATGTCAAATGACAAATACTGTATAAAAACACAGTATAGCCGACCTTTTTTACCGCACGCGCATTATTTACCCAAGGAAATTAGTTATGCACCAAAATTGATAATACAAAGTTATACAATCAGAACGTTGTGTTAATGCCACATTGCAACGGTGATCGAAGGATCCATTGATAGTATCCGAACATCCTTCGGAGAAACCTGTGCTCAAACTCAAAATCATGCCCCGCTCCGTGTTGTCCAGTCTGTATGGCAGCACCATTCTCGCTTCACTTGCCCTCGCCCCGGTCGCCGTCCAGGCGCAAACCGCACCCGCCATCACCACTGACGCCGTCGTGCCAAGTGTGAGCGTCGTTGGTTCGCGCCGTGTCGGCGCCGCGTCCAGCACCGACACCCCGGTCGCCATCGACTTCATCCCGATGACGAAAGCGGCCGAACAGAGTGGCCAGTTCGACCTTGCACAGGTGCTGAGCAACCTGTCGCCGTCGTTCAACTCGACGCGCCAGACGGGTGCCGACGGCGCCGACCTGATCGACTCGGCCGCCCTGCGCGGCCTGGGCTCGGACCAGACCCTGGTGCTCGTCAACGGCAAGCGCCGCCACACGGTCGCGCTGGTGAACCTGTTCGGCGCGCGCAACCGCGGCAACACCGGCACCGACATGAACGGCATCCCCGTGATGGCGATCCGCGAAGTGCAGGTGCTGCGCGATGGCGCCGCCGCCCAATACGGCTCGGACGCGATTGCCGGCGTGATCAACATCGACCTGAAGAAAAGCCTGGGTTGCGAATCGGTGGCCGGCTACGGCCAGTACACCGAAGGCGACGGCGAGAACTGGCAGGCATCGGCCTACTGCGGCGTGGCCCTCGGTGGCGGCGTGCTGGGCATCACCGGCGAATACTCGGACCGCGGCCGCTCGAACCGTTCGGAGCCCGGCAACCCGCGCATCATCGGCGACACCAAAGCCGACAACCAGACCATTTACCTGAACGGCGAATTCCCGGCCGGCGCGGGCGGCAAGTTCTACTTCACCGCCGGCGTGCAGCAGCGCGACGCGTCGTCGGCCGCCTTCGGCCGCGAAGGCCTGGGCTCCGAAGACATCCCGTCGCGCAACTCGGCCGCGATGTACCCGGACGGCTTCGTGCCGTTCATCAACGGCAAGGTCGATGACCGCTGGGGCACCGTCGGCTACCGCTGGACGGCCGGCGAATGGAATGCCGACCTGTCGCAGACCTACGGCTACAACCGCCTGAAGTACAACATCGCCAACACGCTCAACGCCTCGATCGCCAACCTCGATCTGCTGGGTGGTGGCCAGGGCCGCAGCGCCGACCGCTTCTACGCGGGCGCGTTCTCGTTCCGCCAGGCGACCACCAATGCCGACAT